>Ga0209296_1003362_pt1 | contig 10916 bp, 11 predicted proteins | sample S_130206_EF_Meta_FD_187319 | JGI IMG/M metagenome (GOLD analysis project Ga0209296, IMG submission 187319) | Freshwater microbial communities from Lake Simoncouche, Canada to study carbon cycling - S_130206_EF_MetaG (SPAdes) (version 2) | ecosystem: Environmental > Aquatic > Freshwater > Lake ...
ACATATACATTGCAACAACCACAAGGAATACAAAAATAACAGCATATTTAATGGATTGCAAGAAAGCATAGCGGAAGAGTTTGAAAACAATATGGAAAACTTTAAAACTACCAGCGATATTGATAAATTTAAAAAGAGTATTCAAAAAAAATATAAATATACTTTGTCAAATGCTGAGTTTATCAAGATATATAAGTATCTTAATTTAGAAAACCAGCAATTGCGCAATCTTATAACTAAAAAGAAATGTAAGTCAAACTCTGGAGTTCTCGTAATAACCGTATTAACATCTGCGCATCCTCAGTATATTGATGAAGAAGGCGAAGTTAAAACTGCTCGTTTCTCTTGTAAGCACGACTGTGCATATTGCCCTAATGAGCCAGCCCACGAAGGGAATAATTGGGTAGCACAGCCCAGAAGTTATCTATACTCAGAGCCTGCAGTATTGCGAGCAAATGCTAATGATTTTGATCCTATAAAGCAAATGAATACGCGTTTATCATCACTTATCAATATGGGGCACATACCAGATAAATTAGAGATCATCGTGTTAGGAGGGACTTGGTGTGAATATCCACGGAATTACCAAGACCGCTTTATAACTGAGCTATATTACGCTGCAAATATTTATTTTGATAGCGACCCAAAGCGTCCTAAGAAAACTTTAGAAGAAGAAATAGAAATAAATGAAACGGCTAAAATCCATATTATTGGACTAACTTTGGAAACGCGACCGGATACTATAACAATTGACGAGATTGCCAATTTCCGCCGATATAATTGCACGCGAATACAATTAGGAGTTCAGCATACCAATAATACAGTTTTGAAAAAAATCAATAGAGGGCATACAATAGAATGCGCATATGATGCAATAAAACTTTTGAAAAATAATTGCTACAAGGTGGACATCCATATTATGCCAAATCTTCCTGGTGCATCTTATGAGATTGACAAGGTGATGCTTGAAGAAGTATTATATGACGAGAGAATACAAGTAGATCAGTATAAAATATATCCTACTGCCATTGTCCCTTATACAAAAATAAAGAAATGGTTTGACGAAGGCACATATATTCCTTACGATGACAAGCTATTATATGAGCTTATTAAGGATTTCAAAAAGAAGGTTCAAAAATATAAGCGGCTTAATCGCATTATTCGCGATATCCCAGGGCATTACATAGAAGGCGGCTATTCAACTAAGTTTGTAAATATGAGGCAACTGCTACAAGATGATATGCTGCTAAATAATTGGGGATGCAAATGTATTAGATGTCGCGAAATCAAAGGGAACAGTGTATCGCTTGATAATATTAAATTAAATATTGAAAAATATAGGGCATCAGGAGGCGATGAATATCATATAAGTTTTGATAGTGATTGCGATAAAAATTATTTAATAGGGTTTCTGCGGCTTCGCTTGTATGATGCTGGCGATGCTGGCGAGTCTCAAGTATTAGCAAGTATTAAAGGGTGTGCGCTAATTAGAGAATTGCATGTATATTCTAATTTGAGTAATGTAGGGGATAATATAGAGGGTTCTCTGCAACACAAGGGATTTGGTAAGCAACTTGTAGCAAAGGCTGAAGAATTGGCAATTGCTAATGGTTATAAAAGGATTGCTATAATTAGCGGCACAGGTGTTAGAGAATACTATAAAAAACTTGGATATAGTTTGATTGACACCTATATGATAAAAAATATTTGATTAGATATTATTAGATATTATTATCTATACATATTTGTATGAATTGCCATAGAGTTATTAAATGTGTGATCAGCATTACAATACATATTATTGCAATGGATAAACTCAATGCAATTATTATATAATATATATGCTATAGCGAGGTCTTCGGTTGTATATGGATATGATTTTGTTTTTTCATCATAATGCAATATATCATAATTCACATTATTCATATGATTTATTACACCAACTTCAATCTTCATATATTTTATATATATTAATTATATTATTTAGAAACCCTCTTATATCCTTTTATTTGTTCTATTTGTTCATATTCGTATGAATAGCAAGGACATCATTATTATAGTAGGGGTAATCGTGATACATATTAATCCAATGTATGAAACTTATTTTATTATAATACAAAATATATGATACGGCACAATCTTCAATAGTATATGGATATGAATCGGTGTATTTGTCGTAATGGAATATATCATATTTAATATTATTCAAATGATTAATCAATATTTTACAAGATTTATTAGATATGTAATACATAATACCACAGGGCCCGACAGGAATATGAGGACGCTTAGTATATTTAGAAATATCAACGCCTTTAAGATTATGCAAGGGATTATCAAAGTCCTCTGGATGATCTATATAGTAATTAACCATAAATTTATCGTTTGTTGTTGATTTAATATCAGCATCAGATATTTCGTGCGAAAGCAAGCTTTTGCCAGAAGGCGATCTGCCTAAGAAATCAATCTCCTCTGTATAATTATCGCAATTCTTAATATACTGTCTTTTTTTTGGAGCTTCCAAGAAGGATTCAAGCAATTCTTCATTAAATATTAAGTCATCCCCGCAGCGTAATACGCCTTCATTAATATCATAAATTTCATAGAGATATTTCAAAGCAAGAACTAACTTTTTTAATAAATGAATGTATGAGTCTTCGCATTTAATAGTCATAAAGTTGCCTTCAAGTTTATAGTCGCTTTCTAAAAACAGGTCGCCAATAACATAGATAACTTTCCAGTTTTTGTAATCATCTTTAGGAAGCTTGAAGTGTTTAAGGCGCGTATTTAAATGTTTATGGCAACTCAATACAAGGATAATTCCGTCAACTTCAATCATATCAATATATTAGTTTAATAAATAATGTATATTAATATTATCTTCTATTTAAATACTTATTTTTTCTTAACTGATTTATTATCTGTCTTTACTAAAGGCTTTTGTAATTCCTTTAGACCTCCAATAAACTTACCATTTTTAAATATCATTGGAAAATGAAAATATGGTATTACAGTGTATTGCTTAATAAAATTATAGAATTTATCTCGCTCTCTACAAGTCATAATAAACTTATCGCAATTTATAGTAGTAATATTTTTTTTATTTAGCTCGCTTAGCTTGCTTAGCTTGCTTAGCTTGCTTATATGATCTTTTGCCATAACACAATATTTACATTTTGATATGCTATATATGGTATAATCGGTATCTGTTGGTTTTTTATATAATAAGTCCATTGCAAATAATATCTACTATACTAATAGATAATAACCGATAAGTATGTCAGCAGGACTAAGAAGAAGTTCTCGTGTTGCTGCAATGACAGCTCCTGCGGCAGCGGCGGCTTATGCAACACCTGCTAAGCAGAAATTTAAAGATGATGGATATAAGTTGTCTACGGAATTAACGAAAGCATCCAAAGATTTAATAGCAAGTATTGAAGAAGATTACAGAAGGTATCCTATAAATACTGAAGATTGGACAGTATTTTTTTGCGACTATATTGATTATATCCAAAAAAATATTGATACTTGCTTATCCGTAATCCCTGGACTTCAACATTTGACTGCTGACGATCTTGGTAAGGTTGATTTATCTGGAGGCGGATTTGATAGCGAGTTTGATGATTTTAGCAAGTTCAATTATAATGTAGGATTATACGAGGCATTATTTACGCAATTTAGAGATGGAACAAATAAAATAAATAACAGCAAAAATCTCAATGAAATATTATCCTATGTGGGTGGTGCTGTAATACGAATGGCAAATCATTATAATAAAACTTCTGCGACTGCTTTAATAGAGTTTTATAGAAAGCTTGCGTGTGTATTAGAACTTGCTGTATATCCCGAAATATTTTTACAATTTATGACAGGTGATAGCACTGGGAATACAAATAGGGTTGATTTAAAATATCACGGTGAAGCAAAACGCGACTTTTATATTGGTATATGGATAAGAAAGCAAGAGTTTTTGGGTATTATAACGAGTAATGGAAAGACTAAATGGAAGGGTTATGATGCAGGTTTGCGATTATTTGTAAGAAATTTCATTCGCAGATTGATTACATATATGCGAACATATAATGCGACATATCCATTGGGATACGAGCTGCCCTATAATTATAATGTAAATCCTAAAAAAGCAGCAAGAAATCCGCTACCTTTTGATGGTGTTTATCAATATTCTACTCCTCCTGATAATTATTATATAAGTCGCGAAGATTGGGATTTTATACCTAATATATTCTTGCCGGATAATTGCCCTTGGAACTCTGCAGATAAGGATTATAAAGATCCCAAAAATTGGCATCATCCGCCTCCTCAATGGTGGGTTGATAGAACAATTGAATTTTTTGATAATACTGAATGGTGGCATGTAAAAGATAGCGTTGTTGAAAGTATCTCTTCGCAAGTAAGAGGAACTGTGGAACACAAGAAATGGATGGCATTAAATTGTATATTGCCTCAACAATATGAAAGTTATAGCGAGACATGGGATGTTGAGTATGAAGATTTATATACTGCACATGGGGGTATTATCTCCAAACTTCGCGCGCTTCGCACGCTTCGCACGAAGAAGAATGTTCTTAAAGATAAGAGAACTTCTCGGCAATTCATTATAATACAGGACAAGGATAGAGCAATACATCCAAATATATGCAGTGAATTAAAATTAAAATTAAAAGAATATTTTAAATTAAATATGGTTGTTGTAAAAAGTTCTATGGACGGATATCAAAGTCATTTACGCGATGGAACATATATAGACACTCTAAATAATTATTCTATGTTGTATAATGCCGCGAATGCAGTGAAAGCAGCGAAAGCAGCGCGCTCTAAAATTAAATTACGCGCAAATACTGTATAACTGTATAACTGTATAACTGTATAACTGTATAACTGTATAACTGTATAACTTATTACATATACACTTTGCAAAAATAATTAAAATCTATTATTGTTTTTGTAAATCCTTTACATCTTAGTTTTTCTCCATTCCTCGCCTATTTTTTTCATAATTTCAGGAGCGCTATCATTAGGAAACTTCTTGTGAAGCTCGCTATACATCTTCTTTACAAACTTGTTATAGGGGGTTAGCTTGCGTTTTTTCTTAGCACCTCCAACACTTTCAACACTTTCAACATATTGGCTTTGACTTTGAACCATATTGTATATCTTTCTAATATATATATGATATAAAAAATATATTGTCTGTATATTATTTTTATATATTTGTATTTAGTAAAAATGGAAAATAGAATACAAAGACAAGGATATTATGGTATTAACCTATCGCCGTTAACAAAAAGACCTAATTTACATCCTTTTGAAGTTCCAAATAATGATGAAGACGACGATTCCTCCCCTATGCCGCCACCCGAAAGCCCTCCACCAAAAATTGCTCATAATGTTAGTAAATATCCTAATCCTCGCAAGCATTTATTACCCCCGAGAAACATTCCAGACACAATTATGGAAACACTCAATCATCTCCGCAAAGAACCCCAATAAATTGGATAATGAAGCAAATGCAGACAAGAAAAAATATAGGTTTTCAAGAAAGTTATCTTTCAAAATTACTAATATTATATTATATTTTTTATAAATATACAACTATTTCAAATTTTTTAGATACATTATTAGTATTACAGCCTGATAACAATAATTTAACAATATTAGTATTACAAGAAGCCATTAAAAATGAATTATTAGATTACTATGAAAGAATAAATAAAACAGAAATATACACAAGAATAAATGAGATGATAGGTTATTTATACAATGAAACAAAAACTAATAAAAAAGATATTGATATGCCTGCATATAAGAGTTTAATTAAATTCTTCAAAAAGGTTGATACAAAATTACTAAAAAAAAGATTAGTAGAACAACACAACATAATTATAAGATTTTTGAAAGTAGTTTATGAAATGTTGTATAAGAAAGGTATGCGTGATATCAAGCACATAAGTTTAAGTGATATAGATGAATATAAAAGACTAAGAAGAAATTATATATATTTCCTTAAAACCCATAACAAACCAACCGATATAAAAGGTGGAGGTTTTTGGGGTGAAAAAATTAATCCGGAAGACGCAATACAAACTACTATCGTAAGAATGTTTGTAAAAAGGGATATTGGCAAGTTTGAAGAGATAATGAAATTTATTGAAAAAATTGTATCATTAAAAGAGCTATCTCCGGTCATAATTGAGATGATTAGCAACTACGATTCAAATTACACAATGATTAATAATTTATTAACAAAATATTACAATGAAGAAAATGTGTAATATATTATCTTAATTACTAAATATATCCTCCTTATATCTATTTAATGTTAAAGTAGTATTAAATAATTCTGCTAATATTTTTCCGCAATAATCCCTGAAGTCTTCAAATGGCGCTGTCTTCCTATTGTCAAATATCGTGGTTGTATTTAGTAATACTTGAACTATATTAGAACCGCTTGGTATCTTATGACATTTGAAATTAAAATATAATATACGATACTCAATACCCACATATTTATTCCTTAAGTATTTTTCAAGATCCAACATCTCATTGAAAATCGCGTCATTTAAATCATCATTGCGATAAGCATCTTCATATAGATAATCTTCATTTATATAAACAAAATACTTTGTATTCGGTTCAATAATAACCTTGTTAAATCTCTCAATTCGCCTATTATATTCTTCAATACCTGTAGTTATGTCAGGATTAAAATGCTTTAGAGATACATTATATTTATTATGAAATATATTTCGGTGCACATCAGGTATAAAATCCTTAAAATTATTTTCTAATATCTCTTTAATTTTATTGGGATACAAAGGTATCACCCAGTCAAATGGAAGCGAATATTTACGGAGATTGCTATATTTGCAAGCGAGTGCCGAAGAACATCTATGGCCGAAAGGTATTACATTGTATTCATCGCAAAAATCTACAATTACTAAATTATTAGGGTTATTTATAGTATATGAAAATAAGCTATTCATTTTTGGCTGAACATCCTGAACATCCTGAACATCCTTAACATCCTGAACATCCTCAAAAGATAATGTATTATATACGCCTTTACTTACAGCTTCTGGGTTATTTGTCCGTATATAGGCGACCGCTTGCAAACAGGCATCGCATAAATCATCCTTTTTCTTGTTATCACCAAAAATCTTACATAAGCTCTCATCATTTTTAATGTAATGCTTGCATATTTCTATACTGGTTTGCTTGTTCATTTTATATTTATCGCTACGAAACCCTTTAGAGTTTTTAGTTTTTTTTGCTTCATCCATCTTGATTTGTATGTCGGGTTTATAGTCGTGTGTTTTGGTCTTGAGAGATGCATTCACAAGAACCACATTATCTATCATTTTATCCCAATATTTTAAGAGACTGAAATAGCAATAAATAATATATTGAATGGTTTTCATTATCCCATTTAGGTTTGATGGCTGGTTCTCAATAAGCACATAGTCAATATTGTTAATTCCTTTCTCTTTTAAATATCCAATTATATTATCAAGCTCCATATATATTCGCTCTGCAATATCATCAATTCCTTTGATATCTTTCTTTTTATCTGCCAATGCTATTATCCTCCAATCTATTATCTGTATTTCTTCAGCGGTCTGCTTCAAAATACATAGAGCAAGGTTTTTAATACCAATGTCAAAACTTATATATATCATTTTAACAGATATATATATTAGAAAACATATATTTATATATTCATTATATATTCATTATATATTCATTATATATTCATTATTTATTGCATACTTTTATGAAGCATATTTATATTTCTCTTGTTAAATGTGGTGATATTATGGTGTTTAATTAAAGTCGCCAGATTTAGCCAAAATGTATCGTTAGTATATTTATTATTATATTTGTTTATTTTTTTATATTTTCTATACAGCCATCTATGTAATTTCTCTAATATTACAGTATTTGAAGGGTTATTCTTAATATACATTTTTTTATTTGAGATTAATTTTGAAACAAAATGCTTAAGCTCAGATATTTTAGCATATTCTTGAGGAATGTTCTCCCATAAATTATGAAACTTTAAATAGTCATATGTAGGGCAAATTAACAGATTTTCAGTGTAATCTACAAATGTCGGGTTATTATCTATAATTATTATATTATTAGCAATTGAATGCGTCTTTGGCATTTTTATTGATTTTAATAACTGAGGCATTATTTTATTTACAGACTTTTTGATATTACCCGATGTATCTTTTAAGCAGTTATCCCTCGTGAATATAGGTCGGTTAAACTTAATATTATTTTGCTTTTCTATTATTAAAATCTCCTTATTTGCCCAAGTTTTCTCTGAGGCTGTATAAATAAAGAAAAAACTATTTGGAAACTTCTTTTTCATCTCTGTCATAAATGTAGTGAAGTGAGGTCTTAATAATTTAGATTGCATATCATAGCAGTTGTCAAGCATCTTATCGCACAATGATTTGTATTTTACGAGATTTCCTAATTGGATATTATTGTTTTTTAATATTATATTCTTTTTTATTATTTCCTGTATATTATAAATATCACATTGATAACTGCAATCACCTATTATAGTTCCATCTAAATCTAATAGGAATATATATGGTTCATCATTATTATTCATTATAATACTATAATAATAATATATATAATTATATAATTATCTGTATATTATTAGAATGGATTATACTAAATTAGAAGAAGCACTTAAATTCGCTGAATTGCAGAGAACTGGTAGTAATAGCAGAAAAAATAAAATTGAACATATGCGTCTATATCAATATCCTTTTCACATAAATAACCAAAGAGTTGCATTTGAAGTTCCGCATCAACCTGTATTGCTTCATCCTCGTCCTGAAACAGCAAATAGAAGAGCATATACACAATATCCGTTGCATAAAATCCAAACAGTTGATGAACTATGTATTAGAGAAGGATATGTAAGACCTAAAAAAACAGTAAATGTTGCTCCTGTATTACTTAGAAGGGCTAATACAGCAAAAGTAAATTATCCACGAGCTTCACGAGCTTCGCAAGTTCCAAAAGTGTTGCATGTAAAACCATATTCATTGCGAGGAGGGCGAGTAAAACCACGAGCACCGCGAGCACCGCGTGGTTCAAAAAAGACAGGGATATAATTACATTGTATCTTCATCTTCCTTCTCTTGCAGCTCTCGCAGCTCTCGCAGCCCACTAAGTCTTACTTTATTTTTATTATATAATAACTTTTTTCGCTTATCAATATACTCAGCCATACTGCTAAACCCTATTAATATCATTTCATCAACTTGAGCACTTGATAATTCTAAGCAAACCCCCTTTCTATTAACTACTACATTCATAGAATGCTGCAATATAATATTTTTAGGCATAAAATAATAGTCCTTGTCTTCTTCTTTTATCTCCCCTATTGTTACTTGGTTAACGCGTAATATTTCAAACATTCTACAAATTTGTCTTAATATGAAAAAAATATTAATCTTTGTCTTAGGAGGCTCATATTTTACTCGCTCTTTGTATAAAACCATCCCAATGATATTCTCTTGGGATATATGTGAAAATATTTTCATAGGAAAGTTATTTGTAAATGCTCCATCATAATAATATTCGCCATCAATCATAATAGGATTAAATATTAAAGGTATAGCCATTGAGGCTTCGCAAGCAGTAAATATTGATATATCAGGAGTATCCTCAATAGAAAAAATACGATTCTCGCATCTATTAATATTTGTAGTAGAAAAATATAAGTTAATCCCAAATCTCTTAGAAGCCTCCATAAATGTTATATCTTTCATATCAGGATACTTGATGCGTAATACTTTCCTTAAGTGCTCCACAAAATGCGTTATAGAGCATAAACCCAAGTTTGATATAAGTCTATAATAATTCTTAGTGGGTATTTTGCATAGATTAGTATCACCTATAGAATTATAAATAATTGTCTCTATTTCCTCTATTGTTAGCTTGAAAGTAATAAAGAGGGCTACAAATGAGCCTATAGAATTTGCTGCAATATGTGTAATGTTTTTATGTAAATTCTCAATATATAGATATCTAAGCGCTCCTATGAATATTACACCTCGCATACCTCCACCAGATAAAACAAGATGCGTAATATTCAATGTATCCATAAAGATAAAGTTGACGAGAAGGACAATATATTTTGTTTCTATAATATCTTTATATATTTGAATTATACTCGCAAATATCCACATTATAATATATAAGTGCTTCTTTTGCTGCGTTATTCTCAGCTTCTTTCTTGTTATTACCAGTAGATGTAGAGATGATCGCGTTGTTCCTATCTTTTATACAGTAGGTGAATATGCGAACATTATCTTTCATCAATACCTTTACTTCGTAAAATTTCGGGATATCTTGGAGGTTATGCATCATATAAGATACAAGCATATCCTTGTAATTATTTTTAATTCTAATTAATTCGCAAAAGTCAATATAATTTTCTATAATATATATGATAAAGCTCTCAACTATGAAGTAGCCTGCTCCCGTGAAGGGGGATATATTAATACTGTTCGGTAGCTGAACCTTATCGCTCTCCGTTTGAAAATCAAGGAATAGCGCGCCTATAAACGCCTCAAATATGTCTTCCATAATTTTAAAATTATTTCGGCCACCTGATTCCTCAACTTGCTTAGATATTATAGCAAACTTCGGGAAACCTATTTTGTCTGACAAATAACCGAGCATACGACCATTTACTATCTTTGTCCTAATTTTTGAAAGAAATCCCTCATTCTGGTCTGGAAACCTGCTGTATAGGTAATTGGCTACAATCATACCTATTAGCGAATCGCCAAGAAATTCAAGGCGTTCATAAGACATATCTTGAAGAGGTAAGCAATCCCCCGGGCAGTTAATATTACTTTTAT
>Ga0209296_1003364_pt1 | contig 10912 bp, 13 predicted proteins | sample S_130206_EF_Meta_FD_187319 | JGI IMG/M metagenome (GOLD analysis project Ga0209296, IMG submission 187319) | Freshwater microbial communities from Lake Simoncouche, Canada to study carbon cycling - S_130206_EF_MetaG (SPAdes) (version 2) | ecosystem: Environmental > Aquatic > Freshwater > Lake ...
CCTGAGCGCCCATGGCGTTCTTGCCTTTAACAGCCGAGTTCAACAAAGCGTCATAACCTGTTTTGATACGAGGCGTCCAAGCCGCCACATCACCAAACTTGGGCGAGCCAGCCAAACCAGCGGCGTGGCAGGCAGAACACTGCGCCTTGAACACTTCCTCGCCAGATTTGAGTTCTCGGTTGGCATCACGAATTTCGACCGCGCCAACTTTTTGAATCCGCATCGCAATGGCTTTTTCCATATTGACCGCACCAGCCTCCGGTTTTTTGTCCGAAGTTACGTACAAAACCAAACCAATGATGATGAATATGGGGGCAACAAACGAGAAAAATACAGTCAGCAACAATTGCTTGGGATTTTTAACGGGACCGGTGTGGTCCTCTTCTGTATGTGAAGTTGTGTTGATGTCGCTCATGGATTCCTCTAATATTCAGGCACGGTAAAAGCAATCTGCGATTATAGCGGGAGGCACATTGAAACCACCTACAATGCGACTTCACTATTGCGGCTGTAGCTCAGTGGATAGAGTATTGGCCTCCGAAGCCAAGGGTCGTGGGTTCGATCCCCGCCAGCCGCACCAGACGACCATTTTTTAACGTGTCATAACACCTCAAAACCCGCATGTTCATTGGCATAGCGGGTTTTTTGTTGCCTCATTGGATTTCAGGCGGTAACATGACATACCGCCAAAAAAGCAGTGTTTTTGGCGGTATCTGGAAATACACCCAAACCCACATACCGCCAAAAGAGGCCCAATGGCACTCACAAACACCTTTATCAAGAACGTCACACATTCGGGGTCCGCTGCCATACATAACTGGGCACTATGCATAAAGACTCAAAGCCGAAATTCAACCTGCTGATTTGGTCGCCAGATAGCCGACATTGGAGTCACGATTTGGCTGGCATGACCTGTTTGGCTCCCAAGTCATAGAACAGGCGTTATGTAAAACGGCGAAGCATTCATAACGAATGCTGGCTTCCAAATTATCGTTATTTGGTTATGATGGTCGTTGTTATTTTTATACCAAAAGGTGAATCAATGTCCACTACAGCAAACACCATCGACCATGTGACCCTAGAGCGGCTTGTGGAAGCCGGAGCCGTTCGCGGCGCGGACGTTATCGGCCACCCCGGCGGCTGGTGGGTTGTTGTCAAGTACGGCATGACCGAACGCGCACTGGCGGCCAGGCGCGGAGCCGTGCGGACGTTTCGCAAGTTTGAAACGCTCGTGGGTTATCTCAAGGAGGTTGGTATTTCTGAATACCACGTCAACGCGGCCAACTTTGACGCAGCAGCGCTCAAGACCACGCGGGTGCGGCCCGATTCCGCGGAGCGCATGCGCAGCGCCTTTGAAGCGTCAGCGCATACCAAGTGGATGCAACAGAAGGCTGCTGAGTCGCTGGCCGACACACGGCCCAATGTTTCGCACGAGCAGGCCATGTCCAGTGTTCAAGCGGTGATCGACGCGAAGCGCAAGAAGCATGAAGCCAAAGCCGCAGCTTGAGTGGCGTCAGCAGGCGATGGATGACCTGGTGGCAATTGTCGAGTACATCTCCGAAGACAACCCCGACGCGGCACAAGAGCTGAAGGATGAAATCGAGGAAAAGGCGGCAAGGTTGCCCGATCGCCCAAAGCTCTACAAGCCTTCGCCTCGCTTAAAAGGCATGTGTGAACTGGTAGCCAGGAGCAATTACATCGTGCTCTATCGGGAGACGCCGACTCTGGTGGAAGTCGTGAACGTGTTTCACGCCCGTCGGCAATGGCCTTAAGGACTTTACCTTCAAACCGCCTTTGATATTGATTTGCGGTATTTTTGGCAGTAGCTATTGATAACATCAATATGAAAACCTTTATTCCATGCGGCCCGTAGCCCACTTTGTGAGCTCCGCCAAGCGCAGACTGGCCGATGCGTTTATGAAAGATGCGCTGCGTGAAGCAACGCCTTGGCGCTCCAGAGCAGATCTGGCGTTTGAGGCTTTGTATCTGTACGCCTTGTCGTCGTTGGACGAGCACGCTGATGATTACGAGCACCCCGATACCCGGGCGCTTAACGCTGCGGCGCACAAGCTTGAGTTGACGCTTGAACAAATAGAACCCGCCCTGACCTATTTAGCGCACCGCTATGATCCAACATTTCCTGACAACGGCCATGACTACCGAGTGCTGATCGGAATCGCCAAGTTGTTTGAGGCAGGCCACTAAATGGCTAGTTAGCTTGGCGCCATTGGCCAGAGTTTGGACACACGCTGGCCAGCGTGCCGTTGACCCAGAGTTGCTCTTCATCCAGTAGCAACGCAGTCGCAGGGTCCGTATCAAAGGTGATTTGAAGCAACAGGGCGACATCCACCTGCTCGATGGGCAACTCCCAGGTCAGGAATATTTGGGTCAAGTCCTGCTCACCGGGGAAGTCCGCCTCCTTAAAACCATCGCTGCGGCGTGCAATGACGCCGTGCGCTTGCCCCGTATCAAAGATCACCACCGTGCCCCTGACCAGCGGAATTCGGTGTCCCGATGCCGGGAAATGCAAATCCAGCCCGCAGTCGTCGCTTAGAAATAGATTGCAAAAGGCCATGCCCCCATATTGGGCGGCGTCAAAGTGGTAACGCGCACCGCGACAGGCCATTAGGGCCACATCGCTAATGACCAGCAGCTCCTGCAAGCCAAGACTATTCGTCCAATCGGCGACGGCCTGTAAGCAGTGGCGGTAGTCCGGCCACCTGACACGCGCTCGCGCCAAAGACAAGGCTTCAACATCGCCCGGCTCCAGGCGTAAGCGTGAAGCGACATCCCTACGCCAATCAGCCAGCAGTCGTGCTGGGGGCGCAGGCACGTCGATCACCCCTGACAACACCACATCACTCACGCACCGACTCCGAAGTGCCTCGCCACGCCAGAAATATGCAGTAGAGCTGCTTGGTGTGGGATCGGTATGCAGAAGTGGGCTCATCGGGACAAGTGTAGTCAGACGACGCGGGCCCGTCTTTGCCGAGCTTAACAAGGCTTGCGTCATCGTTTAGATGGTCAAGTTGACTTGCTAGACCAACGGCCCTGAATAGTCGATGACCATGTTTCGTCAAACACTGTTGCACCTCAAATCCAAGTCCAAGGTTTGTCGCAGAATGCCAAGTTACTACGGGCACATCGCATGAAGCTTTTCTTAGGATTCTTTTTAATTTTTACCTCCGTGGCGCGAGCCGACTTGTGCGAGAGTGGGCGCCGGCAGTCGCCGGTCGACATCACCGCCACGGCGCGCCAGCACTTGCCTGCCCTAAACTTTGACTACCACAGCGCCCCAATGAAACTAGCCGACGACGGCCACACGGTTCGCGTGCGCTTTGCCAAAGGCAGTCAGTTGGTCATTGGCAAACAGACCTACCGCTTGCAGCAGTTTCACTTCCACACGCCAGGTGGTGACCGCATTGCGGGCGAAGAGTTTCCAATGGCGGCGCATTTGCTGCACAAAAGTGCCGCCGGCCAGTTGCTGGCCGTGGTGGTGGTGTTTCGCCTGGGGCCTGAAAACCCGCTGCTGACCTCGCTGCTCCCGCTCATTCCGGCCAAAGCAGATGGCGACCATGCGCTGCCCGGTGTCTCGGTCAATGCCAGCGATCTGTTGCCCGCCCAACGTGGCTACTACCGTTATGCGGGCTCTGTCACCGCCCCGCCCTGCACGGAAGGGGTTGAATGGATTGTGATGAAGCAAGCTCTGCAACTCTCAAGCACGCAACTCGCGCGTTACCGTAAGCGCTTTGCCGACAACGCGAGGGCCGTGCAGCCCTTGCACCAGCGCGTGGTGCAAGAGAGTCTTTAAGCCGTCTACTGCCCCGCATTGCGACCAATCGGCATGACCTTGCCGCAGGTCAAGCCTGCACCGGGACACCTGCTGAATAATCCGCGCATTGCCCGTGTGGCCATTCACTTTTTCAGCAAGGATTTTGCATGTCCCACCACTTTGCCCATGGCGACAAGGCCCGGTTTTTAAACGGCCGATCCCGCCTGACTGCCCTCGCGCTGGTCTTGCCCATTTGGGCTGCGATGGCCGCACCGCCTGCCGTCAAGCCATCGCTGGCCACCGGCATTGAAGTGCCTGTCACGGCTGAGATGACAGGTGCCGGCATTGTCAGTAGCGGCACCGTGTTACCCCCCATTCCACCGGTGACTGGCAGCCGCAAAAAGCCGGTGCCGTCCTGGGGCAAGCCCTTGCCCTACCCGATCGTGATTGCTGACCGCCGCAACAACCGCCTAATCGAGATCGCCCCTGACAAAAGCATTGTGTGGGAGTTACCCTCTCCCAGCCTGAAGGTTTACCGCGGTAACGAGGATGTGAACTTTTCATCCGATGGCAAACAACTGGCGGTGAGCGAAGAAGACAACTTTGATGTTCATTTGGTGGACTACGAAAAACGTGAGTTGACCTGGACCTATGGTCTGCCCGACCACCGTGGCAATGGCCCCGGCTTGCTGAACTACCCGGACGATGCGCATCTGCTGGCTGATGGCATGTTCATCACTGCTGATATCCGCAACTGCCGCATTGTCATCATCGACCCCAAAACAAATAAAGTTGTGACCCAGTGGGGCAAACCTGGTAAGTGCAAACACAATCCGCCGCACGAACTAGCCCACCCGAATGGCGCTACCCCCATGGCGAATGGCGACTTGCTGGTCACTGAAATCACCGATGCCTGGATTTCGCGCATCACGCGCGCAGGCAAGGTGCTGTGGAGTGTCAAAGCACCCAATGTGCATTACCCCTCAGACGCCTTTCCCACCGTGGACGGAAAGCAAATCATCGTGGCCGACTTCTGGAAGCCCGGTCGTGTAGTGATTTTTGACCCCATGACGCGCAAAGTCACTTGGGAATACTTTGTGAAAGACGGCGACAAGGCGCTCGACCACTCGTCCATTGCCCGCGAACTGCCCGACACCGGCGACATTCTGGTGGTGGACGACTTGAACGACCGCGTCATGGTGATCGACCGAAAAACCAAAGAAGTCATCTGGCAGTACGGCGAAAAGGGTAAAAAAGGCCACACCCCCGGCCTGCTGAACTACCCCGATGGTTTTGACATTGATGTGTTTCGCGATTGGAACAACGCCCGCCGCAAGTAAGTAAAAAGAGGCGTGTTGCCAGTGCAACTAGTGCGCTGAACTTCGCACCGCTGCGCGTGCCAAGGTACGTTGCGCCAGCAAGAGCACCAGCGCGTCCACCATCCGGCCATCCAGACTGAAAACGCCACCGCCTGAGCACTCATCGCTGAGATGATGAATAAATTCACTGACGGTCATGTTTCCACACCGCCAGAAGCACCGAGTGAAATCGGGGCAATCACAGTGCTAGATTAAGTCCGAGACAAGCACGCCCTGAAGGGGCGCACAACTTGGTTTACAACTGCTAATCGTCATCTATATCGCTGGATATGCCACCAACATTTTCCCGATACTAACTACTAAACTTTTAGTATGGCAGCACCTTCCCATGAATTTTCCAAGTTTTGCTGTGAAATGCTTTGTGGGGCAGGGCCTTGCGTGACTCGTCAAATGTTTGGGGGCTATGACAACAGCACAGATCGAATGAGCATTGCCCTTTTGGTGGACCTGGGTCAAGGAGAGACGCTGTGACAAAAACAAATTCTCGGACACGCCAACTTTTGAAGCTTCAAAATGTCACAGGTTCGAGTACCTTTCCAAAGAAAAAACCCGATGCCTTGATTACTACAGCCCACCAGAAGCGGCTATGGAGTCGGCGCATGAAATGGCACCTTGGGCACGATTAGCGCTTGAAGCAGCATTGACAGCGAGAAAGCCTCTGATAAAGCGCAAGAACCAACAGCAGCTTAATAAAGTCTCGCCGTTAATTTAAGCAAGATCAAAAAAGGAAGTCGTCATGTGCTTGGTCTAAATATTTAATCTAATACTTAGTTGGCACAAAGCAAAACGCCAACTCAAAAGTTGGCGTTTTGCTAACGAGGAAAGCCCCGAATCTAATGGTTGCGCGAGTAGGATTTGAACCTACGACCTTTGGGTTATGAGCCCAACGAGCTACCAGGCTGCTCCATCGCGCGGTATGCTTTTATTATAACCTATTAAGCCTTGTCAATCTCAACTATTTCAGTATCAACAACAGGTCCGCGGTCAACTAATTCGACCAAAGCCATAGGCGCGTTGTCACCAACACGGAAACCCATTTTCAGGATGCGTGTGTAACCACCTGGACGCGCATTAAAACGAGGACCAAGAACGTTAAACAATTTGACCACGCTGTCACGATCGCGCAGACGATCGAACGCGAGACGACGATTAGCAACAGTAGCAACTTTAGCCAAAGTGATCATCGGCTCAATGACGCGACGGAGTTCTTTAGCTTTAGGAAGTGTAGTTTTGATGACTTCGTGCTCGATGAGCGAGTTCATCATATTTTTCAACATAGCCAAGCGGTGTGAGCTTGTTCTGTTTAGTTTACGTAGACCGTGTCCGTGACGCATAGTGCTTTCTTTCTTTAATATAACAAGCAGCCGTACAAGGTACTGCTCGAGGCACAGGTTTTAAAAAACCTTAAATAATTAACGCTTTTCGAGCGTCGCTGGTGGCCAGCTTTCGAGCTTCATTCCTAATGTCAAACCACGAGAAGCAAGAACTTCCTTGATTTCATTAAGAGATTTACGACCCAAATTAGGTGTCTTCAACAATTCGTTTTCTGTGCGCTGGATTAAATCACCAATGTAATAGATGTTCTCAGCCTTCAAGCAATTAGCAGAGCGAACTGTGAGTTCAAGTTCATCTACAGGGCGAAGCAAGATTGGATCGAACTGCGCACCGCCGCGAGGTGCAGGCGTATCAAAAGCAGCCAATTCGCTACCTTCCAACTGTGCAAAAACGGCCAATTGCTCAACCAGAATTTTAGCAGAAGCTCTAACGGCATCTTCGGCAGAAATTGCACCGTTGGTTTCAATGTCGACCACTAACTTGTCGAGGTCCGTACGTTGTTCAACACGAGCTGATTCGACCGTGTAGCTGACGCGCTTAACAGGTGAAAAAGAAGCATCCAAAACAATGCGACCAATTGACTTGGTTGGCTCGTCGGCATGACGACGCATCGTGCCAGGAACATAGCCACGACCTTTTTCAACTTTGATCTGCATATCCAATTTGCCACCTTGTGACAAATGTGCAATGACATGCTCAGGGTTGATGATTTCAACATCATGAGGTGTCTGGATATCAGCTGCCGTGACAACGCCCTCACCATCTTTACGGAGGCTCAAGGTTACTTCGTCACGGTTGTGAAGTTTGAAAACAACGCCCTTCAAATTCAGCAAGATATTAACCACATCCTCTTGAACACCGTCGATTGACGAATACTCATGCAAAACACCGGCGATGGTCACTTCAGTGGCTGCGAAACCTGGCATTGAGGACAATAAAACTCGGCGAAGTGCATTGCCAAGTGTGTGTCCGTAGCCACGCTCAAATGGCTCAAGTGCAACTTTGGCACGATTTGAACCAAGTTGTTCGACGCTAATGGCTTTTGGCTTAAGTAAACTAGTCTGCATGAATACTTCCTCTCAATACCCCCAGCTCATTACACCGGTAAGGCAGGCGGAAAACCCGAGGTGCTGTGCCCAGCTCCTCAGGAACGAAATCGACAACGTTAAAAAACGTGTTTAGCGTGAGTACAACTCGACAATCAACGACTCGTTAACGTCAGCTGCAAATTGGTCACGGTCAGGAACTGACTTGAAGGTGCCTTCAGTCTTTTCGATACTGACTTCAACCCAGGAAGGCATGCCAACTTGTTGAGCAAGTTGAAGCGCTTCAGCAATACGATTTTGCTTTTTGGATTTGTCGCGGACGGCAATGATATCGCCAGCCTTAACCATGTAAGAAGGAATATTCACCGACTTACCGTTGACCGTCATAGCTTTGTGTGAAACCAACTGGCGCGCTTCAGCACGAGTGGATCCAAAACCCATACGGTAAACGACGTTGTCAAAGCGTGACTCCAACAGAGACAGCAAATTGCCGCCTGTGTTTCCTTTACGGCGATCAGCTTCTTCAAAGTAACGACGGAATTGCTTTTCGAGCACGCCGTACATACGTTTGACTTTTTGCTTCTCACGGAGTTGCAAGCCGAAGTCAGAAGTACGAGCACCAGAAGTGCGACCATGTTGACCTGGTTTGGAATCAAATTTTGCTTTATCGCCGATTGAACGGCGTGCGCTCTTCAGAAATAAGTCAGTGCCTTCACGGCGGGAAAGTTTGGCTTTAGGGCCTAGGTAGCGTGCCACGTGATCTTCCTTTATGTCAACTAACGCAAATTATTGCGCGAGCCATTAGCGACAAGCTAATGGCGGTGGGCTTTAAAAAATTAAATCCGACGACGCTTTTGTGGGCGGCAGCCGTTATGAGGCACCGGTGTCACATCAGCAATCATATTGATGCGAATGCCAAGAGCAGCCAAAGCGCGAACCGAAGATTCGCGACCTGGACCTGGCCCTTTGATTTCAACATCAAGATTCTTAATACCTTGTTCAATGGCAGCACGACCAGCCACTTCTGAAGCTACCTGAGCCGCAAAAGGTGTTGATTTACGTGAACCCTTGAAACCTTGACCACCAGACGATGCCCATGACAACGCATTGCCTTGACGATCAGTAATAGTGATGATGGTATTGTTAAATGAAGCGTGAACGTGAGCCACGCCATCAGCAACATTTTTACGAACTTTTTTGCGGACACGTTGTGCCGCATTATTGGCTGGAGCTTTTGCCATGATGGTTTATTTCTTCAATGATGCAGCAGCCTTACGAGGGCCTTTGCGAGTGCGTGCATTCGTCCGCGTACGTTGACCGCGCATAGGCAGACCACGACGGTGACGGAAGCCACGGTAACAACCAATGTCCATCAAGCGTTTGATGTTCATAGTCGTTTCACGACGCAAATCACCTTCGATTGTGAACTGTGCAATTTGGTCGCGAATTTTTTCCAAGTCACCGTCAGTTAAGTCTTTGACTTTTTTGGAATAAGCAATGCCACAAGCTTCGCAAATTTTGCGAGCTCGTGTGCGACCGATTCCAAAAATAGCTGTTAAGCCAATTTCGGAATGCTGTTGCGGCGGAATATTGATGCCAGCTATACGTGCCATTTTCGTCCTCTAAAACTCTTGCAGTTAACCCTGGCGCTGTTTGTGGCGTGGATCTGTGCAGATCACGCGTACAACGCCCTTGCGCCGAATTACCTTGCAGTTACGGCAAATTTTCTTGACCGAAGCCGAAACCTTCATATCATTCTCCTAAAACTATTCACAAATCATTTAATGCACAAGGCACCAAACAAGAAACTATTTATTACTTTGCTCTGAATACAATCCGCGCCCGACTTAAGTCGTAAGGCGTTAATTCAACAGTTACCTTATCTCCTGGCAAAATGCGGATGTAATGCATCCTCATTTTTCCCGAAATATGACCTAGCACAATGTGACCATTTTCTAACTTCACACGGAAAGTTGCATTGGGAAGATTTTCTACAATCTCACCCTGCATTTGAATTACATCGTCTTTTGACATATCTATTAATCGCCTTTTGAAGACTTAAAGTTAGCCTTCTTCAACAGCGACTCATATTGCTGCGACATCATGTAGTTTTGAACCTGAGCCATGAAGTCCATGGTCACAACCACAATAATCAAAAGAGAGGTACCACCGAAGTAGAACGGAACGTTGTACTTCAAGATGAGGAATTCTGGTAACAGACAAACGAGCGTTATATAAATAGCACCAGCGAAAGTCAAGCGAAGCAAGATTTTATCAATGTATTTGGCTGTTTGATCGCCTGGACGTATTCCAGGGATAAAAGCGCCACTTTTCTTTAAATTATCAGCAGTTTCTTTGCTATTGAACACCAGTGCTGTGTAAAAGAAGCAGAAGAACACGATTGCAGCTGCATAGAACATCACATAAATTGGTTGTCCTGGTGCAAGTGACCCGGCAATGTCTTTCAACCAACGCATGGACTCACCTGCGCTAAACCAACCGACAACAGTAGCAGGAAGCAAAATGATCGAAGAGGCAAAGATAGGAGGAATAACGCCCGCCATGTTTAGCTTCAAGGGTAAGTGCGATGATTGACCTCCATATACCTTGTTGCCCACCTGACGTCTAGCATAGTTAACCAAGATTTTCCGCTGGCCACGCTCTACAAAAACCACAAAATAGGTAACGAGGGCAACTAGTATCACTATTAGCAATGCAACGATAATGCTCATCGCGCCAGTTCGGACCAACTCCAATAGACCACCAATTGCATTTGGCAAACCGGCAGCAATACCGCCAAAAATCAATATTGAAATGCCGTTACCCAATCCGCGCTCAGTAATTTGCTCACCCAACCACATAAGGAACATAGTGCCTGCAGTCAGGGTAACAATCGCAGTAACTCTAAAACCAAATCCAGGGGAAATGACCAATCCTGCAGAGCTTTCCAGAGCAATAGCAATGCCCATTGATTGGAACAAAGCGAGACCCAAAGTACCGTAACGCGTGTACTGAGTAATCTTACGCTTGCCAGCTTCACCTTCTTTTTTCAACTGCTCAAACGAGGGAAGCACGTAAGACAGGAGTTGCATGATGATCGATGCCGAAATGTACGGCATGATTCCCAGTGCAAAAATTGTAAATCTGGAAAGTGCACCACCTGAGAACATGTTGAACATGCCCAGAATACCGCCTTGTTGGCCTTTAAAGAACTGCGCTAATTGAGCAGAGTCAATACCAGGGACAGGGATATGTGCACCCACACGGTAGACAACTAGCGCGAGGAGCAAGAACACAAGACGACGACGAAGGTCACCGAATTTTCCAGTTTTTGCTAATTGAGACGCGTTAGTTGCCACTTGTGTTTACTTTCAAAAGCC
>Ga0209296_1003365_pt1 | contig 10910 bp, 13 predicted proteins | sample S_130206_EF_Meta_FD_187319 | JGI IMG/M metagenome (GOLD analysis project Ga0209296, IMG submission 187319) | Freshwater microbial communities from Lake Simoncouche, Canada to study carbon cycling - S_130206_EF_MetaG (SPAdes) (version 2) | ecosystem: Environmental > Aquatic > Freshwater > Lake ...
CAAAGGTATCACTTGTTGGATACATATCGCCACTTAACTTAGAGATATTAAATCCTAAATTAAATAATGTGGCGTTTGTGTAGTGTGGAATTGTAGATGAGTTGGAGTATGCAGCTGAGTTAACTGTCAAACTTCCGTTATTAATAGTAACAGTACCTGGCGCACTATCATCATAATACCAGAATGGAGTATTGGTAGAAGAAGCGCCACTATGAGTAATGTATAATTCGTTCCAACCATTTGATACGGTGCCGTTGGCACTACAATCAAAACTTCTCCAGAAGCCTTGTGCAGTACCTACAATCTTAGAACCATAATCAACACTATCAGAAATAACTAATGAGTGACCACCACTTGTGTATGTACCATTGGCACTTGAAGATGTAAATGTGCGAGCTACTGTATTTGCACCATTGACAAATAATGTTAATGTGCCACTATCACCCGGTCCCTGGTCAGGAATAGTTGGTGTAATTGAGTATGTTGCAGCTCGTCTTGCATTAGTAACAGTTGTACCAGCAGCAACACCACGATTACTTGGTGTTCTATCAGTCTGTGTAAAGTTTGTCATTCTGTAAGAAGTTACAGAAGCAATAGAAATTGTGTTACTTGATGGGAACGCAGGTGGGCCAGGTGGAACTAACTTACCTAACACATTGTTAATTAAAGAAAGACCATTTGTAACTGTTGTTTCTGTGGTAAGTGTTACCGCATTACTTACTAATTGACCTACTGTGTTTGCACCAAGAGTAACTGTATTACCTTGAACTGAATCACCAGCCGTATTAGCAGCAGTAAAGGCCGCATTTGCATGAGCAAAAGCCGCATTAGCATAAGGTCCGGCTGAAGATGAACCTCCAGCAGTATTAGCAGCAGTAAAGGCTGCATTAGCATAACTTGCAGCTGAGTTTGCTACATCACTTGGAGTATTAGCCTGTAAGAAAGCCGCATTTGCTTGAATAAAAGCTGCGGTAATACTGGCATTTTGAGTGGCATCTGTTGCATTAGCGGCATTAGCAGCTGCAAAGGCTGCATTAGCATAAGATTCTGCCGAGTCGGCTGCAATATAAAATGAAGCATTTCCGTTGTTCGCAGACCATTTACCAGCAGTTTCAATCCATAAGAATGAAGAATTTGGTTGTGCGCCTCTATCAACTTCAATACCAGCGTTTGATGTTGGTTGTGCTGACTGACTAATAGCGGCATTAACTGTGATAATATTATCAGCAATTAATACAGTAACAGTATTTGTATATGTTGTGGTGCCAGTAACAGTTAAGTTACCAGTAATACTTGTGTCACCTGTGATTGTACCACCAGATGAATTAAATTTTGTATTAGCGGCCGCAAATGCGCCATTGGCATAGGCAGCTGCTGAGTTAGCTACATAACTTGGTGTGTTTGCCTGTAAGAAAGCAGAGTTAGCATAGAGTGCAGCTGAATTTGCTACATAGTTTGGAGTATTAGCTACTAAGAAAGCTGAGTTGGCATATGAACCAGCAGAAGCAGCACCTGAACCAGTATTAGCAGCTGCAAAAGCGGCATTAGTTTTTGCAAATATTAGTTCTTGCTGAGCAACATAAAACTGACCACCAACCGCAATGGCACCATTACTTCCTGTGGTGCCAATGAATAGGGTATTACTTACATACGAATACGCAGGTTCAGCTACATTTAATGTGGTTGGAGCCGCATTAGATGTGGATGACTTTAATTGTATTAATGTATTTGCCATTAAAACGAACCACCATTAACTGCAACTACTGTAGCAGTAACAGTATTGGCTTCAAATTTACCTGTTGCAGAATTGAATTGAAGAACTTGCTTGTCTTGAACAGATGTAATGTTAGTATCTGTTAATTCAGTTAATGCTACATTTGGTTTAGGTGCAAAGTTTTGAGCAGCAATAGTCGAGCGAGTTTGTTGTGTTAACTTAACTTGCCCTATATTACTACCTGTGTTTACTCTAGCATTGACTGCCATTATCTTGTAACTCCTGGCGATATCACAATAACTCCTTCAACAACACGAGTTTTTACTCCAGTTGGTGAGGTGATGAGCAAATCAAAGACTTGCCGGCCAGGTGTCAAATTGGCAGTATTGGCTGCCGTCATAGAAAGAGTAATTTCGCCATTAGCGTTACCAGTAATGGTTGAAGTAATTATTGTATTTGATGTTGCGTAATAGGATTTACGCATTTGAGATGAAGCAGAGTAACCAAACAGATTGATAGCAGCACCGGCTGTATCTTCTACATTAACTGTGGTGGAAAAGGTTGCACCCTGCTCGATGAGTAATTCTGTAAATGCTGCCACGATATCTCCTTGACTTTACTCTCTATTTAGTCCAATCAGGTATTAGTGGTAATAAAAAACCCACCTGACGGTGGGTTTCATTCAGTCTTTTGTTGGCGGGTCGCCTTCTGATTTAGGAAATTGTTCTTTAACTTCTTTAATCGTCTGAAACCATTCTGAATCTTTTAAATCTATTCCTTGATTGACTGCGTGCCACAACATATCTAGTTGTTCAAACCCATCAGGATAATGTTTGCATCTATCATAAGCATATTGATAGTGTTTAGCTAACTTTTCTTGGTAAGCAAGCTCTACATCAATCTCATCTTTGGTTGGCGGTTTTAATCCATCTTTGTGATACCACTTGTGATAAGTGATATTACCGCCAGCCATTTCAATTTCCCATGTTGCACCAGGCCTTAAAGCCTTGATTGCAGTATCAATACCAACTGGCATACCATTGTCGCCAGAAAAATTCTTCATTACTTCACTAACATTATTTACATCCATTATAAACTCCTAATAATTAAATTGTAGCTTCAACCCAATTGACTGTATCTTCATCCCAGCGATACATCTTTGGTGGATTTCCTGTACCAGCATCAGAAGGCATTGGAACTGGTGCTTCCCAGCGGCAAGTTGTTTCGTTTAGAACCCAAGACGCAAATGGTTTTGGTGAAATGAAAGCATCACGACCAGCGTCATATGTCATTCCAATACCTGCATAGTTCTTACGAATGTTATGATTGTAACTTGTTTGTTTCCATGTAATGCCAGGTTCTACACCGTGAACGCTTTGTAGAAAAGCAACACCAATTGCTTCTACTTCATTACCTGAACCATCAACGCAGTTCCAGTTATCAACAACTGAAACATGGACTACTACATTGTCTGAATTTAATTTTGCAAAATGTGCCATTTAAAGCTCCTAATAAAAAGTGACACCGCTATTTATATGGTTTAATTAATTGATTGCGTATATAACATTATTACTAGTAAATGTTCCGTTACCAGTAAATGTATGTATAGAATTTCCACCAGATGAGGAGTAATTACCACCACCAGCAGCTTGAGCACCAGAGTAACGGATAATTACAATACCTGAGCCACCAGAGCCAGCAGAATAAGTAACTCCATTATTGCCAGCCCCACCGCCGCCTCCGCCACGATTAGCAGTTCCGGGTGCACCACTAGTGCTTACTGTATTTCCTCCGTTACCGCCGCCGCCAGTACCACCAGTACCACCAGTAGTTTCTTCGTTACCGCCGCCGCCGCCAGCGTAGGTTACAGGTGTGCCAGAAATAGGAGATGCAGATCCGTTACCGCCATTTATTCCACTGCCAGTTGCGCCAGCGCCACCTCCGCCACCGCCAGCATACGGTGAACCAGCGCTAGCGTAACCAACAGCACCATTATTACCTTGACTTGGAGAAGTTGCTGGTGTATTGCCAGTTCCAGCACCAGGATTCCAGTAATAACTACCGCCACCACCAGAACCTCCGTTACCTGCAGCAGTTGCATAACCGCCTCCACGACCACCACCAGTAGAAGTAATAGAAGAAAATACAGAATCGGAACCATTTGTTTCGGATGCAGCAGGTCCACCTCCACCAACAGTAATTGAATATGGAGTGGCTAATGATATTGAAAAACCAGTGCCTGTTCTAAAACCTCCAGCACCGCCGCCGCCGCCATAAGTTCCGCCATTTGTTTGGCCGCCACCGCTGCCACCACCAGCAACTACAAGATAATCTACTGAAGTTGGGCCAGATGTAACTACACCTAACCCAACAGGAAAAGTATATCCATTCGGCCGAATTAATTTGCCTACTCTGTTTGCTTTGAGAAATCTAATTGAGGACATAATTTTTAATTAATTAATGATATAACCTGATACTGTTTGGCCAAAATTTGAATTGGTGCTAAATGTTCCGTTACCAGTAAATGTATGAATAGTATAACCAGGACTTGTGGTTACGGCACCACCACCAGCGGCTTGACTACCAGCATAACGGATAATTACGGTGCCTGAACCGCCACTACCACCATTACCAGGAATTGCGGAACCGGGATAATCGGCACTACCACCGCCACCACCAGTATTTGGAGTTCCTGGAGATCCATTTCCAGATGGAGCGCCATTACCGCCACCGCCAGCGCCTCCAATTCCAGCACCAGGTGCACCTATGTAAGGACCCCCTCCACCTCCTCCAGCATATGTTACTGGTGAACCTGATAATGGAGAAGATAAACCAGCTCCACCGTTCCCAGAAACGCCACCGCTTGCACCAACCGCACCAGCGCCACCTCCTCCGCCACCTCTCTGTGGTGATCCTGTTCCGGCGCCGCCGTTATTTCCTTGACTTGGAGTTCCTGTACCACCTGTTGTAGTTCCATTTCCACCACCGCCACCACCAGAACCTCCGTTCAATCCATTGTAAATATTGTATGATCCACCGCCACCGCCAATTGATGTAATTGTAGAAAAAACAGAATTTGATCCGTTTTGACCATCGTATCCTGTTCCAACTTCACCGCCAGGTGCTCCAGGACCCCCACCGCCAACAGTAATTGCATATGGTGTTGAAACTGCTACTGAAAAACCAGAACCAGTTCTAAAACCTCCGGCACCACCGCCGCCACCTATCACATTACTTCCTCCACCGCCACCGGCAACAACAAGATAATCAACAACATTATTTGCCGTAAAAATTGCGTTTAATCCAACAGGAAAATTATATCCCTGTGGGCGAACCAACATTAGATTTGAAGAGGCTTTAAAAAATTCAATTCCCATTTTATTCTTTAATTGATACTGTATGAAGCAATTGGAGTTAAAGATCCGTCACCAGTAAATGTATGTATAGAATTACCTCCAGATGAAGAATATGTGCCGCCGGTAAATTTTTGTGAACCAGCGTAAGAAACAATTACAATTCCTGAACCGCCACTACCACCACCGGGAGTGCTACCATAACCAGATCCTCCGCCACCGCCAGTATTAACAGTTCCAACACCACCAGCGCTTAATGATCCTGCACCGCCACCGCCAGTACCACCACTAGCGCTTCCAGATGGATAACTTGAACCACCACCACCGCCGGCGTAATAAGTAGATGTACCTGAGATTGAAGATGTTAGACCTACACCACCCGCACCGGCTGTTGTTGTATTTGGCGCAGTTTGACCTACTGCACCAGCGCCACCGCCGCCACCCCCAGCAGAACCTGCAGATGAACCGCCATTGCCACCGGTGTTTCCTTGACTTGGAGTTCCCGAACCTCCAGTACCGGCGCTAGAGTTTGCTCCACCACCGCCACCGCCAGAACCGCCTGATAGACCATTTATTCCAGGCCCGCCAGGGCCAACATAACCACCACCGCCACCACCGCCTACCGCTGTTAAAGAACTAATTTGTGAATTACTACCAGAACTTCCTTGACTGTTACCAGAACCCGCTGGACTTCCATTACCACCAGCACCAACAGTTACGGCATAAAACGAAGCACCTAGGCTTAGAGATGTTGTTCCAGTTAACATACCTCCAGCACCACCACCACCCAATCCAGAACCGCCACCACCGCCAGCAACAACTAGATAATTAATAGATACAGCATTTGCATCCAATCCAGTTGGGTAAGTAAAACCAGTAGGTCTTACAAAAGAGCCTGTTGAGAAATTTTTTGAAAATAGTATTGACATATCACCTCAAATAATTAGGTGATTTCAACACCAAATGCTGAGAACGAAAGACTTGATGAGTTAGTGTTAGCTGCTAAAATTGCACCAGCAGGTAATGATAAACTCAAAGTCAATGTGGCAGCATCGCTAGCAGGAATTGTTCCACCACGAATAAGAAAGTATTTTCCATTAGATGCAGGTGAAGAAAATTCAGAAGATGGAAAAACCATCAAACTGTAAGATGCATTTGTTGCCGATTGATTTGAAATTTGAATTGAGTTGATTACTACTTCTGTAGCAGCAGGAACAACATCTATATTAGCTTGTGTGTTGGCACTAGGATTAACCTGACCAAGAATTTTGTATGTATTAGGCATTATGTTAACTCTACTCCAAATACGTTAAAGGATACATTGGCTGCAGTTTCGCCAGTAACAACGGCATTATTTACTGCAACAATTACAGCTGCATTAAGTGTAAGTCCTGGTGAAAGAATCATTGTGTCTGCACGAGGAATTGTAATTGTTCTTAAAAGGTAATGTTTGTTTGCCAAAGTTTCATTGATTGGGCGAACAATAATGTCCACGTTTGCATTAGCAGAGCTTTGATTACAAATAGTAATTGTGCTAACGATTGCAGATGTGGATGTTGGAACCACATACACATTACTTAGTGTGTTTGCAGTTGGTAATGTTTGACCTAAAATTTTATATGCTGTTGGCATTATGACCCCATTGCTGTAAATAAGAACGGATGTGCATCGACACCCGTTACCACTTGTGTTGTTACCGTATTGATTCTACCATTAGCAGAAACAGTAATAATTGGATAATAGGCTGCATTTCCGTATGTAGCACTAGTGATACTTATATTCGTTACATCGGTGTTTGCTTGAGTAAAAGCACCGTTGGCATAAGATGCAGCCGAGTTAGCAGTTGCGCTTGGTGTGTTGGCTGCAACAGCTGCCGTATTTGCTCTACCAAATGCTGAGTTGGCATATATCGCACCACTATTTGCAACACCACTATCAGAGTTAGCAGCTGCAAAAGCTGCATTGATATATCCATAAACATCACTGCTTAATTTAGAAATGGTTACAGAACCGTCAGATGGCACTTGAACCGCAGAACCATTACCTAAATGCAAAACAACAATATTGTTTGTGCCAGAAGATGGAGCAATAGCAAAGTTAAGAGTAACTCCACTTAATGTGTAATTTCCTGGTGGTTGATATACACCAGAGATAAAGACAGCAATAGACGCTGTACCAGCAGGTGCTCTGGTAAGTGTAAACGCCGTTTGACCACCAGTACCAGAGAAGGTATCTGTGATAAACGGAATAGAGGTTACTTCGTTGCCTATATACGCCATTTTTTATTATCCTATTATTCTTCTATTTAGTCATCATTTGGCCAAGAAGCAGACTTGAAAGCCACATCTACCTGTTCTGTGGTCGTGGCGGCCTCAATGGCAGCAATTAATCTATCGTATTCTGTGGTAACTGCGGTACGCTCTGTGGTAATCTTAGCTGGCACATCAATGTTTCTTTCTTTCTTACGGACTAACATCCAGTAAGTATTATCTAACAGGTTATTCTTAGTAACCGTTACATGGTTTTTATAGGTTGATTTATAACCTAATCGTGTAAAACCGTTTTCGTCTATTGTATCTTCTAATTGCATTTTATTATCTCGCTAAAGCGTTCTTAAAAGGAAATTCGGCAAAGGCAGCATAGATGTAAGTACCACCGGAAGCATTACATCTTCCATCACTGTTTCTGTTTTTGAAACCATTGCTAAGAATATCTATAAAATCTGCTGTTCCTTCCGCAGTAGTTGTATTTGGTTGCAGTTCATTATTATCTACATTGTATCCAATCCTTGATGTGTCAAAAATAGCCCAATTCTCTACTGAATCTGTTCTTTTTATCAAAATAAACCTAGGCCTAAATCCTGTATAAACAAATGGACCGGCCGCAGAACCATTACCTGTGTAACTGCCAAATGCGGAGAAACCAGCTATTGGTGTCCAAGCATACATTATCATATTTGAACCTGAACCGTTTGTAGCACCTGAAGTTCCAAGAGTTACAACGCTTGCACCTGGTGTTGTGCTATTAAAATACAAACCATTTCCTGGATTGTAAATGGCAGCAGTAGAGGACAATAACATTTGACCTTGATTTGTATTAAAACCTGTGTGCCATACTAATGCTGAATTGTCCCCAGCATCTCTATTTCTGAATATTAACATACTAGGAGCGGCACCCAGACCATGACCAATGGTTGCACCGCCTGTTCCATTTCCTGTATATGTTGCAATACTGAATCCTGTTGTTGTGCTAGCACGAACTTGAGCACTAATTGAACCTGTTGTATTGGTTACTGTTGAACCACCAGCCCACCATTGCCAAGCAACATAGGTAGCGGAACTTGTATTGATTGCTGTGTTGGTACCAACTGTAAATCCATTAGAATTAAATGATGTAATTGTGTTTGCTGAAGTTGATTCTGCTTCAGCTGCATTGATTACACTAACTTTTGTTGCACCTCTTACGGCATCAAATGCTTGATGATTTGTAGTAGCACTTCTGGATTTTAACCATACAAAATCCGGTTGAAAACCACCAGCATTCGTTACTGATAAAGTTGCACCGGTACCAGTATATAATGTAGCATCAAAATACTTATTGGAAGCATTTGCAACTGTCGCACCAATTGTTGGTGTTGGTAAATTTGTGGTGCATAATGATTTGAAATTGGATGGTGGTGCGTAGGCAAATGGTTGTTGGCCAAAGTTTACTGAAGCAGTTGTTGAACTAGAACCGCTAGCGTGCAATACCATAAAACAATACTCTAATCCTGAAGTAAGATTATATCCAGCAGTAGTTGGGTTTCCTGTACCTTGCCAAGTATTGTTTTTTGCAAACCAAATTTTTGCTGGTGATTGAGTAGTATCTACTGCAATTCCAATTACATCACCATTTGTATATGTTGAAAAACCAGCTACTTGCGAACCACCTTCAATTTTGTATTCGCCATTAGCAAAATAGGTCGCAGATTTAGCAGTTTCATAGTCTACTAATGGATAAGCAGTAGATTGCTTAACACCTACACCACCATTTCCATTTGCATCTTGAATAGTGGTTTCAAAATAGTATTTACCATTTTGCAAAATCATTGTTGACAAACTTGAACGGCCACTAGAACTATTACGAGTTAAACCACCATTAATTACAGCTGCACTTGGAATATTATTATTCAATGTTGCATAATTTCCACGAACAACACCACCAACATCAGTAGTGCCTCTTGGTGACCATTGAGTTGGCACATCAGTCATCAAGTCATATGTTGAACCTAATGTTGTTGAGAAATTGTTTGGCGTCCAATCATTATTGTTACCAGAAGTATCGTGACCAACAGTAGTATCTTTAAATTCTAAATGCCATCCGTTTGTGCCGTATGTACCAGAATATTGTTTTGGTTCCCATACACCTGTAACTGCGGATGTTTGGCCAAAGTATGATGGGTCTAATGCTTGACCATCAATGAAATAAACATCTGCCATGTAACCATCAAATGGTCTTAGTTCTGCACTTCTGAATAGACCTATACGATGATAGTTACCTGAACCATTTATCGCTGTGTTGGTATTTGTTGGGTTTGTTCTTGATGCGTATGTAATTTCTGTACCATTTACATAACCTCTTACAGTTGTATTAACCGCATCCATGTAAAGAACAATGTGATACCAAGCTGATGGGTCACGATAAACCGCACTTGAAATAAATGATTCAGTAGCAACAGCACTAAGAGCACTTTGATATCTAAGTGTGCCATCAGTTTCAAAAACTAAACGACCATATGTTGATGGATTTCCACTAACATCTGTTGGTGATGCCAAAAATAAATGATTAGCGTCTGCTAAAGATAAAGAACCTCGTTTTACCCATGCACTCCATGTCCAAACTTTGTTGTTTGTTGGTGTTCCATAAGTGCGAGCTAAATAATTGGTATTGCTTGCTCTAAACCTCAAAGACTGTGATATTGGAGTTGCAATGCCAGAATATGGCCAAATGTCTGCTTTGGTTGCCTGAGTAGCTTCACCCAAATTCCACACACCACTAGCCGAACTAGTAGTTGGTACTAATTGATTTTTACGAACTACACCACCAGAATAACGAGAACTCATTAGATATTTTCTCTAGGCCAATTTTGACTATTTACAATATTTATTAGACCATCCAAATCTGTGCAAGCAGTAATAGCGGTATCTAAGCGCTCGCCTTCTGCAATAATTGTGGCACGCTTTGTGGATTCTTCTTCTGTAATGGTTTCATCCATTACTTTTGCATCAGTTGGTTTCAATAAGTTATGGACAATTTTCTTAAAGTTGGCAGTCCAAATAGTTTTCAGACCTTTGGTAACTAAGCGAACATTGGAGTCAACCATTTGTGGATTCTCAGGATCAGAATTGTCTAATACTTGAACCCACATTGGATTATTATCTTTATCAACTTCAGAACGGTCATTAAAGATTCGTGGGTTTAATGTGTATGATTGAGTAACTGTTTTGGTACTCTCATCAATGGTGTATGATGGGTCTGATTCCCAATAGAAGCGTAAATCAGGTTTTGTGCCTTCAACCAAATGATAAAGACCAATGTCTAAACATTCTTGTTCTGTGGCATTTTGTAGGAAGCGAGCAGAGCGTTTACCATTACAGTCAAATGGATGACCGACCTGTGGTAACCCTACTACTTTTCCTTCGTGAACTATTGCGTATTTCATTTTATTTCCTCAACGAGAACGAGCGTATTTGAAGGGAGCCTCGGCAAAGGCAGCGTAGATGTAAGTAACTCCGCTTTCATTCCAACTTGTGTTACCGCTTACACCTCTTAACTTAAATCCATTACTTAAAATATCTGCTTGT
>Ga0209296_1003366_pt1 | contig 10909 bp, 10 predicted proteins | sample S_130206_EF_Meta_FD_187319 | JGI IMG/M metagenome (GOLD analysis project Ga0209296, IMG submission 187319) | Freshwater microbial communities from Lake Simoncouche, Canada to study carbon cycling - S_130206_EF_MetaG (SPAdes) (version 2) | ecosystem: Environmental > Aquatic > Freshwater > Lake ...
CCGAGACGGATTGTGTCCATCTGGGTGAGTGAGCCGATTGGTGCACCAAGACCGCGCTTGGCGAGTTCGACGCCGGCGATCAGTGTTGAAGCCACTGCACCGAGGCCGACGGTGAGTACACCGAGCTTGCCTTCTGCTGGGGCAATAGTTGGTTTCTTTGTAGACATGTGGTCTCCGGTAAATCCAGTAGATGTAGGACGGGATAAGGCTACGCCGAACGGCGGGTCTTCAGAGCACTCGACACAGGGTGGCTTTGGCTAGCCAGTTGGCTGAAGTTCGCGCATCACCATGATGGACATATGCGAACGAACGGCGGTGCGAGAAGCACCCTGAACCTTGATGAAGTGGTCCCACATCTCGAAAGACGTGATTGCCTCAATGCGCGGCAAGACGTCGTAAGGGTCGGTGTTGAGGTGAAGTTCTTTTACAAATCCTTGTTGGATTTGCTGGGTCATGATCCGTCGCAACTCTTCAAGCGCGTTCTCAAATATTTTTGATGTTGAGTCAGCCTCTACACGAATCATTCCGCGACGAAGTGGCGCGGCAATTGCATACATGTTGTCGCGCATTTCTATAAGCGTGCGCACTTTGTCTGCAGTAGATCTGTGTGGGTCGAGTGGTGCAAGGAAGGGTTCGATTCGTACGAACTGTCGACGCATAATTTCGGCGTACAAACCCTCCATGTCGTCGAAGTGCTGAAACACTGTGCGAACCGCAACGTCTGCACGCTTGGCAATTTCTTGAGCGCGCGGACGTAGAACTCCCTCGTTGAGTAGTTCGAGAAGCGCTTCGGCGATGGCTTCGCGGGTGCGCTCAGACCGAGCAACCCGACCATCTACTTGCGTTTCAAGCGATTGCTCGCTGACAGTTATTTCTCTAGACATAGATAGATGCTGGTTGCTCGCTTATGAAGGAATTGTAAATGGGCGAGTCGGAATCAAGGCAGTGCGCTCAAGTCCGTCTTCGCGATCGCCGTGAATTTCGTCGTATTTCGGATTGGAAGTCATCTCAATCATCACATCGCGACTTGGATATTCGACGATCACGATGTAGTCCCATTTGTCGGCTTCGTCATCGCCAATGAGAACGCCCATTGGCTTTCCGTGCCAGACGAGTTTTCCGCCGCGCTCTGTCACCATCTTGATTACGTTCTCGCCGTACTTGTTATACGAGGCCTCACCCGATTTGTCGTCAGATGTCCTTGCCTTGAACTTGAGCAAATTGACCATGTGGATCGGGCCGCTTGATGGCGCCGCAAGAAATGCAGTGAGCTGTTCTTTAGTTGGTTTAATTCCCATATTCGCAGTGTATGTGCAATTACTTGTTGGTGCTACCCCTCACTCATTTGCTGTTGCATGCGCAAACAACATGTTGCAGTGTGCGCGAAATTGTCGGTCAAGATCATGGTGATCATGGTGATCATGGTGATCATGGTGATCATGGTGATCATGGCGATCCTGGTACCTACAGGCAAAGTCTCAATCTGCCCAGGCGGGTGGTTGTTGAGGCCTCATTCAGGCACCTATTCACTGTATTTACAGCACAAAAAGCACTTAAAAACACCAAAAAGAAATAGTTCGGTTGCCGAAAGGCTTTTGTGCTGACACACTGAACGATGTGTTCGCAACAAAGGCAACTGCCATCCTCAATACCAAAGTCGTAGTAGTAGTTAGATAGGCGCACCGGCTCTCGCCGCGTGTGCCCAAGCCTCCCACAAGGGAGGCTTTTTTATTCCCCAAAAACAACTTCAACAACAGCACTAACAACGGAGAAACACATGACATCCAAGCAAACGAAAGCAGGAAAGCTCGGTGAAAAGATCACCGGTGCCGAAGCACTGATTCGCGGCCTCGAGATGGAGAACGTAGATGTGATGTTTGGTCTGCCAGGTGGTTGCATCTTGCCTGCATACGACCCACTGCTCAAGTCGTCAATTCGCCACATCTTGGTGCGTCACGAGCAAGGTGCTGGCCACATGGCCGAGGGTTATGCGCACGTCACTGGTCGTCCTGGCGTTGCCATGGTCACCAGTGGTCCTGCAGCTACCAACATGGTTACGCCGTTGTGCGATGCATTCATGGACTCCATTCCGATGGTTGCAATCACTGGTCAAGTTTCTACATCTGCAATCGGTACTGATGCGTTTCAAGAGTGCGACACCGTTGGCATCACGCGCAGTATCACAAAGCACAACGAACTGGTTATGAGTGCAGAAGATTTGCCGATGGCAATTCGTCAGGCATTTCATATTGCAACAACAGGTCGTCCAGGCCCAGTGCTTATCGACGTTCCAAAAGACGTGTTGCAAAACACCATGAGTTGGAATTGGCCAACTGATGATGAAGTTGCCGACAGCCTTCCTGGTTACAAACCAAACACCAAGGGTCACACACGCATGATCAAAGAGGCTGCGCAATTAATTTTGCGTAGCGAGCGACCAGTGCTCTATGTGGGTGGTGGTGTTCTTAAAGCACGCGCTGCTGATGCATTGCGCGCACTTGCCGAACTTACACAGATTCCAGTTGTCACCACGTTGATGGCACGCGGCGCGTTTCCTGATGATCACCCGTTGTGCTTGGGCATGCCAGGCATGCACGGCACTGCAACTGCAGTTACTGCAATGCAGAAGAGCGACTTATTGATCGCACTCGGTGCACGCTTCGACGACCGCGTTACTGGAAAAGTCAACGGCTTTGCGCCGGATGCAAAAATTATTCACGTCGACATCGACCCAGCAGAGCAGGGCAAAGTACGCAAGCCAGACGTGCCAATCGTCGGCGACTGTCGTTTGGTCATCGAAGAGATGGTCAAAGCAATTCAAGAGTTGCTGCAGGGCGGCACTTCACAAGCCGATCTCAACCCATGGCGCAGTCGTGTCAGCGGTTGGCAAGAGCAGTTTCCGTTGATGTACGAACAAAGTGAGCCAGGCGGCCCACTCAAGCCTCAGTATTGTTTAGAAAAATTGCGCGATGCAGCACCAGACGGCACGATCCTCGTGTCGGGTGTTGGTCAGCACCAAATGTGGTCGAGCCAGTACTGGCGTTTTAACGAGCCGTACACATGGGTCAACTCGGGTGGCTTAGGCACGATGGGTTTCTCGGTTCCTGCTGCAATCGGCGCAAAAGTTGGTCGTCCAGACAAAACCGTTTGGGCAATCGACGGCGACGGTTGTTTCCAGATGACCGCACAAGAGTTGGTCACTGCATCAATCGAAAAAATTCCGGTCAAGATCGGCATTCTCAACAACTCGTACCTCGGCATGGTTCGCCAATGGCAAGAGATGTTCTACGACGAGCGTTACTCAGAGGTGTATTTGTCGCAAGATACACCGAACTATGTCAAGTGGGCAGAGGCAATGGGTTGCGTTGGTATTCGTGTTGACGATCCATCCGAAGTTGAAGCAGCAATCGACAAAGCAAACTCGATCAACGATCGACCAGTTGTTGTCGACTTCCGCGTTGATGCAAGAGAAATTGTGTATCCGATGATTGCACCTGGCACCAGCAATGACGCCATCATGTTGCCACCATCACAAAACGCACGAAAGGAGTTCCTCAAATGAGCGGCTCAAATCCATACGGCAGTGCACCAACACATCACATGTTGTCGGTGCTTGTGCAAAACCGACCGGGCGTGCTTGCACGCGTTGCATCGTTGTTTGCGCGTCGTGGCTACAACATCTTTTCGTTGGCCGTTGCGCCAACCGAACAAGCTGAGTACAGCCGCATCACCATCGTGGTCGATGTTGAATCGTCTCCTCTCGAGCAGATTGTCAAGCAGTTGTTCAAGTTGATTGATGTTGTGCGCATTTCAGAACTCGATCCACGCAAGTCGGTCGAGCGCGAGCTCATGGTGGCCACCATCAAGGCAAGTGCCACGGAGCGCGGCGAAATCGTCGAATTGGTCAATATCTTTGAGGGTCGCATTCTCTCGGTTGGGGCTGATGCCGTAACTGTTTCCCTGGACGGAAGTCCTGAAAAGTTGGACGATTTCACAGAATTGCTGCGACAATATGGGATTACAGAATCGCAGCGCACTGGTCGCGTTGCACTTCCAAAACTCGATACAACAACTAAAGTAACTAAAGCACTGAACACACAAGGAAAGGCAAACTGATGGCCGCAAATATTTATTACGAGAAAGATGCCGATCCGGCAATCATCCGCGCAAAGAAAGTGGCCATCGTTGGTTACGGCTCACAAGGCCACGCACATGCACTCAACCTTAAAGAGTCGGGTGTTGATGTAGTCGTTGGTTTGCGCGACGGCTCGTCGTCAAAAGCCAAAGCCGAAAGCGCTGGCTTGCGCGTGATGTCGATTGCCGACGCCACAAAGTATGCCGACGTGATCATGATCCTTGCTCCAGACACCGAGCAAAAGAAGATTTACGAAGAGAGCATTGCGCCAAACCTCACAGAGGGCAAAGCAATTGCATTTGCTCACGGTTTCAACATTCGTTTCAATCGCATCCAAGCACCAAAGGGTGTCGACGTGATCATGATTGCTCCAAAGGGCCCAGGCCACTTGGTGCGTCGCACATACACCGAAGGTGGCGGCGTTCCAGCACTGATCGCTGTCGAGCAAGATGCATCGGGCAAAGCAAAAGCCATTGCGTTGTCGTATGCCGAAGCAATCGGTGGCGCACGCGCAGGCGTTCTTGAAACAACATTTACTGAAGAGACCGAAACCGACTTGTTCGGTGAGCAAGTTGTGCTCTGCGGTGGACTCACTTCGTTGGTGCAAGCAGGATTCGAAACACTCGTCGACGCTGGCTATCAGCCAGAGATGGCGTACTTCGAGTGCTTGCACGAAGTGAAGTTGATCGTTGACTTGATGTACGAAGAAGGAATCGCCGGTATGCGTTATTCCATCTCCGACACTGCCGAGTACGGCGACGTCTCACGCGGACCACGCATCATCAATGCCGAAACCAAAGCGGAGATGAAGAAGATTCTTGGTGAAATTCAGTCGGGCAAGTTTGCCGAAGAGTGGATCGCCGAGAGCGATGGTGGCCGCAAGCGTTTTGCCGAGTTGCAAAATGCTGGTCGCAATCACCCGATCGAAAAGGTTGGTGCTCAGTTGCGCTCAATGATGCCGTGGATCTCGAAGGGCAAGAAGAAAGTCTCCGAGATTTCTGGAGGCTGAAAAGCCTTATTAAGCCCTAAACAGGCTAATAAGCCTATAGATAAAGAGTTTTTTAATCCCGAGTTGTTTGGTCAACAATTGCCCTCTAGGGTGCTTGCATGACAAACAACTGGGGATTCGAAACACGTCAGATTCACGCCGGCCAAGTAGCCGACCCAACCACTGGTGCGCGCGCCGTACCTGTGTATCGCACCACGAGTTACGTGTTTCGCGATGCGCAACACGCACAAAACTTGTTTGCGCTTGCCGAGATCGGCAACATCTATACGCGCATCATGAACCCAACGCAAGGTGTGCTCGAAGCACGCTTGTCGTCGCTTGAAGGCGGCACCGCAACTGCAGTTGGTTTGCCAGGTGCACTAGCAGTGAGCTCCGGTCAGTCTGCTGAGTTGCTTGCAATTCTTACAATCGCAGAAACCGGCTCGCACATTGTTGCGTCACCAAGTTTGTATGGCGGTACCTACAACTTGTTCCACTACACGTTGCCAAAGTTGGGCATCAACGTCACGTTCGTTGAAGACCCAGACAACCTCGATCAGTGGAAAGCAGCAGTACAGCCAAACACCAAGTTGTTCTACGGAGAAGTATTGGCCAACCCACGCAACAACATTCTTGACATTGAAGGCATCAGCAAAGTTGCACACGCAGCTGGAGTTCCACTGATCGTCGACAACACTGTTCCAACCCCGTACCTCATTCGTCCAATCGAGTGGGGTGCAGACATCGTTGTGCATTCACTTACCAAGTTCATCGGCGGTCACGGCACATCAATCGGTGGAGCAATCATCGATGGTGGCAAGTTTGACTTCGGTCAAAATGACAAATATCCAAACTTCACCGAGCCAGATCCTTCATACCACGGCCTTGCATACTGGCCAGCACTTGGTCACGGTTCATTCATCATCAAAGCTCGCGTGCAGATGTTGCGCGACTTGGGAATGGCAACTACTCCAGACAACGCATTCAACTTCTTGCAAGGTCTCGAGACATTATCGTTCCGCATGGATCGCCACTGGGCTAACGCACAAAAAGTTGGCGAGTTTTTGGCCAAGCATCCTCAAGTTGAAGAAGTGTTCTATGCCGGTCTCACCACCAGCAAGTGGCACGAGCGAGCCAAGAAGTACGGCAAAGGCAAGGGCTACGGCTCGGTGCTTGCGTTCAACATCAAAGGTGGCGTCGAAGCCGGGCAAAAGTTTGTTGCGGGTCTCACATTGCACAGCCATGTGGCCAATATCGGCGACGTGCGCAGTCTTGTCATCCACCCAGCCTCGACCACCCACAGTCAATTGTCTCCAGAAGAGCAAAAGTCAACGGGAGTATTTCCAGGCCTCGTTCGCTTGTCGGTTGGACTCGAGACAGTCGAAGACATTTTGGCCGATCTCGAAGAGGGCTTCAAGGCCGCCAAGGCGTAATTCAGCGCTGTAAAGGCGCATCATTGCTGGGTTGGGCGTAGAAGTTCACCTCTCGTTCATCTAGCGATCATCTAGGGATTACCTGGTACTGACACACTTTTGAGGTGAGTCAAACCGGCCTAATTTCTACGCCACAAAACGCGCCGCAAAAGCGCGAGATGCATGTTGTCTACTCCCTGGGCGACCGCATATTCCGTCGTATCGTCACGGCAGGTGCGCTGACTTCATTGGTCATTCTTGCACTCATTGGTTTGTTTTTGTTTGCTCGTGGCGCCGAAATATTTCGGGACATGGGTCTCAAGTTCATCACTGGTGTCAATTGGTCTACTGGAAGCGAAGACGGAACAACAGCAGCAGAGTTTTCAATCGGACCAATGCTTGTTGGAACGATCATTGTGTCTTTTATCGCGCTCATCATTGCACTACCACTTTCGATCGCAGGGGCGCTCTTCATCGAGTTCTATTCATCACAGCGCCTCAAGCGCACGCTCGTTTCGTTGCTCGACTTGGCCGCAGCTATTCCTTCAATTTTCTTTGGGCTTTGGGGTATCCAAATCTTTTCATCAATCGCCGAAAAGTGGTCATTCTTGCTCAACAGTTATCTTGGTTGGTTCCCACTTTTTAGTAATGAAATGCAAGTCTTCGGAAGATCACCGTTCGTGGCCGGTTTGGTTCTGGCAGCGATGATTACACCAATCATTACTTCCATCTCGCGTGAGGTGTACTCGCGCACGCCGCGCGAACTTGTTGACACTTGTTATGCACTTGGTGGCACACGTTGGGGTGCAATTCGCACAGTTGTGATGCCGTTTGGCCGCAGTGGTGTTGTTGGTGGTGCAATGCTTGGACTTGGTCGAGCATTGGGTGAAACCGTTGCTGTTTATCTGATCCTCAATTTGGTTTTTGCATACAACTTCAACATTCTCGAGGCGCAAGGCGGCAATATTGCGTCATTGATCGCAACTCGTTTCGGTGAAGCAACCCCTTATGAACTGAAGGGACTTCTTGCGGCTGGTTTCGTCCTGTTTATGCTCACACTTTCGGTCAATATGATCGCGACAAGTGTTGTGCAGCGAGCTGGAAAGGATCGCTCATGAGCCAAGTCGATACAACCACTGCTGCAGTACCAATTCGTCCGTGGGTTGCATCGCGTAGTTCTCAGGCAAAGGGGCTTGTTGCTCCACTCATGATTGGCATAGCCGCATATCTCATCGTGTTATTCACCGGCTTTGCTGGTGCAGATGGTTGGGCGTTGTTGTTCTTCTTGTTGATTCTTGCAGTGTCGTTTGTGCGGTCACGTAAACTCGGCAAGACAAAACTGACAAACTCCATGTTCAACGTTGTGATAACTGGTGGCGCTCTACTGGCGTTTGCACCATGGCTTTCAATTTTTTACAGCCTGGTTTCAAAGGGATTTCATGGCATTTATCTTGGTTATTTTTACCATGACATGCGAGTCACTACTCCAGATGACGAACTCAACTTGGGCGGTGTTGGACACGCAATCATCGGCTCGTCAATGATGGTGCTAATCGCAACTGCGATCACGCTTCCACTAGGAATTTTGAGCGGCGTATACCTCACAGAGGTTCGGGGTCGGCTCACTCGGTTGGTTCGCTTTGTTGTTCAGTCAATGAGTGGTGTGCCATCTATCGTTGCCGGTTTGTTTATTTTTACAACTGTCGTTGTAACAACACAAACATTTAGCGGGTTTGCAGGTTCGCTCGCTCTGTCAATCTTGATGTTGCCAACAGTGGCACGAACAGCTGAAGAAGTGCTCAAATTGGTTCCAGAAGATTTGCGCTCTGCAAGCTACGCCCTTGGTGCGCGCCAGTGGCGTAGTTCGCTCATGGTGGTGCTGCCCACAGTGCGCAGCGGGCTCACAACTGCAGCAATCCTGGGTGTGTCTCGAGTTATCGGTGAAACAGCTCCATTGATTCTCACGGCACAATCAATTAGTTCATTCAAGTTCAATCCGTTTAGCGGCCAAATCGCATCCATCCCGATGTACATTTTTGCTCTTCTACAAATTGGAACCGAATATTCAATGGCACGCGCTTGGAGCGGTGCGTTGGTTTTGATGACGATTGTCTTTTTGTTGTTCGTTGTTGCACGTCGTCTCGGCGGCAAGGATAAAAGGTAATTGTTATGAGTCAAATCGAAAACAGTACTACTTTGCAAACACAAAACTCAGATGAGAATGGAACCACAATGAACGAAATGACAGCGTCAGGCGAATCAACTGCAGTTGCAGACCGACCACTTGGTCTCGAGACACGCGGCGTGCACGCATGGTTTGGATCACACCATGTGTTGAGCGATATCAATTTGCAATTTCCAGAACGCAGCGTGACCGGATTGATCGGGCCATCTGGTTGTGGCAAGTCAACGTTCTTGCGCATGCTCAATCGAATGCACGAATTCATTCCTAGTGCGGCCATGGCTGGCGAAGTACTCATGAATGGCAACGACATCTACGCTTCAGGGATCGACGCAGCGGCAATGCGCCTCAAAATTGGCATGGTGTTTCAGAAGCCAAACCCGTTTCCAGCAATGACAATCAAAGAAAACGTTCTGTCTGGCATCAAGCTCGCAAACCTTAAAGTCCCCAACCATGACGAAGTGGTTGAAAACTGCCTGACCCGCGCTGGTTTGTGGAAAGAAGTAAAAGATCGCTTGAATGCTTCTGGCGGATCGCTCTCGGGTGGTCAGCAGCAGCGTTTGTGCATTGCTCGCTCACTTGCAGTTGAGCCGACCATCTTGTTAATGGACGAGCCGTGCTCGGCACTCGACCCAGGCTCTACTTTGCGTATTGAAGAGACCATTCATGAACTGGCCGAGAAGATCACCGTGGTAATCGTGACTCACAACATGCAACAGGCTTCACGTGTGTCTAACTACTGTGCCTTCTTTTTGTCTGATGGAGGCCCTGGAGTTTTGGTTGAAGCAGATGCCACACGCAAGATGTTTACAAACCCAACCGACACCCGCACAGCCGATTACGTGCAGGGAAAATTCGGTTGAGTCGTTTACCAATTATTCACTTAGTTGTAATTGCAAGTTAGGCAATGCGACACGCAATTGACACCTGTCGTTTGTAAGTTTTAGCAGTAAGAAATACCTAAACCCCAATAAAACTCGGAGGAGTTCAGTTCATGAAAAGTTTCCGCAAAGTATTTGCCTCAACTGCATTAGTTGTTGTCGGCAGTATGTCAGTTGCCACCATGGCATCTGCAGAATCCATTGTCGGCACGGGAGCAACGTTTCCTGCCACATTCCAAGCATCAGCCACAGCTGAATACAGCAAGCAATCGGGTCACACCGTTTCGTACGCCAACCCAACTGGTTCGGGTGCAGGTAAGACCGCATTCTTCACCGCTGGCCAAGACTTTGCAGGAACGGACTCGTCAGTTTCCTCAACGCAATCTGGTTCGACAGCATTCTCATGGGTATACGTACCGTACGTTGCCGGTGCAATCTCCATTGCATACCGCTTGGACGCACTTGCTGGTGCATCCTTGAACTTGAGCATCCCTACAGTTGCAGGCATCTTTGATGGCACCATCAAGACTTGGAACGACCCACTTATTGTTGCCGACATGGCAGCCAATCCAATTTGGGCAAACACAACAAAGAAAAGCGGTTTCAAGGGTGCAAGCGCGCTCTGGACACCAACTTCCGCAACTGCATCAACCTTGACAGTTACTTTGAACCCAGCAGCCCTCAAGGCTGCAAAGGGCAAGAAGATTGAAGTGCTCGAGGACAAGAAGTCGGTTAAGACAGTAACTGTTGCCGCCAAGGGTCAGATCGAAATTGCATTGACCACCAAGGCCGCTGCTTACACCGTCAAGGTTGACGGTAAGGAAGTTGCCAAGTTCGCTCAGTCAACTCCAACACTTCCATCGACACCAATCACGGTTGTCTACCGTTCATCAACTTCGGGTACAACAAACAACTTCATCAAGCCATTGAATGCAATTAACTCAAAGTGGACTGTTGATGACTCGTTCACCAAGGCAATTCCTGGTGGCGTTGCACCAACTTCATTCCAAGCAGGTGTTGGTTCTGACGGTGTTTCAAACTTGATTGCCGACACTAACGGTGCAATTGGTTACACAGAAGTATCGTTCGTGACTGATGCAACACGTGCCGCGAAGGGCCTTCGTTCAGCAAACATCAAGAACGTCGCTGGCAAGTTTGTAGCTCCAACAGCTGCAGCAACTTCATCGATGATCGCAGACTCTGACATTGATTCGAAGGGTTTTGTTACCTTCAACTTCAAGCAGACTGCAAACATGACTGCCTACCCATTCGTTGCAGTTACTTACGCACTTGGTCGCACAGCGGTCAGTT
>Ga0209296_1003367_pt1 | contig 10908 bp, 14 predicted proteins | sample S_130206_EF_Meta_FD_187319 | JGI IMG/M metagenome (GOLD analysis project Ga0209296, IMG submission 187319) | Freshwater microbial communities from Lake Simoncouche, Canada to study carbon cycling - S_130206_EF_MetaG (SPAdes) (version 2) | ecosystem: Environmental > Aquatic > Freshwater > Lake ...
AGGAAATAGCCGAAGAAGAAGATGCCGGCGCCAAAGCCATAGACCTGCGCCGAAAAGCCCAGGTCCTGGTTCATGGCCAGGGCCGCGAAGGAAATATTCACCCGGTCCAGGAAGCTGACGACATACATCAGCATCATGAACGGGATCAGCCGCCAGGCGGCGCGCGCCAGTATCTTGTCGGAGGCAAGCCGGTCTGCTGCGGAGATCATCTAGCGCTTGCGCAGCACGCTTTTGGACAGGAGCTGCATCGAGCCCGCCGCCAGGATCATCACCCCCACGCACATGAACAGGCCAATGCGGTGATCGCCGGTGTGGGTGCGCAGCCAGCCCATCAGATAGGGCGCGAGAAAGCCGCTGAGATTGCCCACGCTGTTGATCAGGGCGAAGGCGCCGGCCGCGGCGGTGCCGCCCAGGAACAGCGGCGGCACGGTCCAGAAGGTGGAAAGCCCGGCATAGACGCCGCCCGACACCAGGCAGAAGCCGGCGATGACGATGACGTCATTGCCGCCCACCGCCGCGACGGTGTAGCCGGCCGCCGCGATCAGCGCGGACAGGGAAAAATGCAGCGCCCGTTTGCCGGTGCGGTCGCTGGAAACCCCCATGCCCCACAGGATGATCAAGGAAAAGAGATAGGGGATCATCACGATCGCGCCCGTCTCGCTGTTGGTATAGCCCATGCCCTTGATCATCTGCGGCATCCAGAAGCCCAGCGCATAGATGCCGAACACGATGCAGAAGTCCGGCACCATCAGCGCCCACACCCGCCAGTCCGCGAACATGCCGCCAAGCCCATGCACTTCGGCCTGCGGCTCCCGGGCCAACTCCGCCAGCGCGACCTCTTTTTCGCGTGGATTGAGGAAGCCGGCCTTCGTCGGATTGTCGGGCAATCCCCACAGCGCGATCACGCCAAGTGCGAAGGTGGGAATGGCTTCCAGAATGTACATCCACTGCCAGCCGTGCAGGCCATGCATCTCAAGGCCGAGCAGCCAGGTGGAAAGCGGCGCGCCGATGATGTTGGAAATGGGAATGCCGGCGCAGAAGATCGCCAGGATGCGCGCTCGCGTCGCCGACGGAAACCAATAGGTGAAATACAGCAGGATGCCGGGATAGAAGCCCGCTTCCGCCACGCCCAGCAGGAAGCGCACGACGTAAAAACTGTACTTGTCCCAGACAAAGGCATTGGCCATCGAGATCACGGCCCAGGTCAGCATGATGCGCGACAGCCACAGCCGCGCCCCGACCTTTTCCATGATCAGGTTCGACGGCACCTCGAACAGGAAATAGCCGACAAAGAAGATGCCGGCGGCAAAGCCATAGATTTCCGGCGTCAGGCCCAGATCCTGATTCATCGTCAGGGCGGCGAAGCCGACATTCACCCGGTTGAGGAAGGCGGCGATGTACATCACCACGATCAGTGGCACCAGGCGCAGCGCTGCCTTGCGGAACACCGCGTCCGCTTCGCTTTTCAGAATATCCATGAAGCCCCCGATTTTGCGGGCGAGCGTGGCGCGAAGGCGGCACCGATTGCAAGACGGCGGTGGCGGCGATTATTCCATGGCGCCGGACAGGGTGATGTACGCGCCCGACCGCTGCGGCCCCACGCCCCGTACCGCGGCGATTCCCACCAGCGCGACCAGGGCTGCGATCAGGCCGATTTCTATGAGCGTGGCGCCCTCGCGGACGGGCGGCTGGGGAGACACTGCCATGACAGGATAAGGCGCCGGGCCGCCGGACCGGTCCCGCCCGCCTGCTTTCTTGCCTAGGAAACGACTAATCCCTTGTTTTGTAACGGCTTCGTACGGGGCTCCGGGCAAAAAGCCCACATTTCTGCGGCAAACCTTGCTCCCGCCAGCGCCTTCCTTTATAGCCCCGCCCTCAACGGCTGCGGTCGGCCGGGGGCCCTCACACGGAGGGTGTGCGCATGGTGCGCGTCCCGGACGAGCCAAGGCGAGGTGCAGATCCCCTGCCCTTCGTTCCGCGGCCAAATGAAAGGGACCAAAGATGGCTCTTTATGAGCATCTTCTGATCGCGCGCCAGGACATCAGCGCGCAACAGGTGGACGCACTCGCCACCCACCTCAAGACCATCGTCGAAGGCGAAGGCGGCAAGATCGAGAAGCAGGAATATTGGGGCCTGCGCGGACTTGCCTATCGCATCAAGAAGAACCGCAAGGGCCACTATGTCCTGCTGAACATCAATGCGCCGTCCAATGCGGTGATCGAGCTGGAACGCCAGCTGAAGATCAACGAAGACGTGCTGCGCTACATCACCGTCAAGGTTGACCAGTTCGACGTCTCGTCGAGCAAGGCCCGCCGCGACGACAAGCCCGAAGGCGCCAAGCCCGAAGGCGAAGCCGAGGAGATCCTGGTATGAGCTTTGGTGGAAACCGTGACGGCGGCCGCGAAGGCGGCCGTGGTGGAGATCGTGAAGGCGGACGCGGCGGCGACCGCGAAGGCGGACGTGGCGGCGATCGCGACGGCGCCCGCCGTCCCTTCTTCCGCCGCAAGAAGACCTGCCCCTTCTCCGGCGATAACGCGCCGAAGATCGACTACAAGGACGTCAAGTTGCTGCAGCGCTTCATTTCCGAGCGCGGCAAGATCGTGCCGTCCCGCATCACCGCGGTCAGCAACAAGAAGCAGCGCATTTTGGCCAACGCCATCAAGCGCGCCCGCTTCATGGCGCTGCTGCCCTACGTCGTGAAGTAGGAGAACCACCATGCAAGTGATCCTGCTCGAACGCGTCGAAAAGCTCGGCCAGATGGGCGATGAAGTGAAGGTGAAGGACGGCTTCGCCCGCAACTTCCTGCTGCCCAAGAAGAAGGCCCTGCGCGCCACCAAGGCGAACCGGGAATACTTCCTGGGCCAGAAGGCCCAGCTCGAGGCCCGCAATCTCGCGGCCAAGGGCGAAGCCGAGAAGATCGCCAAGAAGCTGGACGGCCAGAAGTTCACGATCATCCGCCAGGCGGGTGATCGTGGCCAGCTCTACGGCTCTGTCACCCCGCGCGATGTCGCGGACGTGATGGAAAAGGGCGGCTTCAAGGTCGACCGTCATCAGGTCTCGATCAGCGTGGCGATCAAGTCGATCGGCCTTGTCACCCTCCCGGTTGTTCTGCACCCGGAAGTGAAGGTGAACATCGTCATCAACGTCGCCCGCAGCGAGGACGAAGCCGAGCGCCAGGCGCGCGGCGAGGACGTCCTGGCCGAGAAGACCGACGCCGAGGAGGCCAAGATCGCCGCCGAGGACCTGTTCGAGGAAGGCGCGGCCCCGGCCGGCGCCGAGGGAGAAGTGAGCGAAGAGGCCTAGGCCTTTCTGCCATCGCAAGGACAAAGGCCCGGTCGCGAGACCGGGCCTTTTTCTTTTACGGTGCAAACATCCAGCGCAGGATGCCCGGCAGCAGCCAGCCGCCATGCGCATCGGAATGGGCGCCGTCGCCCCATTCGAACCTCACATCATAGCGCGGCCCGTTCTTGCGCGCGGCATCGGTGCTGGCAGCCGCCGTGGCATTGGCCCAGTTCAGCGCCGACAGCATGGACTGGTTGGCGAGGAACCAGTTGCCATGCTCGTTGTTGAGGTCGTTGGCGCCGTCCTGCAGGAAGATCCGCATCTTGCGGATCGGGCTTTTGCGGATCAGGCCGGGATAGGTATCGCCACCGGGAATGAAGGGCGTCGTCATGGTCGCCGGGCGATAGCCGATGGACGTATAGCTGCCGATGAAGCTGATGACGTTGCCGAAGGCTTCCGGCCTGTGCCACGCCACGGTGAAGGCGCAGATCGCCCCCGACGAGGTGCCGCCGATGGCGCGCTTTGCCGGATCGCTGCTGAAGGCATAGCGTTTCGCCACTTCCGGCAGCAATTCCTCGATCAGCATGCGCGCATAGGTGTCGCTCAGCGCGTCATACTCGTTGGCGCGGTTGTTGGGGTTGCCGGTGCCCAGATTGTCGGGATAGCGGTCGGCGTCGCGCTGGCCCGGCGTGATGAAGACGCCGAGCGTGGCCGGGATTTCCTTCTTGGCGATCAGATTGTCCAGCACCACGTTGATGCGCAGCGGCTGGCTGATCGGCAGCGCGCGTTGCGCGTCCTGCCACACCAGCAGGTTGGGCGGGCGGGCGCGGTCGTAACCGGCCGGCACATAGATCCAGTAGCGGCGCACCGTGTTGCCGGGAATGATCTTGCTCTTGAACTCGATGGGGCCAATCAGCTCGCCCTTCTTCACATCCGGTTGCGGGATGGAATCGATGGTGGACGGATACTCGCCCGGGCGGCGCGGTTCGGCGGCCTGCGCCGCGCCAATGATGACCGCGCAGATGAACGCGGCTGCGATCCAGTGTTTCATGTGTTTCCCCCTGTTATGATTGTTCGCGAGTGTGGGGGAAATCGCGCCGGCTCACAACGCCCGCAAAGTTACCGCGCCCGGCGGCGCGATAATTTCTCGGCCAGGATCTTGTCGACCCGGCGGCCATCCAGGTCCATCACCTCGAAGCGCCAGCCTTGGGCGTCGAAATGCTCGCCCACTTCCGGCAGCCGCCCGAAGCCCTGCACCACGAAACCCGCCGCCGTGTGGGAATGATTGTCGTCCGGCAGGTTCAGGCCGGTGAGTTCGGCCAGCTCGTCCAGCGGCATCCAGCCCGCGATCAGCAGCGAGCCGTCCTCGCGCCGCACAAAGGCAGGCTCCGGCGCGTCATGCTCGTCGGCAAACTCGCCCACGATGGAACCGAGAATATCGGCGGTGGTGACCATGCCGCGGAAATGGCCATACTCGTCATGCACCAGCCCGACATGGATGGGCGAGTCGCGCAGGGCGATGATGACGTCGCGGGCATCGGCGCTGTCCGGGATCACTGGCGCCTGGCGCACGAAGGTGCGCACATCGGGTATGCCGCCCTTGAGATAGGCGTCGAGCAACTGCTTGGCCTGCACCACGCCCACCACCTGGTCGAGATCGCGGTCATAGACCGGCAGGCGCGAATGCGAACTGTCCAGCAGCGCGGCGCGGATCGCCGCGTCATCGTCATGCAGGTTGATGGCATCGACATCGTGGCGCGGCGTCATCACCACCTTGACGCTGCGGTCGCCCAGCCGCATCACGCCCGCGATCATTTCCTTTTCGCCCGGCTCCAGCACGCCGGAGCTTTCGGCCTCCGCCACCAGGGCGCGGATTTCCTCTTCCGTGACACTTCCTTCAACGGCTTCCTTCTGGCCCAGCAGCGCCAGCACCAGCCGCCCCGACATGTCGAGCAGCCACACCATCGGCGACGTGACCTTCGCCACCACCGTCATGGCGGGGGCGACGCGCACCGCCACGGCTTCGGGATCGCGCAGCGCGATCTGCTTGGGCACCAGCTCACCGATAATCAGCGACGCATAGGTGATCAGCACCACCACGATGCCGACACCGGCCGGCTCGGCATAGTCGACGCTGAGGCCCTGCGCCGTCAGCCAGTGACCCAGCCGCAGACCCAGCGTGGCGCCGGAAAAGGCGCCCGACAGGATGCCGACCAGGGTGATGCCGATCTGCACGGCGGAGAGAAAGCGGCCCGGCTCGGCAGCCAGCGCCAGGGCGCGGCGCGAACCGACCACGTCGCGCTCCGCCATCGTCTTCAGGCGGCTGATGCGCGAGGAGACGATGGCCATTTCGGACAGGGCAAGAAGGCCGTTGACGACGATCAGAAAAACAACCGCCGACAATTCGAGGAACAGCATGGCTTTGCGGGAAAATCCTTGGAGATTCCCAGCTTAGCAGGGATTGGGCGAAGGGCCTATACGCTCACCTGGCGCCGCACTGCTGGGAAAATTGCGCCCGCGTCAGCCCACCGGGCGGGTCACCAAAGAAGACGGTGACGGATTTCAGCCGGCCCTTCTCGAAGGCGTGGCACTCGGCATTGCGGAAGGTGGCGGTGGGGTGCACCGGATTGCCGGTCTCCATGTTAGCGCAATACACAACCACCACCTTGTCGCCATTCTGGGCGATGGCTTCGATGCCGAAGCGGCGATGGTTGGTGTTGTTGGGCCAGCAGCGGCGGAAATAGGCGTCACGGTCGATGGCGTCATCGAACGGGCTGGTGAAGGTGAAACCGTCCGCCATCGTCCGATCGATCACGCTGCGGTCACCGGTTTCATAGGCGCGAAAATAATCGCGCACCAACTGCGTCAGGTCATCTGGCATTTTCGATCAAGTCCCACTTGTTGCCATACAGGTCTTCAAACACCGCCACGGTGCCATAGGCTTCGGTGCGCGGCTCCTCCATGAAGACAACGCCCTTCGCCCGCATCGCCGCATGGTCTGCCGCAAAATCGGCGCTATGCAGGAAAAGGAAGACGCGCCCACCGCCCTGCCTGCCAATCATCTCGGCCTGTGTGCCGACAGTCTGCGCCAGCAGCAGCGCCATGCCGCCACCCCCATTTCCAGAATCAGGCGGTGTCACCGTCACCCAACGCTTTCCAGCGCCCAGATCCGTGTCCGCCGTGAGAACAAAGCCCAACCTGCCGGTGAACCAGGCAATCGCCTCGTCATAATCGCGAACCAGATAGGTGAGCGCGCCAAGCCGCATCAGGCCTCCAGCGTCCTGGCGAGTGTGTCCATCAGGAAATTGGTGCCATGCTCGCGGGACCCGGCATCGTCATAGCCATCGAGATAATCGCCATATTCCGTCAGCACGAATTTGGTGCCGCTGCCTTCGGGCCGCAGCTCGATGCAGGCCTGGCTGACCGAGATTTTCCGGTCATCCAGGTGCATGGTGTAGCTGTAGATGATGCGTTCATTCTCCACGATGTCGAGATAAACACAGTCGAAGCTGGAGACGACGCCGCTCTGCTTGAAACGGCCCGATTCCTGCTCCCGGCCGCCGACGCGGAAGTCGAAGCTGTGGCCGAGCGGCTCCCAGGCATCGCCGCCGCCGAACCAGAGCTTCTTCTTGTTCTCGTCGGCGAAGGCGGCAAAGACACGCGCGGGCGAGGCTTTCCACTGCCGCGTGATGGTGAAGCTGGCATGGGTGACTCAGCGAACAGTCATGGCGTTTCCTCTGTGGCAGAATCCAGGAAGGCGCCCAGGCGGTCGAGCCGGGCCTCCCACAGGCGGCGGCGGTCCGATACCCACTGCTCGGCCAGCGACAGCGCCGCCGGCTCGATCCGGCAGGTGCGGACGCGGCCCTTCTTTTCGCTGGCGACCAGCCCGCTCTCTTCCAGCACCTTCAGGTGCAGCATCACGGCAGGCAGCGACATGGGCAGGGGCGCCGCCAGCTCGCTCACCGTGGCGGAACCGCTGGCCAGGCGCTCGACAATGGCGCGGCGGGTGGGATCGCCCAGGGCAGTAAAAGCGCGGTCCAGCGAATGGTTCATCATGTACTTAAGTATCAACGCGCCGCCGTAATTGTCAAGCAACCCCTTAAGTATTTTCTGCTCCCCTCAAAATGCAGGGCTTGGTCCATTATTTAATTGTGCGGGCGCGGTATAACCCCCGCGCTCGTCACGGGAGGCTTCCCATGTCCGTCCATCACCAGATCCGCCGCGTCACCGTTCCGGAGATTCGGGCCCATAAGGGCCGCGAACCCGTGGTGTGCCTCACCTGCTATCACGCGCACACCGCCCGCCTGCTCGACAGCCATGTCGATCTCATGCTGGTCGGTGACAGCCTGGGCATGGTGATGCATGGGCTGGAGAACACGCTGGGCGTCACGCTCGATATGATGATCACTCACGGCAAGGCCGTGATGCGCGGCTCCGAGCGCGCCCTGGTCGTGGTCGACATGCCCTTCGGTTCCTACGAGGAATCGCCCGAGATCGCCTTTCGCAACGCCGCCCGCGTCATCCAGGAAACCGGCTGCACCGCCGTGAAACTGGAAGGCGGCACCCGCATGGCGCAAACCGTGAAATACCTCACCCAGCGCGGCATTCCCGTGATGGGCCATATCGGCCTGACGCCGCAGGGCATCAACGTGGCCGGCGGCTTCAAGACCGTGGGCCGCACCCAGGAAGAATGGCCGCAGATCGAAGCCGGTGCGCAGGCGCTGGCCGAGGCGGGCGCCTTCGCCATCGTGCTGGAAGGCATGGCCGAGCCGCTGGCCGCCAAGATCACGCGGGACATCGCCATCCCCACCATCGGCATCGGCGCCAGCGCGACCTGCGACGGCCAGGTCCTGGTGATGGAAGACATGCTGGGCCTCAGCCCCAATCCGCCCAAGTTCGTGCGCGAATATGCCAGCCTGGGCCCCGCCATCGAGACGGCGGTGAAGGCCTATGCGGCGGATGTCCGGTCCCGGGCCTTTCCGGGGGTGGAAAATGTCTACCCCATGAAAAAAGCCCAATAAAAGCCGTCAACTAACCCCTATCCTGTCTGCCGTGCACATTGCGCGAAAGGCGTGCGCGGGCTAAGGAAACCGGCCCGTCGGCCTAGGGTCATAGACCGGCTCCGGGCGTCAGAAGGATATGGACGTTGAGTGACATCTTCCGCGAGGTTGAAGAGGACGTTCGCCGCGAACGCCTCGAGAAGTTCTGGAAGCGCTATGGCGTGTGGCTGATCGCGCTGGCCGTGCTGCTGCTGGCCGGCGTCGGCGGCTGGCAGCTCTGGCAGCGCCAGCAGGCCGCCGAGCGCATGCGCATGAGCGATGCCTTCGCCGCCGCACAGCGCATTTCCGATCCGCGCAGTGCCGCCACCGCTTTCGCCGAACTCGCCAAGACCTCCAAGGGCGGCTATGTGCAGGTCGCCAAGATGGCGCAGGCCGGTGCGCTGTTCGCATCCGGCCAGCTAAAGCCCGCCGTCGACACCTACAAGGATGTCGGCCAGACCGACAGCGGCGAGATCGGCAAGGCCGCGCGCCTGCGCGCCGCCTGGATCATCGCGTCCACCGCCCCGCGCAAGGAACTGGAAGACCTGCTCGCCCCGCTCAACCAGGATGGCAGCGTCTGGCAGACCATGGCGCGCGAGATCCTCGCCTTCTCCGATTTCCGCGCGTCCCGCATCAAGCAGGCTGCCGACGGCTATCGCGCCTTGGTGGAAGACGAACGTTCGCCGCAGGCGCTGCGCGCCCGCGCCCGCGCCATGGCCGCGTTCCTCGACAATGGCGCCGGTACCGATGTCGGCACCGTGCCCGCAACGCCCGACGTAGCGGCGCTGCCTGCCGCCATACCGGCTCCGGCGGCCGCGCAATGACACGTACGCTTTATCCCCGCGCCGCACTGCTGGCCGCGACGCTGCTGCTCGCCGGTTGCGGCAGCTATTGGGACGAGTTTAGCGATCTGTTTTCCAAGACCAATGTCTCCACCCTGCGCGGCATGCGCGTCTCGCTGGCGGGCCTGGACGAAACCCTGCGCCCCGATCCGGGTTTGGCGGCCACTCCGGTGCTGCTGCCCGCGCCGTTCCGCAATCCCGACTGGCAGCAGCCGGGCGGCTATGCCTCCAACGCCCTGTATCACCTGGAAGCGCCGGGGCCGCTGCGCCGCGCCTGGGCGCGCCAGGCCGGCAAGGGCAACGACGCGAACAGCGTCGTCACCGCCAGCCCGGTGGTGGCGGCAGGCCGCGTCTATGCGCTGGATTCGGAAGCCCATGTCTGGGTGATACGCACCGCCGATGGCCGTCCGCTGTGGGACAAGCGCCTGGCGCCCAAGGACGGCACCGACATGCCGACCCTGTGGGGCCTGCTGGGCAAGGCCAACACCGTCAATCCGTCCGCAGGCATGGGCGGCGGCATCGCCTTCAATGACGGCAAGCTCTACGTCACCACCGGCTTCGGCACGCTGTTCTGCCTGGACGCCGCCAGTGGGCGCCAATTGTGGCGCCGCGAGTTCGGCGTTCCCATCGTCAACGCGCCGGCGATCAGTGGTGGCCGCATCTATCTTTCCACCAACGACAATCGTTTCTTCGCCCTGGCCGAGGTCGATGGCCGCTCCCTGTGGGAGAACCAGGCGATCACCGAACCCGCCAACCTGCTCTCCAGCACCAGCGCGGCTGTGACCGGCGAAGTCGTGGTGGCGCCCTTCACCTCGGGCGAACTCAACGCCTATCGCGTGCAGAACGGCCAGCCCGCCTGGAACGAAGTGCTGTCGCGCTCCGGCGCGGTGACGCAATTGTCCGAGATCGACGCCATTGCCGGGCGGCCGGTGATCGACCGTGACATGGTCTTTGCCATCAGCCAGTCGGGCGTCCTGGCCGGTCTCAACCTTTCCACCGGCGACCGCATCTGGAGCAAGGAAATCGGCGGCATCCAGACCCCGTGGGTGGCCGGCGAGTATGTCTATGTCGTGGACAATGCCTCGCAGTTGATCTGCCTCACCCGCAAGGAAGGCAAGGTGCGCTGGTTTCACCAGATGCCGCAGTACGGCAATCCCGAGAAGAAGCGCTATCCCATCATCTGGTCGGGGCCGGTGCTGGTCTCGAACAAGCTCATCCTGGTCTCGAATGACGGCTATGCCCAGGCGCTGTCACCCTATGACGGCAGGCTCCTGGCCCGCATGGACCTGCCCGCCGGCAGCAACGTGGCGCCGGTGGTGGCCGACGGCACGCTCTACATCTACACCAGCGACGCGGAAATCGTCGCGCTGCGTTAGCGGCCGCCCATGTTCACCCTCGCCATCGTCGGACGCCCCAATGTCGGCAAGTCGCGGCTGGTCAACCGGCTGGCGGGACGCCATGCCGCCATCGTGCATGACACGCCGGGTGTCACCCGCGACTGGCAGGCAATGGATGTGGAGTTTGACGGCCTCGCCTTCCGCCTGATCGACACCGCCGGTTTCGAAGAGGCCGCGCCCGGTACGCTGACCCAGCGCATGACCGAGCAGACCATCGCCGCCATCGCCGAAGCCGATGCCCTGCTCTTCATCATCGACGCGCGCGATGGCGTCACTGCCGGCGACGAGATCATCGCCCAGACCCTGCGCCGTTCGGGCAAGCCCGTGATCTTCGCCGCCAACAAATGC
>Ga0209296_1003371_pt1 | contig 10901 bp, 12 predicted proteins | sample S_130206_EF_Meta_FD_187319 | JGI IMG/M metagenome (GOLD analysis project Ga0209296, IMG submission 187319) | Freshwater microbial communities from Lake Simoncouche, Canada to study carbon cycling - S_130206_EF_MetaG (SPAdes) (version 2) | ecosystem: Environmental > Aquatic > Freshwater > Lake ...
TATACATCAATTAGAAAACAAGACTAATTATAGAAACTTATATAAGGCGTCGTAAAAAGTGACGCTCCATTTAATAAATAATTATTAGTTAATTATACCTCGTCCGTTTCATCATTACTTTTTAGTTTGTATCTATATCCCGTTAAAATATTACGATAATCAATATTATTTATTTTTTTACGGTCATAATAATTTTTACTATATAGATCATTCTTTTTAAAGTATTCTTTAATGGTTGATGCTTTAAATTCTCCTTGTTGTTTTTTTGTTAATTGATTAAAATATACAGACGATGTTATAGTTGAAATTATATCATCTACTTTTAAAAATGATTTATCTTGAGTATCTTCTTCAAATAATTCTAAAAATATATTATGAATTGTATTAGATGATTGAATATAATCCAAACTTCGTTTTTTAATACTTTCTGGTATAAAATAATCAATATTGTAATTTTGTTGATGTAATAATTGTAAATATTCAAATATAATATTTGTATAGACAACCCGTATTTTATCCAAAAATTCCGTTGATTTATAGTAAAGGTTCGCCTCAAAAATAGTTATATTATCAATTTCTGTTTTATCAAATGTAAATTTAGAATTAAATAAAATATCAATAATTCGGCGTATTAATGAATTTGTATCCGTCCCTTGTAGATCGTCCAACGGGGGTTTTACATTGACCTCTATGATTGATGTCGCAAATAATTTAACAACATCATTTTTAGAATATAACCCTCTTGCTGTTATATTGCCTCCTCCAGTTAAATTTTTCATTTCGCTTATTTTAATCGTTTTAGATTTATCCAACTCGCTAAAAATAAGACATCTTTTTAGATGACAATTCGCCAACCCTTGATTAGTCCCCCCAGTTGATTTATTACTTACTTGTAATATGCTATTATCTGCCTTATAATAATAATCATCTCCAAGACTATTTTTATTAAATAGATTTATTAATGATTTTCCGTTCGCTCCTCCTCCATTAAATATTATAAACTTTTCAATACATACTCCAATAAAACAAGACGCTAATATTACCATAACCAATTTTAAAATATCCTTATCTGTAAATATCTCGTTTAATATTTTATCTAATAAAAGTTTTGTTTCATTATCCTTTTTATCCTGTTCTATTGATAGATCTAATTTTTTAAAATCAATCAGTCTAAATTCATAATTCGCTTTTAATGTTAAATAGTCGTCATATTGTAATGGTCTAAATATATGTTTTTTTACATCATATACGCCGTTGTTAAAACAAACTAAAAATTCATTATTATCAAATATAATTAAATCATTTTTGTAATCTCCCTTACTACATTCAATGATTGATTTAACCTTATGAGGTTCTCCTACCAAAACCTCAATGTATTTTACGAATTTAATACAATCTACATAATTTTTATTATTTTCATTATACATTTTTTCATCTAATACAATATTAGGTTTATAAATATCAAAATCCTTTATTCTATTTTTTAAATGATCTATAAATAAAGTTGAAATTACCTTAACAAAATATAAATTATCTTGATTTTTGCTCCAATAAACTCCATTCCATTCATACCATACAGAAAAATTATATAAAAAATTATTTTTAAACTCGTCTTGTTTATGAATATATTTTGCTATAGAACTACTTGATTTTAACTCTTTTATTTCGTTTTTTAAAAATTCCAATTCATTACATACAGTAGTATTTTCTTTTATCTGTAATGTTTTATGAATATATGACGGTTGCGTTCCAAAATCATAAAAATCATCAATTTCCTTTGTAACCCAAGTTAAATTATACCCAAATTTTAATGTAATATCATTCAATAATATTAATAATTTATCTACTCCATAAGTTAATACTTTATCTTTTATCAATGAAAATCCATCATATTCGTAACAAATGATATAATAATTATCATAATTTAATATATCTGTATTTTCAATTAAATATAAAATGGCGTTATTAACAACTTGAAAATCCAATTCTTGTAAATATAAACCAAAAAAGGACGATTTCCTTTCTTTTTCGGTTTTATTTTTATTTTTTACATTTCTTTTTACGCTCTCAAAAAATAATGGATTTAATTTAATAATTTCATTTAATAATTCTTTTATTTCATATTCCAGAATATTAATGAAATCCAATTTAATTTTAGATTTTTCTATATTGTTCTCTGTAATCCAATTATTAAAAGATCCTCCATATAATAATTTAATCATTAATTGTTTATTCGTTTTTCTATCTGTTCCATATTCATCAGTTAATAATTTAAAATATTTATCTTGATTTGTTACATAATCCATCAGGATTTTACATTCTATTTTTAGTTTATTTGCTATATTTAATAAAATTGAATAATGACAATTTTTAATATCAAATGTAATATACAGGTCTTTCAATAATGTATTTTTTACTTTTCCCCGTAAATTAATCATTGAGTTATTTTTACTTGAATACGCTCTTCCATATTTAGATTTCTTTTTATGATTAGGGACAAGAACATTCTTTTTCCCAATAATTTCAATTTGTTTTTTTAATGTTTTTAAATGAGTAATTTCATTAATCCCGTATTCTTGACCATTAGGTTTCCAGTATTCTAATAAAGATCCGCTTGTAATTAACTTATCAATTACCTCAATATTTAAGTATTCAATTATTCCATAATTTGTAAAAAATGTAATATAATCATTTAATAACAACGCCATATAAAAAACATTGTATTATCTCTTTAAATGTATTTTTAACTAAAGTTAAATCAGTTAATTAAATTAAATTAATTAATTGATTTTTGTTTTATTTGTTTTTGTTTTTTTTAGTTTTTTATTGTAGTTTTATTATCAATTACTGCCGTTCTTTTGTTATTTTATTGTTATTATTTAAAATGAATTAAGGAAGGATTAATTTATTGATAAAGGATTATTAATTTGCTTTAAAATCCTTATGTCGGCGTAACTCTCTACCAGTTTATAAAGAGATCTAAAATAGGGTTTTATTATAATGGTATTTTTAATTCTTTCTAATTCATCAGGATCTCCGTATAACATATAATCCGTATAAACTATAAAGTCATTTAACTCATTAATGGTTTCAAAACAATTACAAATATCTTCGTTACATCGTATTATTGATTTAATTATATTTTTTGTTTTAAAAAATAAATCCGTTTCATTATCATTTAAAATTTCTTCAATACCTTTAATTTTCATTATATATAACAATAATAATTTTGTTTAAATGGTTTTAACTAATCATATTTAGTTTATAAGTATTAGAATTTTTACATTTAATTAATTTAAATTTTCTATTAATTGCTTTTTCATATTTATTCATTTTTGTATCTCTTATAAAGTCATTTAACTCTTTAATGGTTTCAAAACAATTACAAATATCTTCGTTACATCGTATTATTGATTTAATTGTATTTTTTGTTTTATAATATAAATCTGTTTCATTATCATTAAGGATTTCTTCAATTTTCATTATAATATAACAATAATAATATTGTTTAAACGGTTTTAACTAATTATATTTAGTTTAATATAACTCTATTTTATAAGTATTAGAATTTTTACATTTAATTAATTTAAATCTTTTATTGATTGCCTTCTCATATTTATTTAATTTTGTATCTCTGTAATTAATTAAAAAAACAAGATATTCAGTTAATAATTCATCATCATTTATTTCATCATCTGCTTCGCTGTCAGTATCTGCTTCGCTGTCAGTTTCATCATCTGCTTCGCTTTCAGTATCTGTTTCGCTGTCATCATCATCTTTATTTAAACCATTTCCATAATTACGGCGGTCATTGCTTTCATTGTAATAATTTACTGGATAATTTACATTTTCATTCATAGATTTCTTTTTATCTTGTTTTTCATATTCAATCTTCTTCTTCTGGTATTGCTCCTTTTGTTTTGCTCTGCGTTCATTAATATTTGCGTATGGCATCTTATATACTATTACTAAAGAAAAAAATATTCCTTCCTATTCGTCCGTTTATTTAAAATATTGAATAATTGTTTCTTTATCATTATATACGGTTGTTTCAATTGCTGTCAATTGAGTTAATTTTTCATTTATTTTATTCATTTTATTTAACTTTACTATTCCATTAATTTTTACTGTAATTATTATTTTTGTTTTATAACAAACTCTTTTTTCATAATAGTCATAATTTTTACATAAATCTTTGTTAATTAATACTTCTAATAATGATGTATCATTTAAATTTATATTATATTCTTTTAAATCATAATAGGTTAGATCGTTTTCAAATATTTCTATTAAATTACGATGTAATACTTGACCATAATTTTTATATGATAATGTCATTTAAAATATATTAACAAATTGTCTTTAATATATTTTAACTAATTATTATATAGTAAATCTCTATGATCTCCATCATCTCCATAAAATTTTATTGAAATAAAAGATAATTTCAATTATTATTTACATAATAGGTCTGTATTAATTTTTTATTTTTTAATATTTTAATTAAGTTAGTCCTATTTCGCCATACATCAAAATAAGTTTTTAATATATTGTTATTTTCCATTATAAATTAATATTAATATATGTTTATATTGTTTTAACTAATTATTATTTAGTAATTCATCTTTATAAAATTCTATTGAAATAGATGGAATTTTAATTAATTGTTTTATCATATTGCTATTATAGTATGTTGAATACAGATTTTTAAAAAGTATTTCATTATTTATAAATACAGTAATTAACATTTTATCATTATACGGGTTATGAAAGTCCCTATAAAAAATAGTTTTAACTTCTAATAAACTATTACCATCTTTCAGTTTAAAGTCTTTTATTTCATCTTTAAAAATATTAATTATTTTTTTATTATCTATTAATCCATAATTCATCATTGAACTCATTATAAATATTATAATGATTATGTTTATATTGTTTTAACTAATATTATTTAGTTTATTTTTATGTTTGGTTGTTTTATTATGGATTGAAATACCTTTGGTTGTATATTGACCTCTACATAACAAACAGGAATATTTTTCTTGATATTTTTCTTTATTTAATTTGTAATATTGCTTTAATCTTTCTTTATTTTTTTCTTTATTTTTTTCTTTATTTTTTTCTTTATTTTTTTGGTAGTATTTGTTATAATTTTCTTTATATTTTTCTTTATTTTTTTGGTAGTATTTGTTATAACTTTCTTTATTATATTTTTTAATATCATCTATATTACGATACGCTCTATTAGAGTTTAAATTACCATTAAACAGTTCAATAAAATTTTGTTCCATTTTTTTAATTTCAATATCATCTTTATTAAAAATAATCGTATCAATAATCATAAATTTAAAATTATCAATCCCTCCGTTATTTCGTATTGTAGTATATAATTTTATATTATATATGTTGCCATTTAAATTATTACAATTAATTTTATGATGTTTTATTCTATCATCAATGTCTAATGTCTTACCTACATAATTTAAATTTAAATCATCATTATAAATACGATAATATGTTATGATTTCCATCTTGTTTTAATTGATATAAAATACAATTTTGTTTTTAAATCAATTTTTTTAACTAATTAATTGTTAGTTACTTTTTTGTTTGTAGGATCTTCGTTTACCATTCGTTGGTATTTCAATAATATTATTTTCTATTTTTGTTATTATATGATTATCTATTATGGTTTTAATCTGTAAATATTTCCTTTTATAATCTTCAGTTTTGTTTTCTATTTTCATATTTAATATGTCGCTCGGTATTACTATTTCGTTGTATTTCTTAAGTAATACTCTTATTTTATAATAATACTTGTAATAATTATTATAATCGGTTTGTTTATTTCTTAAAAATTGTTCTTTATTTTCAATATACCATTCTCGGTTTTTAACTTGTTGGGTCTGCTTGGTTAATGACATTTTTGTTTATACTATAATATAGTTAGTTAATTATATTTAAACTGTTTTATTATTATATGTTTATTTTATTTTAGTAATAAATCTCTTAAGGACGAAATAATTGTAATGGGTATGGTTCCTTGCCTTGATGTATGTCTTCTTTATTTCAAAATCGCTAAAAATATCAGGATCAAAAGGTATATAATAGTATGAAAAATTTTCTGGTTGTTCTTGAAAATTTTTAAAGACTAATATGAATATATAATCATCATCTAATGGAATACGATCTATTTTTTCTTTAGGTAGTATGATATTGTCAAAAGTCTCATAACAACAAGAAAAACTTTTTATTTCATATTTAACATTAGTATTTAAACTAATCAGGTCATAATAACAATATTTATCATCTACCTTATGAAATAAGGTTTCATTAAAATACTCTTCAATAATTGGTTTCGCTATTTTTTCAATCCTTATTCCGTCCTCATACAATCGGTTAAAATCAGTCCATTTACTCATTAACTTAATTTTACTAAAAAAAATTATTTAAATACTTATTTGTTAAAAGTATTTAAAAAATAATCTATATATTAATATAACAATAGATGTTCGTTGAAAATAATACTTATAATAAAAAATTGTTTCGTTCAATGTTAGACGAATTTATGTATAATATAAACTTTATTAATTAGATTAAATTAAGTTGATTACTTGAGTAATATTAACTATTTTATTATGTTCAATATAGAAATGTAAGGGGGTTGTTGATGATCCAGTTTTAGTATTTATCAGTATAGAATTAAAATGTAATGTTTCATTTAAAAAGAACTTGTCGTTATGAATATCTTTAATTATTCTTATAATGTTATATTGTTTCATTAAATTTACAAAGTTAATATTACTTTCATATAAATTATAAATAAGAATTTCAATGATGTTTCTATTATTAAATATTATATTGTTAAATACGATGTCGTAATAATCAAAATAATTATTATTTGTTTTATATGTTACTAATTGAAACCCTTCTTCGTCATCTGTTTCATTATCTTCGGTTTCGGTTGTTTCGGTTGTTGTTTCGCTTTTACTATCTTCATTATTTGTTTCTTCTAATTGTTGGTCTTCTATTGGTTCTATTGGTTCTATTATTTCAATAATTGAGTTATTAGATAAATTAGAAATATCAATATTTCTCTTTTTTGGTTTTTTTGGTTTTTTTGCTATTTTTTTAGGTTCATCTTTAAATAAATTTATTATAACATTATCATCTGTTAAAATAATATCTTTCTTTAATTTTATTAAGGGGTTTTTCGTCTTAATAAATTTATTTATTTCATATCTTTTTACGATATGTATGATACAATAGGGTATGAAGAAGAATGTTTTGGGTCTTTTAATTGTTTCATCGTCTTTATGAAATAAATTGATATAATCCATAAAATCAATAAAACAATTCCTATATTTATTTATAAAGGGGTCAATGGTTGTTAATGAGTAATCATTTTCTTTTAAAGAAGTCATCAAATGATTAAAATATTTATGTTTCTTGTTTCGTTTAACTTTTTGTTTCAATTCAAATAAATTTATTATATCAATTTGGATTAATGTATATGTTATAATATAATCTTTTACGAGCATATCTTGATATAATAATAAATTATTAAATTTAAATGTTTTACTTATTGGGGGTATTTCTATATAGTTCTCATTTACAAAATCAAAATTGTCTACTGTTTTTCTTATTTTAGCATCTTTTAACTCATTATTAAACTTCGTTCTGTAATCAATGTATGAATATAGATCAATAATAAAATCTGTTGGGTTTTTTTCATATACTATTTTTACTGTAGTATTATTTAAAATTATTTTTTCTATTAAACAATATATTTCAGGTATAAATTTTTTGTCTATTAGTTTTGTTTTGGATATTAAAGTTAAAAGTTGTATGAATTCGTTTTTATCTTTTAAAAATCCAGCAGATTTAAATGTAGGTTCATTACTATCAAAGGCATATATAACTATTTCAAAAAGTTTTTTTATTTTTGGATTTAGAACTTGGATTAATTCTTTTTCTATTATTTTAATTTTGTATAAACTGTAAACATACATATCTAATAAATACTCTAATACAGTATGGTCTGTATTTTCATTAAAAGGGACAAATAAATAAAGTTGATCGTTTGTTTGTAATATCTCATTTTTATATAATGATAATATTTGGATATACGGACCATCATCGTAGTAAGAATTATTTAAAAAGTCAATATTTACATTTTTATAGTAATGTAATATTAGGTTATTTTCAATATAATTTAAAATGTTATAATCGTCTTTCATCTTGTTAATGATTATAAGTAATAGTCTTTATGTTATTATTTTACTAATCGTAATTAGTTATAATTGTAAATCAATTTTTTTTTAATTGGTATAATTAACTAATAATTATTTATTAAATGGAGCGTCACTTTTTACGACGCCTTATATAAGTTTCTATAATTAGTCTTGTTTTCTAATTGATGTATAAACAACAGCAGATAAAAAAAGGACTTTCTCGTAGGATATATATGAAATGTTGTTAAAATTGACGCTTATGACGCTTTTTTTATGACTAATGTTTTATTAGTTATTGTTTTATTGTTTTATTGTTTTTTTGGTTATTTTAAACCCCCGTTCTACGGACATATCAACCCCCTTTCTTATCTATTTTTTTTTACTTTTAATAAAAGTAAAAAAATATATAGAATATAACAAACGACGCAATCAATCCTTTAAAAAAATGTATAACAAAATATTTAAATACTTAATCTATTAGGTTTAAAAATGTATAACAAAATATTTAAATACTTAATCTATTAGGTTTAAAAATGTATAAAAATGTATAAAAATGTCCCCCTTTTTAGATGTAAAATGTAACTCATTTTTTGGATAGTAAGCAAAAAACGCCGTCAATAATTTAATATTCATTACTGGTTATGATAATAAAATATTATGGCGTTTTTTGGCGTTTTAATGTAATCATTTTAAGGAGCAAACCATATTACATCATCTTTTATTTCATTTTTGTTATGATAAGTCGTAACAAAAATATTATTAAAATAAATGTCCCCTTTTTAAAATGATTACATAAAAGGGGGATATTTATAGGACATTTATTTTTTATTAAAATTATATATATTTTTAAGTATAATTAAGTATAATTAAGTATAATTAGGTATAATTAGGTATAAATTAAGTATAATTAGGTATAATTAGGTATAATTAGGTATAAATTATCTATATTTTTCATATTTTCATATATATAAACTTTTATAAAACTTCTAATTAGGTTTTCAATTTTAGACATTTATAAATGTCTAAAAATGAATAAAGGCAGTAAGGTTTTTTTATTTTTTAATAATTCAATATAATCCTAATATACCTAATCCTACCTAATCCTACCTAATTAATTAAGTATTATGTCTACAATCAATATTTTAAAGTCATTATACATTGAAAAATAAAAGTAAAATAAAAATGTATTCAATATATCTATGGTTCTTTTTTAATAATTCATATAATCCTAATCCTACCTAATCCTACCTAATCCGTCCTAATTAATTAAGTATTATGTCTACAATCAATATTTTAAAGTCATTATACATTGAAAAATAAAAGTAAAATAAAAATGTATTCAATATATCTATGGTTCTTTTTTAAAAAATCAATATACTTCTTCCTAATCCTACCTAATCCTACCTAATCCGTCCTAATTAATTAGGTATTATTAAGTATTATGTCTACAATTCAATATTTTAAAAGTCATTATACCTTTAAAATAAATAAGTAAATATAATTGTATTGAATATATTTAAGATCCTTTTATAGAATAATTCATATAATCCTAATCCTACCTAATCCTTCCTAATCCTACCTAATTGATTAGGTATTATTAAGTAGTTGTCTACAATTCAATATTTTAAAAGTCATTATACATTGAAAAATAAAAGTAAAATAAAAATGTATTCAATATATTTAAGATCCTTTTATAGAATAATTCATATAATCCTAATCCTACCTAATCCTTCCTAATCCGTCCTAATTAATTAAGTAGTTGTCTACAATCAATAAATATAATTGATTATAATTAGTAAATATTTAAAGATATTAACTAATATATTATATTAAATGGTAAGAACAAAAATAACAAAAACCGAAGATGAACTAATGGCGAAATTACAACAAGATCTATTTAAACAAATGACCGCATTAGAAAAAGATGATTATTTATTAAATAAATTAAGAACCTTTGTAAAAAACCGAAATAAAAAATAGATTAAAAAAAAATTGAAATGAATATACCTAATTATACTTAATTATTAATAAAAGAACTTAAAAACAACTTAATAATATATATTAGTAAAATGGAATTTAAAATGGAAACAGAAACAATTAAAGTTAATTTCTTACATCAATGTTTAAAATGTAATAGAAGTTTTAATCGTAAAGAACATTTAACAAACCATTTAAATAAAAAAGTATCTTGTATTCCTGTTGTTAATGAATTATTAAACATTGAAACAGCAACAACAGATATAAATGTAATAAATGAACTGAAATTATTACGAAATGAAATAACTGAAATGAAATTATTATTATTAAATTTTATTAAACCAGTTAATCCATCAATAATTAATGAACCTATTGAACCAGTTGAACAGATTGAAATTATTGAAATTATTAATCCATCAATAATTAATGAACCTGTTGAACCAGTTGAACAGATTGAAATTATTGAAATTATTAATCCATCAATAATTAATGAACCAGTTGAACCGATTGAAATTATTAAACCAGTTGAGAATATAATAATAAATGTAAAAAAAACTATAAAAGCAAAAAAAATTAAAAAAAATAAACCTATTGAACCTATTGAACCAGTTAAAATTATTGAACCAGTTAATAATATTGAACCAGTTAATAATATAAAAACATACGATAATTTAATAAGTCTAATAAAAA
>Ga0209296_1003372_pt1 | contig 10899 bp, 6 predicted proteins | sample S_130206_EF_Meta_FD_187319 | JGI IMG/M metagenome (GOLD analysis project Ga0209296, IMG submission 187319) | Freshwater microbial communities from Lake Simoncouche, Canada to study carbon cycling - S_130206_EF_MetaG (SPAdes) (version 2) | ecosystem: Environmental > Aquatic > Freshwater > Lake ...
CAACTAATATACAAGACCTACTATTCTTGGAAAATCGTGACAGAACATATGATCCAAATATCTTTCGTTTACGTGGACATTATAATGTACAGAATTTAGATTTTGATTTAAGTCAGTTTGGATTGTTTTTAAACAACGATATCATTTTCATTACTGTTCACTACAATGATATGATTCAATTGATTGGTAGAAAATTGATGGTAGGTGATGTAATTGAATTACCTCACTTGTTAGATTATAATCCATTGAAAGAAACGATCCCAACAGCATTGAAACGTTTCATGCAGGTCACGGATGCTAACTATGCTAGCGAAGGTTTTAGTCCAACTTGGTTCCCTCACTTATGGCGTATCAAATGTGAACCAATGGTTGATAGTGAAGAATTTAGTCAGATACTAAGTGCTCCTATTGACCAAGATACCTATCTTGGTATATGGGATAAAACTAAACCATATCCTGCAGGTTATGTTATTACGTATGGTGATAAGAATTATAAAGCATTGATTGATGTTCCTGCAGGGATATATCCCCCTGATCCTACATATTGGCAATTAGATACTGCGGATAATCTTAAAGATATCCTTGCTACATACAATAAGAATATTGAAATTAATAATGCAGCACTTGTTGAAGCAGAACGTCTTTTACCTAACTCAGGGTACAATAGTAATAATTTCTACATTGTACCTACATACGGTGAGTATTCAAGCAACGGTGTTTTATCAAGGGCAATTAATAATCCTGCTCCACCTATCAATGTTAATACAGACGGCGGAGCACCTAATCCTGCGGTTACTGGCACTGTGATGATGCTACGTAGTCCTAAGTTTAGAAATCCTAGTCCAGTAATTAAAATACCTAAAGCAGCAATAAAAAGCATTTGGGATATGACTGCTGATATGGGATATGACAAGTTAGATGTTTTTCATACAACACACTTAGAAACAATAACATTAGCACCAGAAAGAACCGATACCAATTCTGGTAGGGTAAGTGGTGATACAATATTAACTGTGGTTAGTAGCGGAACAATAACAGGACCATATGGTACTGCTGATAATACATATGCTACTGCTGATGCTAATCCTGAATTGCCAGGCTTTACTGGAACTATTAGTCAATCAATGGATTGGAGAGCAGATTGTGATCCAGCATTCCAATTCATAGCACGTAGTAGCCCGCGTAGTTTTGGTTATAGTGGTGGCTATATGACAGGCGACGGTACTCCACCTAACGGATTCCCTTTAGGAAACGTAGGATTAGATGGAGCATTGCTTTCTGGTGCTGGTATAAGTTTCCCTACAAATCCACAAGTCGGAGATTATTACTTACGTATTGATTACTTCCCTCAAATACTATATCGTTGGGATGGTAGAATGTGGGTTAGAATTTCAACTAGTGTGAGAACAGATACAGGGTTTACTGAAGCAGATAAGTCATTATTATCTGGATTCATTAATGATAGAAACGAAACAAAACTAACAAATGGTACATATGTGCCAGAAAAACAAGGGCTATCAACTATTTTAACGTTGAAGCCAGACGCATTTCCACCAGTAATTTAAAGAGTATATAATGGCAGATTTTTTCTATGACAATCAGATACGCAGATTCTTAATTCAATTTGCGAAAATTTTTAGTAATTGGCAAGTTACTAAAGGTAAAGACCCGGCTGGCAATGAAATATTAGTTCGTGTTCCTGTTATGTATGGTGATAGCAGTAGGCAAGCGGCAACTATTATTGCTAATAACAGCGCAAGTAATTTACCAAGTGCTCCTTTAATTACATATTATATTAGCGGATTGGAATATAATCAAAAGTGGACGCAAGATCCTACCTTTGTGGATAAAATAAATGTAAGACAACGAGCATACAATGCTGAGACTGGTGAATACGAAACTACACAGGGACAAGCATTTACTGTTGAAAGATTAATGCCTGTGCCGTATACTCTAAAGATTACAGTAGATTTTTGGACTACTAATTACAACCAAAAACTTCAATTGATTGAACAATTAGGCACATTATTTAATCCAGCATTAGAAATTCAAAGTACCGATAACTTTATTGACTGGACATCATTGAGTGTTGTATACCAAGAAGGGTTAACATTTAGTAGTCGTAGCATACCAGTAGGCACCGGTAATCCAATTGATGTTTTAAGTTGGAAATTCTCTATGCCAATATGGATTAGCACAGCAGCTAAACTTAAGAAGATGGGAGTTGTTGAGAAAATTATCGCTTCTATCTTTAGAGGCAGCGCATTAACTGATATACAAGATGAAGATTTATTGTTGGGCACCAGACCAAAAATTACACCATACGGATATAAATTATTACTATTAGGAAATACATTACAAATATTACCAGAAGCAGTTGCGTTTGATCCAAGTAATTTTAGCACAGAATTACCATCTAACCCTAATACTGATATATATTGGTCAAGTGTATTAAATGTATATGGAACAATTAAGCCAGGCATAAGTCAGATATGGCTACAAAATCCATATATGGCTACTGATATTGTAGGTACTATTGTCCCTAATCCAAATGATGACAGGTTATTAATCTATAACATTGATCCTGATACATTGCCACAGAATACATTAGATCCAGTTGATGGTGTAATCAATCCTCAAATGACAGGACCAAACGCAGGTTTGCCAGGACCAATCAACGGGCGTAGATATCTATTAGTAGATAATATTGGAGCACCCGGTGATAGTACAATTTCATGGGGAACAGTAGTTGCCAATGCTAATGATATTATTCAATATGATGCTACCGCAGGTCAATGGTTTGTAAGTTTTGACAGCACCGCTGCTACTCACATCACATTAGAATATGTTACTAATCTTACTACAAACGTTCAATATCGTTTTGTAGATGATACTTGGATGAAATCATACGAAGGATGGTATACCCAAGGGGATTATTCTATCGTCATCTAATACTGTGATAAATCATAGTATGAGCAATACATCCGCAGGCGTTTTCTTTTATAGCAATAAAACAAATCGCTACCTATATCTATTACGAACAGATAACAAAAACCCAGGAAACTGGGGTATTCCTGGCGGTAAGATAGAAGATGATGAAACATTGTTTGAGGGTATTGCTAGAGAATGCCAGGAAGAGATTGGCATATTTCCAACTAATGCGAAACTAGTACCTATACAGAAATTCATCAATCACACATTCACTTATCATACATTTTTTTGTGAAGTAGAAGATGAGTTTGTTCCAACATTAAATGAAGAACATTGCGGATATGCGTGGGTTGGAGATAATCAATATCCCAAGCCATTACATCCCGGATTGTTTAGTACAGTAAATTTTGATGTTGTACAGGAAAAGTTAAAGACACTTACAAAAAAAGAGACCTAAGTCTCTTTTTTTATTTTAACAATGCTGACACTGTATTGAATCCCAGTGAGCCGACTATTACGCCTGCTCCCATCATCATCCAGCGCCATTTTTCTAATACTGAAATCTTACTGGCTAATTCGCTATGTTCCTTGACATCTTGTTCACGCATAGTTTTCAACATTTGTCTAGTTTCTTCTGCGTTTTCATCTAGGGCATCACGAATTGACTTCAAATCCTCTTTAAGTTCACCAATTTTATCTTCGATGTTCTTAACTTGGACTTGAAGTACTGCTATCTCAGTTTCAGGTTGCATTTTAATTGACTTACTTGATGCAGTTGCCATATTATGCGCTAGCAATTGTTACGATTGCGTAAGGTTGTCCACCAGTTGCATTAGCTGCTGCTGCTGTATTGAATGTTGCGAATACTGGAGCAGCATTTTGGAACACAATATTACCTGTAGCAATTGGACCTGAAGTAGCGGTAAACAACTCACCAGTGTGGTCAGAAAGACTTTGAACTGTTTGAGTAGCACTATTAGCATATGTAGCAAGAATACGCATTGAGTTTGGTGTCAATGCTGTGTTTGCAACGTTTGCTGTAAAGCATTGTGCTGTTAAACCAGTTACTGTTCCTGTTACTAGATATTTTTGTTTACCCTTTTGACGAACAATATAACCTGCTTCATCATTAGCATAGATGAATGAAGCATTACTTCTGACAACGTTAGCATTGGCTGTTAGCACAACACGATTCATAAGAGCATTAGCTGTTACTGACGCATTAGCTGTTACAGGTTGTACAGGTCCACCTTGACTAGTAGAAACTGTGAATGCTGCTGCGTTAGCAATAGTTTTAACAAAATATGTTGTACCTGTAGTTAAACCGCCAAAATTTGCACTAAACTGTATTGGCATATCTGCTATAAGAGTTTGTGCATTGCCTGAAGTTCCGATAACGCTACCTAATACTGTTGTATTAGCAACAGCTACTGAAACATTTCCGTGTGTAGCAGAAGCAAAACCTAAATCAACGTAATCAGTACTACCATTATTATTGGCAACTGCAATTTGTAGTGCTGCGCCAGTAGCTAAGTTAGCTAAATCAGTACCTACACCAACTACTACATTACTAGTATTAACTGCTAAAGGTGTGTATAATGTACCTGTACCATTAATACCAATAGCAACTTGTGCTAATACTTGTTTACCAATGATTGCTGTATTACCACCAACTACAGAATATGTGTTACTGTTTGTAGTTGGGAAACCTACGCCACCAACTGGGTTGTTAAAGTAAGCATCAACAACATTAAATGAAGCACTAACTGATTGAGCAGTTGTGTCTGTCAATGTTTGAATTACTTGTGGTTGTACACTCAACTGAGTCTGTGATACATCAAATGTAGTATTTGATAATATTGAATTTACATAATAAATTGTGTTAGCTGTTAATCCACCAACGGTAGTAGCAACTATAAATGACATACCTTTAGCTATGCCTACTGTAGGTGATGTAGTTAAATTTCCACCTGATATTGTGACGATACTGCCGGTTGCTGCTGTATCAGTGACTGTTAAGACTGCTTGAGCCTTTGCGATTTTTAGAGGGCGTCCCATTTGTTTCTCCTTGAAATATTAGTGAGTTCTAGTCACTACGCGGCGGGGACCGCATAAACTCGCCGAATGCGAATGTATAATATATTTATCTTAGAGGGTAAAAAAGCGACCCAAGTCGCTTTTTATTATAGCATGTATCCATTTGCCATGTTAGCGTGTGGCATACCCAATTCAGTAATACTAAATTCAGCAGGGGTTGCTGCGCTAGCTGTTAAAAATGCTACTACATTGCCTTGACCGCAGTAAACAGTATTATATGATCCTACTGCATATGAATAAATCTCTGAATTTTGAGTAGCAATTGCGTAAGGTACTCCGGCATTATTAAATGTAAATGCTGCATTAGATACTGCAACCCCTGCGTTAGCAGTTAATGTTAAACTAGTTGCGTTAGCAATATTTGCTACAATGCCTACTGTAGTTCCGGTTGTATTACCTATCCATGCACCAACTGTCAGTTGTGTATTAAATGCTGTTCCCACTCCAGTGACTATTGCTGAATTAGTTGCGGAGGTCGCTGTTCCGGTACCAACTACTCTGGGATAACCAGTTACAGCATGAATACTGGATGTTGTTAAAGATATTCTAATCTTATCAGTTCCTATATTTGCTGATTGTTGCGATACTGAATTCGCTGTGTATACATATGATGTCATTTTAAAATCCTTATATTATATTTATCAAAATTAGAAGTTTATAGTGAGACCTGAACCACCTATGGTTAAGCCTGACCCACTAAAAATGGTCACAGAAATGTTATTATATCCAACTTTTCTTGTTCCGCCCATTAAACTATTTAGAACGGACCAATCTGTACTTGTTGCTGTTGCAGGATCAGGTCCTTGATAAAAAGTACTAGCAGATTGTTCTGTAAGTGATTGCAGCCAGGTTCTTATATTTTGCCAGGTCCACGTTCTATTAGTTTCTAATACAGTAGCTATCAATCCCGTTGCAGTCGGGCAAGCTGAACTAGTTCCACTAAATCTAGTATCGTAGAATTGTGAGGCGGCCGCCCTAGCATTTACTCCAATTTGTATATCAACCCTAGTTGTAGCATTTTCATAAAATGTAGCTTCCCATACCATGTTAGGGCTACCAAACGACCCAGCAGGACTATTGGTCCCTTCCCACCGCACTAGATACTTTCTGTTTGGAGCAGATCCTGTTGAGCCGTAATAGATTCGTTGTGCTGAATTATCAGCGGCAGTGATCATTATTTTTGGTAGCGGAGGATTAGTAGCACTCAAATTAGCGTATTCAATAGATCCTGCACCAAATGTTAGGTAACAGTTGGTTGATATAGCTATAGAGTTATAGCTAGTGCCGTCGTAGGTGACATTGAAAGGCAACTCCAATGACCAGTATCCATCATCATTATTTCCAGTAGTCGGGGTAGCTGATAAAGTTAGTCCGGCACTGCCAAACAACGAACTGGCAATACTGACCACAGTTGCAGTTCCTGTACCGGTAGTTATTTGGTTTCCTGTATTCGGTACTACGCTAAATGTTCCAGTGGTTGTTAATAACTCAGAATATGAACAAATCCCACTAAAACCACTTGAAGTGGCTGAAGCCTTGGCATATGTGTCGTATCGAGGATATATAGTTCCGTAACCTGATGTACCGCGAGCGGGACCCAAGGTACCGTCGCCCGGAGAATAACAATCAATCTGATTCCCCATGTCGCTATAATCTACTTTGCGTTCTAGGAATCCTGTATAGTCATCATCTAATGCGCCGATGTTTATCGCAGGATATACAATACTGCCACCAGCTGAATATTTTCCTAACTGCTGAGGGAAGCCTCTGCGACTGGTAGTGTTGTAGCATTCACTGTTGTTGTCTAGTGTTTGATGAGTGGCACTAGCTAACGGCGTAGAAGCAGAAGTAGACCAATAGTTGTTAAAATCAGCATCACTGGATCCCACTTGTTTTTGATTGCTGTTACCGGCTGCCACAACAAAAATAACTCCGGCTGCTATCAATTCATCGCCGGCTGTGGTCAGATTGTTGTCCAACATCTCACCTTTGCATCTACCGCTGTCACCAGCACTACCTATATAAGCCATGAATGCAGGTTTACTGGAGTAAGCCACTCCACCAGAACCAGAAGAACCTTGTCTAAAATAATAATAACCCGTATTGGGTGTAGTTTCTCGAAACCCCCAACTGTTGCTGCTTATAGTAGGATCTCGTGTGCCATAAATAGGATTGATAGGTTTGTTAACATGAAATATTTTCATTACATCAAAATACAAATCTACATTTACACCAAATCCATACGCTCCGTAGGCATCAATAAACCATTTATTAGCGTTGTAGGCCCAACCAAGTGTTCTACCATATGCTTGTCCGCAACAAGGTGTACCATGGTCGCCTTCAGCACTGATAGTGGTATTTGTTCCATTACAGTTGGCTCTTGTGTAGCTAGCCGGGACTGATACTGTACCTGCGGTGCTGAACTGACTACTACGGGCAGAAGAATTTCCCCACCATTCTTTAGCCACGCTTTCTACAGGAACTATAGTTCCATCCCAGCGAGTGGTTAATCTAGCACCAGGACTAGCGTCAAACCAGGCCGAATCTATATAGTAAGGGCCTTCTAGCACCACATCCAGCACATTGCAAGTACCGTTGCCAGGCAATTTATTGCCGCCTACAAAATCATTTGGAAGTGCTATATCACCTGTAATGTCGCTTTGAAATTCAACGTGACCAAACCAACAACCGTCATCACCAACTATGACATCTATGTTTTTACCTGTATTAGTGTTGGGGATTGAGTTATTCAAAACAGTGGATACGACTTGTCCCTGCCAAGGATTGGCATATTGTGCTGAACGATATAACTGATAGCCGGCACGATTTGCTTCAGCACTAGTTGGTGAACTAGTAGGAACGCTAGTTGTACCTCTGTAATTTTTTACCAACTGATTATATCTAGTAGGATTAGAACGCATTTCATCAGGTTTTGGTGGATATAGATCCGGGTAATTTGCTATGTTTAATTGAATAAATTTAATGTCAGGATGGTTACGGATTTGTACAGCTTCTTCATCGGTCATTAAATAGACTGCTCTAGTAGGGCTATGTTCTTTTAAATCTGTACATTCAATTGATCTAGTAGGAATGTTATCATCTATACTTCCGTCTTGTGTCAATACACTATGTACATATTCCCACGCTTCAGGTGTAGTGGCACCAACAGAATAATACTTTTGTTCAATCATATTATAAACGTCCTACTGCTATTTCAATAATTCCTTCTATGCCATCAAAGTTTTCTAATGCTTTGCCAATTACTGTTCCCATTGCTGGATTATGCCATGAACTAGCAAAACCATTGCCTTCACTAATCATCAGATCACCTTTACGAATTGCCCCTCGTACTTTAGTTGGCACACGACCTTGTAGAGCAATTGCTACAATGTGTTCACCTTCACAAGTTGAATTCATTACATAAGCAGGATTAGTTGACACTACGCCTGCTACTCTTGGTGTCATGGCTTGTGCTAGTGTAACTTCTTTCTCACCACCAAACTCTAGTACAGTGCCTGGCTCATATGGCTTATCTGCTTCATAATATTCTGCTAAGTCAGCGTATGTAGCATTCAATCTTGATCCTGCACTTAATGAGAAATTACCAGTAAATGTACCTACATTTGTATTTGAACCCATTGATATAGTTGAATTATTAGCAAATGTTAAATTACTAATATTACCAACAAAAACGTGAGTAGTGCCTATGTAAGTAATGACATTTGGTGAGTCATCAGATAGTGCATAGTCTTGAACTAATATTCTAGGACCTATAGTAGGGTAGCCCAACATAACAGCATTTATATTACCAGCATATGATGGTGCGGTGTTAACTGATATAGCAAGAGCATCAGATGCAGTTCCAGACACAAATGCCAATCCAGCCGCTTTGTTGCCATAGTTAGTACCAAGTGCCATTGATATGTTACTATTACCTATAGTAGTATCAAGCACTGAACCCAATTTATTTACTATCAATGCATCGGAAGAGTTTATATTATTGCTTCCATTATAGTCAGCAAAATAATAATTAGTAGTATTACCTGTGCGATTGGCATACCTGCCCAGGATCCTGCCAGTTATAATTGAACCGGTCGTATCAAATGCGACTGGTGTTCCAGTATTGATATTTGCATTACCGGTGACGGCCAATGAACTTAGCGTACCAACACTTGTAATATTTGGTTGTGCATTAGTTGTGACTGTTCCGGCACTAGTTGCAGACGTTGCTTCCAAGCGTGAGCCAGTTGTCAATGTCCAATTACCAGTAATAGTGCCTGCTGTTACATTTGATCCTGTTGATAATGTTAATATATTATTTATGGTTACCCCAGAAGTAGCAGATATGCTTAAAGACCCAGAACTAGTAATAACCGGCGACCCCCCTCCGGTCCCCACAAAGTTGGCTGCACTTACATTTCCAGTAACACTTAAACTAGTTAATGTGCCAACTGAGGTAATATTTGGTTGAGCAGCAGTTGTTACTGTACCTGCTGTAGTAGCATTACCAACAAAAGTTGTAGCATATAATGCGCCATTGCTTGAATTATATGATAGGCTAATATTACTTGCTAATTGATAATTGGCGCTAGTATTGGCATTTACAAACACTGGGTACCAAGTAGCGTTAATACCAGTAGTCTGAACATTGCTATACTCTGCTACATTAGACCTTGCTACATATAAATTAGGAACTACTGTAGTACTTGTCACTGTTAATGGTGCTGTGCCAGTTGCTACATTACTTACTAAGTAGCTTGCTGTTATATTACCGGCTGTAGCAAAATTACCACTAGTTGTTGTTCCAGTAACACTTAAACTAGTTAATGTACCAACTGAAGTAATATTTGGTTGAGCATTAGTTGTTACTGTACCTGCTGTAGTAGCATTACCCACCGTACCAGTTACATTAGCACCGACTAATGAACTCAATCCATTACCATTACCAGTGAATACTCCCGTGTTTGCTGTGATATTAGCAGCAGTAATTGTACCACTAACACCAAGTGATGTTAATGTTCCAACACTTGTTATATTTGGTTGAGCATTGGTTGTTACTGTTCCTGCTGTAGTAGCAGCACCACTTAGTGCGCCTACAAATGTTGTAGCAATTAAAGCGCCATTGGCAATATTAGCACTAAATGCGCCATTGGCAGCATGAGCATAATTACCAGTTGCGTTACTACTTACAAATACCGGATAGTAAGTACCTGTTGTTTGATTGGTTACGACTCCATAATCACTAACATTAGCGTAAGATACATTTAAGTTAGCAACCCTAGTTGTACTTGAAACAGTTAAAGGTTGAGTGCCTGTAGCAACGTTTGAAACTAATACAGGAGCAGTAACACTTGTTGAAGCGTTGATACTAGCAGTATTAACACTTCCAGTTGAAACAGTTAGTATATTTGTGGTTTTATTGAATGTGAATCCAGCAACACCCTGTAATACACCAGAGTCATTGAATTGTACTGACTTGTCTGCCCCTCCAACATTACCTGTTCCACCTGCACCTGTACTTGAAGTAGCAACAGCATTAGGCGAGTTTGTATATGTTAACCCGGCTCCATTGACAGGACTTCCTGTACCTACATTTGAGTACAATGAAACATTACCAGTAGTTGGGAAATTAGATGATAGTTGAACATAAAAAGTTTGTCCGTTAACAATACTATTAGATGCCCCATTAACCCCTGAAATTGTAATCGCAGCATTATTTGTGTATGGAGTAGTATTTGCCACTGTCATCACAATTGGATTAGCATTTGATAATGCTACTATATTAGTATACAATGTCCCTTGGGGAGTCCAAGATAAATTACCAGAACCGTCAGTCTGTAGCACATAACCGATAGCGCCGCCGGTCATTGA
>Ga0209296_1003373_pt1 | contig 10899 bp, 22 predicted proteins | sample S_130206_EF_Meta_FD_187319 | JGI IMG/M metagenome (GOLD analysis project Ga0209296, IMG submission 187319) | Freshwater microbial communities from Lake Simoncouche, Canada to study carbon cycling - S_130206_EF_MetaG (SPAdes) (version 2) | ecosystem: Environmental > Aquatic > Freshwater > Lake ...
AATGATGGAACTGTTCAGGCTTTGCCAACAACTCTTAAAAATAGCGAATTATTAAGAAGATCAATTAGCGATACAACTGGTTTTGATCCAACAAATAGATTATTTAGCGGTGAATTAAAGAAGTTAATTGACCAAAACACAGAAGGTTTGGGTGGCGAACTATACAAACAAGCCAGAGCATTGCGTGAGCAACAGGCTAGAAAGTATGAAGGTCGTGCAATTGTTGCCAACTTGCTTACAACAGTTAAGGGCAAAGATGATCCAAAGATTGTTGCAAGTGAGGCGTTCCAGAAATCTATTCTTAATGCTTCTCCAGAGGAGATTACATTTCTAAAGCGTGTTTTGTTGACAAGTGGCAAAGATGGTCAACAAGCATTTAAAGAGTTACAGGGTGCAACTGTTAAGCATCTAGAAGATATTTCTACGGCTGGAATCGGGACAGACTCACAGGGTCGTGCATTGGTATCAACTGCAAAACTTAACTCTGCTATTAACCAATTGGATTCCAACGGAAGGTTGGACATTATTCTTGGAAAGAAAAATGCAGAAATTGTGCGTGATCTAAATGAGGTGGCTAAGTATGTAACAACAGTACCGCCTGGCACTCTGGTCAACAATAGTGGTACGGCTGGTGTTTTGTTGGCGGCAATGGGTGAGGCGGCTACTACTGGCGCACTAACTGGTTTGCCACTTCCTGCAATCAGCATATTAAGAGCAGTTAACCAACAAATGAAAAACAACAAAACAAAGGCAAGAATTTTGCAAGCCTTAAACAAAGCCGAAACGACTCAATAGGAGTAACCCATTGACCCTTTCAGCCTCCTCCTCCTTGCCCAAGGCGCAGTCTCTGCCATCAAGTCAGGGTGTGCAATGCTCCATGAAGGGCGCATGGAACTGGAGGGTGCTAAGAAGACAATTGAAGGAGTCATGGCTGATGTCAAGGCCATCAAGGGAATATGGGATTGGCTTCTTGGACTGTTTAACCCAAAACCCAAATCCAAGCCAGAAGACACCCCCAAGCCTTTGGCGAAAGCGAAAGCCGCTTCCAAGAAGCAACAGACTTATGAAGAAGTTGAATTACAAACCATCAATGAAGTGGGAGTCCAACTTGGCAACTTCTTTGACATACAGGCTCAACTAAACAACTACTACGCCTCTCTAGAGGCAGAATCAAAGGAACACTATGACCCAACTCAAAATACTTCTAAAAAGGCTATTGAACGTGCCTTGGTGGAACTCCAAATGGAAAACCTTGATGCTCAAATTAGGGAGCAAATGACTGTTTATGCCCCTGTTGAACTGAAGGCAATCTATACAAGGTTTCTAAAGATGTATGCAAAAATTCAACAAGAGCAAGAATGGGCTAGATCAGAAGAAGTTAAGAAATTAAGATTACAAAGATGGAAACAAGAACAAGAAGAAATATTCGTTATTGAGTTAGTAAGTGGAGGGGTTGCTATTGTGTTTATATCTACGATTTTTGGATGGCTAATGTGGCAACTGCAAAACTTATCTGGTGGGTTTTAATCGGAGTGATGCTTTGTGTTGTCGTAGGTGCAACCTCAATGGCTTATGTGGAGACTCTTTACATGAAAGCACAACTCAAGCGAGAGATAAAAGAATTGCGTAAATTGAAACAAGAACTGAAAGAATCTAAATGAAGTATGTCTTGTTGCTGTTATTGCTAGTGGGATGCGATGACCGCTATCGGTATTATTGCCAAGACCCAAAGCACTTCTCTGCCAAGCGTTGCCAACGCCCAGACTGCCAATTTACCCAAGACTGTCCTGATTACCTCGTAGCACCTATATTGGAGAAACAAGTTGTCCAACCCCCACAAATTCCAAATCAATCGGCTTCTGAGCCAAGAGGAAATTGAAATACGAGTTTGGGCTTGCGTAGTCCTAATCGTAACAATCATCCTCGCTGGTATCGTTATCTTTATGCTGTATAGCCTAGCCTTTGTGGTTCAGCCTATCAAGAGCATGGCTCCGATTGACCAAGCGTTTGCCAAGATGCTGAACGACATCGTATTGCTCATTGTGGGTGGCATTGGTGGCGTGATGAGCCGTAAGGGTGTGCAAACTGTCTCTGAAAAACTATCTGCTACTGCACCACCTCCACCCCCTCCTAGCACCCCTACCCCGCCCCCTGCGCCTCCTAGCACTTCTACTTGGACATCTCCATCTGGCGCATTACCAGCATGGATAAATCCTGTCTTAGACGAGGAGTGGAGAGCACCACCACCGCCTACTACTCCACCTGACTATGTTGACCCTGAGAAAGAGAATATAGCCAATGAACGGGCTTTAGCAAAGGCTGAACAATGATTCCTAATCCTTGGGTTATCTTGGGTGCTATCTTGGTGGCTGTGAGCGTCTATTTCTATGGACACCATAAAGGGTGGGATGAGCGTGATGCTGAGATGCAAGCAGAGATTGCTGTCAAGAACGAAGAATCCCGTGTAAAAGAGCAAGAACTTGCCAAACAATTAAATGACCAATCATCGAAACTTTTGGAGGCTAACAATGCCATTACTGAAAAACAGTCTAGTCTTGATCGTGCTATTCGTGCTGGTAGGGTGCGCCTCCCGTCCACAAGTTGCGTACAAACCAATGGAAATCCCCCCGTTGCCAGCGGAAATAGCAACCAAGCGCCAAGCGAATCTGACACAGAGACTCTCAGACTTATTGCTCAAATCGCCGCAGACGGAGACAAAGCCATCAACCAACTCAACGCCTGTATCGATGCCTACCAAGCAGTAATGGAGAAATCAAATGGTAAACGCTGAACAACTGCAAAAACTCCACATTGGTGCGGAATGGGTAGATGCCCTGAATGAGACATTTACCCGTTTTAACCTGACCTCAAATAACCAAAAGGCTATGTTCATTGGTCAATGTAGCCATGAATGTGGTAACTTCCGCACACTAGAAGAGAATTTAAACTATCGTGCAGAGACTTTGATGAAGTTATGGCCTAAACGCTTCCCTAGTCTAGAGTTTGCAAAGCAGTACGAGAAGAATCCTAAAAAGATTGCAAATAGCGTGTACGCCAGCCGTATGGGAAACCGAGATGAAGCATCAGGTGACGGGTATCGGTTCAGGGGAAGAGGTGCGCTTCAATGCACAGGGCATAGCACGTATTTCCACGCAGGGAAAGCATTGGGCGTTGATTTTGTTATGCAACCTGATCTTGTTGCAACCCCTAAATACGCCGCCCTCACAGCGGGTTGGTTTTGGGATACCCACAAACTCAATCCTCCATCGGATACCCTTGACTACACTAAAGTCACCAAGATAATCAATGGTGGCACGATAGGGCTAGATGACCGCATAAAGCACGTTCAACAGGCTTTAGCGGTCTTAGGTTAGTCTTTATCCGAACTAAGGAAGAAGACTGCCACCAATATGCCAACGGCAATAGAAGCACCAAGTCCAAGCAGAACAATGATGGTAAGGATGTTTTCTAGCATTTGATCTTGCTCCTAATTAAGTCTTCCAAACACTTCATCAGAGTGAATACCGCACTTAGGAATGAAGGGGCTAACATACCAAGAATAAAAAGCGTGACATCATACATATCTTGTCTCCAAATACATTTCGTGGAATGCCCAGACAACTAGCCAATCCCACATTAGATTGGGGCAGTTCCCATCATGGTAATACTTTGCCATTTTTAGGCAATATGCTTTAGTTGGTGCTGGTTTCATACTTTGCCTCCAGTTCGGTAACTCTGTCAGATAGCACACGAACCAACTCGGTCAAGACTGCGACTTCAGCAATTAACTTGGCCTCCTTGCTAGGATTGCGAATTATTTCTTTCCTGACATAACTCTGCTCCATTGCGCTAAAGAATTCTTTCTCCTCTGGAGTCTCTATTTGTATTGGCACAACTAATCCAATTGGTTTTCTAGTCATGTTCGCTCCCTTATTCTTTCAGCAATAACTTGTGATGGATGCGGATAGGCAACTGCCCATTCGTCTGCAATCTTTGCACAGGCTTCTCTCTCTGCTTTTACGGCTTCATCAATCATGCGCTTTACCAGTTCATGCTCAAAGGTTGCTTTCATGTTTTAAATCCAAATGTATTTGCTAAACATATAAAAGAAGAACCACACTATGGCAATCAGCGCACAAAGTATGGCGAAGTCGCTGATCTGTGGCTCACGATAAGCACCTGTGAAGATGTCTTCATTTACATACTCTTTAGGCCATGCCTCTTTAATAGTGCGTGGAAACATACGCACAGTTGGATGGTTTTCTTCAACTTCTTCTTGCATCATTTTATTAAACTCCTGTAAGCGTTGATTGCGTCTTTCAGATCGTTTTGCAACTGCTCGATGTGGTTTTGTTGCTCTTGCATCTTAATATACGCCTCTTGAGCAAACTTGGCTAGATTCTCTTGGCTCCATGACTCGAATGTTGGCATTGTTATCTCCAAAATCTTTTAAGGTTGTCGATTGAAAATGTCTTTTGGTACTCAGTTTCTTTGGGCGTGGTTAACCTGTTCTTCTGAGGTAACGCACCCGTGAACACTTCTTCTTTGGTTTTGAAAATACAAAAGCAAAGTTTGCAGTATCTGCGGCGGTAAGTGAATTCTTCATTCTGGATGGTTTCGGTGATTGCAATTTTGTCACCCTCGCAATTGGGGCATTTCAAAATGGAACTCCATCCCAATCCCAAGATTGGCAATCAACTGTGCCTTGCACCCAATTTGCTGGCGGTACAGCTTTAAATTCTTGGCATTCACCAAAGGCAAATTTAATGCAACTATGGCAGTTCACAGGTATGGCATTGATCTGCGCCAATTGCTTTACCAAATGCCCTTTGATGGCGTTCAATTCAATTAAATTCATAGTCTCTTATCTCCGTGTATTTTCCGTTTTGTCGAGTTGCAATGCGGTCTGGTTTCTTTAGGCACTTTGGCTCAAAAAGCAAAGTCTTGATTGCATCTGCAACGCTTTTTGGGTAGTCGTAATCCTTAGAACTGCGGCGAATGATCCACCAAGAGACAGCCTTCTGTCCTGCGTAACCCGTATGGTCAAAGCAGACCCATTCTGAGGCGGTCTTCAAGATTCCAGAGTAGTAGTCAACCCTGAGAGAATCTGGCTTGCCTTCTTTTCTGTGGGTGTGATATTCAACCTTGGTGATGTCATGCCAAACGATTGTTCGCTTGGATTGCTCTGACAAGAGTGCGGCATAAGACAGCGAGGCATCCAAGACCTTAACCTGTTCTTCCCTGATCGTGGCTCCACAGACTATGCAAGTCAATGCGGATGCCACATTCCTTTCACCGCAGTCTGGGCAGATACAGAATGGGGCTTCTTGATTGCTGGTTATGCGTTTGGTTCTACCAGTTACTGTGTCTACAGTACCCATCCTTGCAACTGTGTCAGTAAAGTCGAGAACCAAGCAATCTTTCTTGCCATCTGCAATGCGTGTTCCTCGACCCATGCCTTGAACGTACAAGACTGGTGACTGCGTTGGTCTACACCAAATAATGCAATCCACATCTGGCACATCAAAACCAGTAGACAAAGCTAAGACAGTCACCAAGCAATGGATTTCCCCATTGCGGAAATCCCTAATAAGGTTTTCCCTTATGAGTTTTGGTGTTTCACCACAGACAACGGCGGTTTCTATGCCAAGGGAATTTAGGCGATTACAGAGGCTGTCTGCGTTCACCACACTTGGTGTAAAGGCTATCCACTTCTTGCGGTCTACGGCGATTCTGGTGGCTTCTAGGGCTACTTTGCCCAAGTATTTCTCAACCTCAACGGACAACTCGCCAATCTTGTAGTCTCCGTTGGCAATGCCAACCTTGCTGGCATCGATCTGGGTTACAACTCCAAACTTTGGCGGTACTAGCGGCGCAATGAATTCACCATCTAGCAACTCACGCATGGTGACTCGACTAGCGAATCCTGTAAACAGCGGATCATCCCCATCTGTCAACCAAACACCATTGCCCCTAAAGGGTGTGGCGGTCATGCCAACTGTGCGGTATTCGCAGAGTTCGGATAGCTTAGACAAGAAGGTGCGGTACATCCCCTTGGGCTTTGTGTCTACCAGATGCGCCTCATCAATGATCACCATCTTGATGTCACCAAGCAAATGTGCAGATTTAACGATCGATCCTATAGTGGCAACAATCACATCTGCGTCATGCTGTTTTTTGCCAAGGCTTGCACTTACAAAGCCAACCTTGATTGTTGATGGCAAAAGGGCTTGCAACTTCTCAGCGTTTTGCTCTGCCAACTCTTTGCTAGGAACTAGCACCACAGTTCGGGGGTGAAAGAGAGGCCATTGCTCCCACATCTGGCGCACAACTTCAGCACAGATGACAGACTTTCCCGCCGCAGTTGGTAGGACTAGCAACGGGATGTCTGTGACCTCTTGATGCTTTGTCCACCAATCAAACAAGCTGGTAACTGTGCGAGTCTGATACTCACGCAGGATCATTTTTTCTCGCCTCAAGCATTGCGTCTGCCATTGCGTAGCAAGATTCAACAATTTCATCTGAGGGTGGTTTATCGCCTTTAGAAAATACGACGCCCATCTCTACACTCGACATGACTCCCTGCAAAACCTTTGCCGCAAAATAATCTCTCAGGGTAATCTCTTGGATTGGTACTGTCATACGAACTTGCCTCCATGTTGCTTGCGTATTTCCAAGCATTGCTCGTCCACCAGAATAGTCTTGTCTGCACAGGCGTGGATTTCCTGACTAGTTAAGTGATCTGGGTTTTTGTTGGGATCGCCATTGGTGAAGCGTTTGCCATCTGCCATCTCATAGACAACGCCACTTTCGTCTGTGTCAATAGGATGGGCAGTCTTAGCCAACAGAATTGGAATGATCCTGTGGTCTGCACAACCTTGTCGCTGGTCATCAACCGACAAATCTTTTTTGTGCGTTTGGCAACTCCATCTCGCCTCTCCATCCATTTCTGGGGTGGCGTGGGCGCATGATCTGCAAGTCGGGGCTGGTGTATCTGTGCCATGACAAATTGCGTGGTAGTCGCAGAATTTACATTCATACCAAGAGGGATCAGTAGAGACACCAACAGGAGGCTCCGTAGCTGTGATAACCGCAATGGCTTTGTCAATGATGGCCTGCGCCTCTTGCACGTCAAACTCGATTCGTTCTGTATAGATTTCATCGTTATCCTTGTTGACAACAAAGTACAAGGCTCGTTTGCAACCATCATCACCAAACTCGTCACTTGTCCACTTCATGTATATTTGCATCTGCGCCCAATGTTCTGGCTTGGACTTCTTTACGCCATTTTTTTGCATATCCCGAAACATCTTGTCAGATGCGGTCTTGATCTCCAAAATATGCGGTGACTTGGGAGCCTGTGGCAGACCCGTGATGATGCCATCACAGTTGCCTTGGAAGTGACCACCAGAAGACTCTTCAACAAAAGACCATTGCTTGCCTGTCGTTGGATTATTCTGGTAGACAGTACAACCAATGCTTGCCAAGTCTTTGTAGACCCGTGGCTCTTGCAAGTGACCAGATTGGAACACTCTATACAAGCGACCAGAGAATTGTGGAGCCTTAGACCAGCGGAAAGAATACCAATGCTGGCGCAAACAAGGCTTGCCAATGGCAGATGCTCCAAGGTATGGACGCTGTGGCTCAGAGCCAAACTTTGCTTTGTAGTAAGCAAAGATGGCATCTGCCACAGGGTCAACTACCGCAGTTGGTAGTTGTGCCATATTACTTCTTAGCCCAAGCTGGGGCTTTGGAAGTTGTGGGTGCAGTAGCTGGTGCTGTATCAGCGACTTGTGCTGAATGCGTAGGCGTAGCACCAGAGGCAGACTCATAGCCCTTGATGTTGTTGCTCTCTTGGTACTTGCCATCTGCCTCACGGACTGTCACCTTAACTCGCACAGGCTTGTAATGCAATGCAGAAGTGTCTTCCAACTTAATCACATTCACGGCATGGCAAAGGGCAGATAACTGTGCCTGTGCAATGCGTTGTGTGGTTTCGTTTGTGTGCTGAATATTCATGTTGTCCCACACACGCCGTCCCTTGTACTGCCCATCAATGATCTCCAAGGTCAGCTTCAAGCCCTCACCATTGCCAGAGGCCAATGGGCGAATATCAGACTCTGTAACGTGCGCCAGATAAGTACCAGCGGGTAAGACTCCATTTGATACCTGTGGAGCAACAGCGGATGCGTCAAAAGAAAAGTTAGCCATTTTTTAGATTCCTAAAAGTTAATAAAGTTACGGACTGAAAGATCAAGACTGTGCTTTTGTAAGCGAGTCTTGGAATACCGCCCAGTCAAGCGGCATATTGGATAAGCCAAAGCGGTTGCCACCGCAATGGGCTGGGTGCGCCTCAACGTGCAAGATGCGTTCACCCGTTGTAGTTGCCTTGGTTTCTTTCTTGTTGAAACCAGCATCTGTTTTGTTTGTGTAGATTCTGTAACCAGCGTAGCCAATCACATCTGCCCACTCCTGCACCAATGCGGCGGCTCTGTCGTGGAGTTTTAAAACATGGGAGTCGTAGCCCTCAGTTAAGGGGTCTTCCACTCGTTTGATCTTGTCGTGGGCTATCAAGATGATGCCCATCTGCTTAGTGGATCGGAGAACTTCCAGACCAGTAAGGAGGTTGCGCCATTCTTCAGCGGCGGCAACGTAGCCCTTCCCAAAGCCTGGCTGTTCAATGCTCTTCCAACCATTCGCCTTGCACACATGGTCTTGAACCTGTGGCTCCAACCAATCGAGCGAATCAATGAACAGCGTCTTGAAGTCATGCTCGTTGGTGATCAGCGTTTCAATAGCTGAGTACACCTCTTGCAAAGAACTCGCCAAAGGGAATGCGTTTGTGTCTACTGCGTCTGCGCCATCTTCTGTGAGGATGCCAATCGCATTGGGTGCGTGTGATGCAAAGGTGGTCTTGCCAATCTTTCCTGCGCCAACTAAACATATTTTTGGCGCACGGACACGGCGGGTCTTGGTGATGGATTTGAGATCGAACATATTAGTCTTTCAGAGTTACGGATGGTTTTGCGGGTTTGGATGTAAAAAATTTAGCGGCCTCTGCATAAGCTGGGGCATCGAGTTCTTGCAAGGCACGAAGTTGTCGCAGATCAACATCTGGCTTCCAGCGGAATGCTTTCTGCACATTGGCTCCAAGCATCTCGAACACAGCAGACAAGGCTTCTGCATCGACTGTACGGGTCAGCTTCCAAGCGATGGAGAACTCCTCATCGTTGTGCGTACCCTCACCACCATCTGGTGTGGCGTACAGCGCAAGAATCTTGTTCTCCACATCGAGGCGGTTCTTCTTGGCAGTTTCCTCCGCCATTTTTGCGGCTCTAAGTTCCGCAACAAGTTTAGTAATCATTGGAGTTTTCCTTTAAGTCTTCAAGGGCTGATTCGCAGATGTGATCTACGATGGACTGCATAAGCAGATGGGCGATGTCAACGCCGTTGGTGTAGGCGTTCACAAGGTTCATGCACTCAGCTTCATCTGGTGCGTCTGGGTAGTTTTCTTCTGGTGGTTCATACTCCAACTTGCATTGAAGTTCGACACCTTCCATCTCGCACTTGAATTGGTAGAGGTCTGGTGTCATGCTGACCACCATGCCACTAGGAGCCATGCAAAGCCTACTGCCACCAGCGTGGCGGCGAGGATGTCTTTGAGGGTTTGTTTCATGGTGTCTCTTCCTGCATTGCTTTCCACTCTTTAACAGTAATCATCTTTACTGCCACTTCGTCCCAACGGCTAAAGTGATTGAATGCGTTAGCGGCTTGTTTGATAGTCATTGGCATAGTTGGCTTCCACATTTTTAGTGCGCCAACATAAGTGTCCATGCGGATCACGATCCATTCCTTGCGTCCATTAGGGTTAGGGCAACCCATCCTAGATTTTTTTCTTACTACTGTTCCGTCTACTGTTGAATGTGTCATTTCAATTGTCCTGTAAAGGTTGAAAGGGATGGGGCTTGCGCCCCGTGGTTTATTTGGTAATGACAAGCAACTCTGTGCCGTGTTTTTCATCTGCAATTTCATCTAAGGTTGCGATAAAAGTTTTGCCAGCCGATGCACGATTACGAAATGAACACTCTAAGGAAAAAACAGCACGAGCTTGCTGTTGTTTATCAGCGTCAGCGAATGGGATTTCTTTTTTGTTGTCATAGCGACCAACAACAATAAATTTAGGAGTAAGGTTGCCAGCTTTAACTTGATCTGCCTTGGCAATCAATTCTGGGATTTCAGCAGTTATGTCGGCAATAACTTTGTCTGTCTGGGTGCGGCTCACTTGCATTGGAGCGTAACGCTCACCAGAGCAAACACCAGCAAACCAGCCATGTTGCTTTGTGTAACCATGCTTAGACATATGACCATTTCTAACGGCTTGTAAGCGACCACAACATTGGCAGTTACCTCTGATTTGATTTTTTTCGTTTGTCATTTTGTTTCCTTTAAGTGTTGACCTTGCGGCGTGATGAACAACAACTCATTTTGCTGTCCATGTAAGAATTCTAGCAAAAAACTAGAGGCTTCTAGCGTTTTGATAGAAATATTTAAAAATAATTGCTATCGGTATCCCTAATAGGGTTTGCACCTATATCAACAGAGTTCTATCTTTCTGCTAGACTTGCTCCCCTATGAACATACCTCACATTTCCCCCGAAGAGAGGAGAGAACTAGCCGAGAAGGTTGGACTCTCAGAACAATATATCTACCAATGCCTAACAGGAAGGCGAGAAATGAGTGCTTGGCAGGCTGTCTGGGTTGAGCAAGAGTCTGGTGGCAAGATCACCAGAAAGATGCTTTGTCAGGGGTCTTGGCAAGCGATTTGGCCTGAACTGGTGGAGGCACAAGCATGAGTAGTTTGACAAACATATTCCCCAATGGGTTCGCCGTTGCTACTGA
>Ga0209296_1003378_pt1 | contig 10890 bp, 9 predicted proteins | sample S_130206_EF_Meta_FD_187319 | JGI IMG/M metagenome (GOLD analysis project Ga0209296, IMG submission 187319) | Freshwater microbial communities from Lake Simoncouche, Canada to study carbon cycling - S_130206_EF_MetaG (SPAdes) (version 2) | ecosystem: Environmental > Aquatic > Freshwater > Lake ...
GCCCAGTTTTAGGAAAGACCACTCCCAAAGTAATAGTGGAGTCCGTGACACCACCGAGTGGACCACAAGTGCGCGATGGCGTTGGCGATGCGGAAGAACCAGTCGTCGTCGCTGTTGTTGTGCATGCCGCCAACAAGAGTGCGCAAGCAACTCCGACAGCTGCCAATCCGTACAACTTCACAGGTGAATGGTGCGCTATCCATGCCAATAAAGAAACAGCGGGTACCAGATTGGTGGTGAAAATAATGTTGGGTCCCTGCTATTTCACGGGGACCCAACATTATTACTCTGAAGCTTTCAAGCAGGCAGCAAAATTAATCCTTTGGTGCTGCCTTTACAACCTTGCCCGTGGCAACTTCGATGATTGCTGCACATGTTGGCTTAAGGTCAGGAACCAACGTTCCACCCTTCACAGTCATGTACCAGCCGCATGATGCTGGATCACCATTTGGCGTTAAGCCTGGCTTATAACTGATCGGAATAGGAAGTAATCCAGCTCCCGTGATCTTGTCCTGATTGCGAAGCTGATCAATGAAGCCTTGGCGAGTTGGGCACTTACCGGCAAGAGAGAGTCCCTTGAGAAAAGTATCCGCTGAAACAAAGCCAATCGGAGCCGATGAGCCATACGGGTTGAATCCTGCAGCCTTCATGCCGTTGACATAGGTACGCAGTCCTGGCTTACCTGGAACTCCCGGGGCAACAGTGCCGTAAGTGGAACCCGTTGCACCCTCAAGTGCTGCTGGTGCCTTAGCAACAGTGATTGGATCAGAAAGTCCAGCGACCAATACACCCTTGGGCGTAATCCCTTGCTGCTTGAAAGCACTCAGCACTGAAACGCTGCCATCAACGAGCAGAATCATGTTTGCACTGTCTGCACCGGATGCTTTGAACTTCAACGCAGTGGAGGTTGCATCGTAAGCCCCAATTGGCGCATCTGCGATTCGAGAAGCATTCGTTAAACCAACAAGCCCTGTTGTGGCTAGGAATGCTGTACCCGCGCTATTTGCACCTGGAGAATTGTGGTTAATTACCATAACGTTTGATGCGCCGAGATCCTTCAACTTTTGGGCTGAGCCAAGGCTTGTGTATAACGTGGTGAAGGCGCCAGTGGCTCCAAAGGCATTGCGGTCAGTGGTCTGGGCTGGCAAGTTCGTCAATCCCACAACTGGAATGTTTGCTGCCTTGAGTGCTGGGAACATCGTGTCAGCAGTTGTAGCCTCAATGATTCCAAAGTTTCCATCTTGATCAATGGCTTTTGAAGCAACGCCCGACTGAATTGCACCTGACGCCTGATCGTCATAACTGGTGACAATGATTTTACGGCCATTCACGCCGCCTTTGGCATTCTGCTGATCCATGCGCAATTTCGCTGCTTCATAAAAACCAGCGAAGTTCGAGGCTGAGGCGCCCGTGCGAGGTGAGATAACCGCGACCTTGATTGAGGTCGTATCAACACCTGGTGATGGCGCACACGCGACGGGCTTGACTGGCACCACTGGCTTTGCTGTTGCTGCACCAGCTGCGTTCGCGGTCATGGCGAGCAACATTGCTGCACTGAGTCCGCTTGCCGCTATCGCTGCTTTTCGAGGAACCGACATCACTACTCCTTTGTCTAATTCAAGGGAGGACTGCAATTGGGAATCCCAATGTGCGCCATTTGCTAACCATCTGTCAGCCCCAGAATTGGAATCTAAAGGCGCTATGAACCTTGGGAAACGGTAAACCGGTGAATGTTATCCATTCGTTATACACCGTATATCCATCTAGGCCTTACGTGCCTTTTGTCCCTTAATCTTTTTGCTCACAAGGCACGGACGCTATTTGATGAACAAAAGAACGGCGGGTAGCCGAAGCCACCCGCCGTTCTTTTTGAGAATTACTAGCCTTGTACTACTGCTCCAGTGGTGGTATTCACGTACTTTGCACCACACGTTGGATTGGCATCAGGAATCAACTGATCACCCTTGGCGATCATGAACCAGGTACATGACGCCATATTGCCGTTTGGTGTGGTTCCTGGCCTGAAACTGATGTTTTCAGGGACCAATCCGCCTCCGTTGTACTTGTCCACGTTACGCAATTTGTCAATGAACAATGCACGCGTTGGGCACTGGCCCGCTTCTTGGAGTCCACGGATAAGCAAGTCCGCACCAAGGTAACCCTGAGGGGCTGATGATGAGTAAGGGTTCAAGCCAGCCGCCCGCATGCCGTTGGCAAACGTGCGAACCGCCGCACGATTCACGCCAACAGGAACGGTGCCGTAGTTGGTACCTAGGGCACCATCTAGCGCTGCGCCAGTGGTCTTGAGAACTGCTGGGTCAGAAAGCCCAACAATGCTCATACCCTTGAGCTTGACACCTTGCTGCAACAACGCCTGAGCAATGGATACGCCACCTTCGATGTAGCCAACAATGATTGCGCCGTTTGAACCTGAGCTCTTGATGCGAAGGGCCGTTGAAGTCGCATCATGGGTGCTCATAGGTTCGTCTGCAATACGCAGTGACTCGGAGATGCCAGGAACCAACTTCAACAAACCAGAAGTCGTGTTACCTGAAGCCGTAGCACCAGCAGAAGCGTGGTTGATGTTCGCGACCGTGGTAACGCCCATGTCTTTCAACTTTTGAATGACGAGCAACGAACCGATGCCAGGAGCAGCTGGGGCACCCGTCGCGCCGAAAGCATTGCGATCTGTATTGAATGCCTGGTTACTGAATCCCGTGACCGGAATGTTGGCATCCTTTAACGTTGGGTACATCGACACCGTTGAGGTCTGAGCAGTGAGGCCAAAGATCTTGTCTGATTGAATCGCCTGCTGAGCAGCCGATACCTGCGAGGTTGGGCTTGACTGATCGTCGTACACCTTCATGGTCAACTTGCGACCATTGACGCCACCCCTAGCGTTTTGCTGGTCAATTCGAAGCTGAGCGGCCTGCGAGGAACCGATGTAGTTCGCTGCAGCTGCGCCAGTCTTGGGACCGATCCAGCCAAGAGCGATTGAGGTAGGCGTGACGCCATCAGTTGGTGCACAAGCAGCGTTTTTCTGTGCAACCGAAAGTGCTGGCTTAGGTGTTGGCTTAGGTGCAGCATTTGCACCAGTAGCCGCAACCGAAACCACCATTGCAGTGGCTAAACCACTCACAACAAGGGCCGTAGTGCGGCTCTTCTTTGATGAAATAGACATGAACATCCAATCGGAATCACGCTCACACAAGGTGTGTGAGCGAATACCCCCGCGGCTGGCTAAGACTCAGCTCATGGGTTATTTAAAATTTAAACTGCGCACTGCGATCGCGCAATGTGAAAGGCAGAAATGTTGTCGATTTGTTATCAAATGACAACCATGACTCTCCTGACCGGAATTTCAGCCTGCACCTGATTCAGACCTCGTTCTTTGACTGAGTTTTGTCGTGATATGTCTGAAAAGTTCGGATTTATCGCCAACCAGAGAGCAATGCGATATCTGGGCTCGTTGGCGCGTAATGTTCAAGAGTGGTCATCACATTTTCAGACTTACTTGCGGCACGTGATTGGTATCCGCAGATCAGTGCGGATGGCCAGGTCAACCAGCCGCTGAGGTTCATTGATGTAGATGCCGATATCCCAAGTGATCTTTCAGACCTAGCCAACCGAGTCTGTGTTCTCATCGGAATCACCCGAAATCCCACAGCACAAGTCCGCCAGGTAGCTCGCCTGCTGGACCTCACCCTTACCAATGTGCCTACTGATGATGAAGCCTTTGTTGTCGTAACAAATATCGATCAAGCAATGACACAACTCATCACGGCAACACAGAACTGCGCCCGAGCCGCTATGGCTCTTGGCTTGACCCTTCGCTTAACGACACAGCTGCCTACTGCCGACGCAATCGCTGCAGAAGCATCCGCGTATTCAACACTTTTAGCAGGACCAGAATTTGCACACTGGTTGAGCGCGCGTTCTGCCAGGCAAGTAGCAGCAGCGAATGAAATCGAGCGGGTTCTCACTTCGATCACTGGTAGCACGTTGAACATTCGGATGAATCGAAAGTTACGTCTCAATGCAATTGACGGCGCAATGCGAGCGGGCCTAGTTGAAGCCTTCTCCATCGCGCTTGCCGATCCCACTTTGGAGGTGATGCTTACCGGCGAAGGTCCCTGTTTCAGTAATGGTGGGGATCTTCGTGAATTCGGTTCTACTCCTGATCCCGCCACCGCATGGACAGTGCGCATGACGCAGCATCCTGGTTGGTATCTGGCTCAGATTTCAGACCGCTCTACTGCACATGTGCACGGCAAGTGCATAGGTGCTGGTGTTGAAATACCAGCATTCGCGTCACGCGTTATCGCAGATCCAGCCACCACTTTCTATTTGCCGGAACTTGCGATGGGACTTATTCCAGGAGCTGGCGGCTGCGTAAGTATCCCTGCGCGCATTGGCAGATGGCGCACACTTTGGATGGTGTTGTCTGGTTCAACATTGACTGCGGACGAAGCACTCACATGGGGATTGATTGATGACATCGCTCCCGTCAATTAACACACACCACATGGATGCACACCAATGGGCTTTGGAATTACTCGACTTGGTCGGAGCCAAAACTACTCGCCCTGTTGAAGTTTTCGAAAGCGCACCCATAGCTGACTGGGCTCGAAGTGGTGCAGTTGCGATCACGGGAACGCCTACGAAACTTTTTACGCCACCTGGCTTTGCCGCAACAGCTGCGCGCGGGGCACTCCTTGCTTTGGATTCGTTCATTGGTGCAACAGGTATCGCAGGCGAGCAGCTACTAGCCGAAAGAGCCGCTATTTCACAATGGCCTGCCAAGGCCCCCTGGACTCTTGGTTTGCACTGCCGAGCAGTACGAACAACAGACGGCTGGTTTGCGTTATCCCTTGCACGCCAAGCAGATTTAGATGCCGTGCCAGCACTCATCAGTGAGCCCACTTCACATGAGTGGGTGAGTGTTGATGCTTGGGCTCGCACAATCACAACCGACGAAGCAGTCGATCGCTGCCGACAATTTGGGATGCCTGCTGGCGCAATAGGAAGTGTGGCTGGGCGAAACCTGATGCAGATCACCTCTCACGGTGCCACCGGTGTTAGGTCACTACGCGGCCTAAGAGTTGTTGATTTATCGGCTCTTTGGGCTGGGCCACTTTGTGCAAATCTGCTGCAACTCGCGGGTGCCGACGTGATTCGCGTTGAAAGTGAACAACGCTCCGACGGCGCACGTATCGGCATTCCAACATTTGATGATCTCTTACATTCAGGTCAAAAATCAGTGACCTTCGATTCAAATAATCTTGAATTTTTACATGCACTCGTCGCTTCAGCCGATCTGGTGATATCAGCTTCTCGTCCTCGTGGGCTTGAATCCTTGAGCCTTGACCCGCAGTCTTGGTTGGCCTCCAAAGCACATGGTGTTTGGGTGCAACTCAGCGCCTACGGATCGACTGGCCCCCAAGCCAACTGGATTGGTTTCGGTGATGACACCGCCATGGCTGCCGGTTTAGTGCGCTGGATCGAGGGGATTCCCATTCCGATCGCAGACGCAATCGCTGATCCACTTACTGGGGTTCATGCTGCTGTTGGTGCGGTGAGTTTGGCTCAACGCGGCGGTGCACACCTTTTGGAGCTTTCACTTGCCGATGTTGCCGCTGCAACGATTGGCGATCCCCCTGCCTCGGACCCAATCAATCGAAACGGTGCGTGGCAAGTAGAAACTGAATTCGGGCTTCGTCCCATAGAAAAACCGAAGGCCCGAACTGTTACTGGAACAGCTCGAGCCCTCGGTGCAGATACGGATGCTGTGCGAGCCGAACTCGCTTTTTAGTTGCTAATTTTTTCAGTGAATTTGGTAACTACTTCTTTGCCGGACGGTATGAAGTAGCGAGCATCAAAAATGCCGCACCCGTGCCAAGCGCTGCCGCAATAATCGCCCAATTAACGCCGAACATGCTTAGGTCGAGTGCATTGTCAACAGACCATTCTCCGGGGCCAGCAGAAGCAAGCGCGACAGCGACCAATGCAACAAAGAGCACGTATTCCCAACCACCCTTAAAGATGAAGTAGCCCTTGCCTCGGTGATCCGTGAGCATCGCCACGACCATCAGGCCAACAACCCCGGCGGCGCTCAGGCCTGTGAGTAGACCAATCGTGATTGCGATGCCCAGTCCCATTTCCGTGCCTGCTGCAATGCGTGCATGAAGCCAGCCCGGCTTAAGCCCGAGCGACTCAAACCAACTCGCAGTGCCTTTAAGTCCACCCCCACCGAAGACTTTGTTATAGCCGTGAGCGAAAAGCATCGGTCCTATTGCAAGGCGAATGAGTAACATCGCAAGATCAAGTGCGTTGGGCTCGGGATACATGGTGGTCATCGGGGTTTCTCCTTAAGCGGACGCCATGTGATCTTGGTCGTCTATGGGTCGTAGTCCTGCCGCAACAGGCGTTGCGAGGTTATGGTGTGTTCACTATCCCATCAAAAGCACCCGACCACGCGCTCGCCGGGGCCATTTTCGAACAGGACTTTCCCATGAACATTGAAGGTATCAGCGCCGTTGTCACCGGAGGCGGCTCAGGCTTAGGGCTGGCAACTGCAAAAGCTCTGGTCGCTGCCGGAGCAAACGTCGTCATAATCGATTTGCCATCATCCAATGGCGAAGCTGAGGCGCTGGCAATCGGCCCAAAAGCCGTCTTTGTCGCAGCAGATGTGCGCGATGAGTCTCAGGTCAACACGGCGCTCGATGCGGCCCAAGAGATGGGCCCACTTCGCCTTGTTGTGAATTGCGCCGGCATTGCGACGCCAAATCGGGTTATGCGCAAAGGAGAGGCAACTGCGCTGGCTGAATTTGAACGCGTTGTCTCTATTAACTTGATCGGCACTTTTAACGTCATCCGCCTCGCTGTTGAGCGCATGGCAAAGATCGATCCTGTCGGTGAAGAGCGTGGCGTTATCATCAACACCGCATCCGTTGCCGCCTTTGACGGCCAGATTGGACAAGTTGCTTACGCAGCATCCAAGGCAGGAGTCGCCGGAATGACCTTGCCTTTGGCTCGTGACATGGCGCAATTCTTGATTCGCGTTGTCACCATCGCACCCGGAACTTTTGAAACTCCAATGCTTGCCGGACTTCCAGAAGAAGCCCGCAAGTCTCTTGGTGACCAGGTTCCACATCCAAGTCGTCTTGGAAAGCCCGAAGAATATGCAGCTCTTGTGAAGCACCTTGTCGAAAACCCAATGATCAATGGCGAAACTATTCGTATTGACGGCTCAATTCGAATGGCCCCACGCTAAAAAACTCGCTTTATTTGCTTTTCTCTCACAAATAACATTGGAGTTACGTTGCCACTTCCTACCCGCATTCTCGGTTCAGGTGCAAGCGCCGTTGAAGTTTCCCAACAAGGCCTAGGCGGCATGGGAATGAGCATGGTTTACGGCACTCGCGATGATGTTGAATCAACAGCGACTCTGAACCTATCCCTTGATCTTGGTGTCACCTTCTGGGACACCGCTGATGTCTACGGTCCACATCACAACGAAGAACTCATCGGCAAGGTGCTGCACACACGGCGCGACGAGGTAACACTTGCTACGAAGTTTGCCAATCACATGGTCGACGGGAAAATGACGATTACTGGTGATCCTGCCTACGTCAAGCAGTCTTGCGACAACAGCCTTAAGCGTCTGGGCATTGACACCATTGATGTGTACTACTACCACCGTGTCGATAAAAACGTGCCTATCGAAGAAACCTGGGGCGCCATGGCCGAACTTGTTACTGCTGGCAAAGTTCGCTTTTTAGGCATCAGCGAAGCGGCACCTGAAATTATTCGACGTGCGCATGCCGTGTATCCAATGACCGCCGGTCAATATGAGTGGTCGCTTTTTACTCGCGATATTGAGCAAGACGGCGTCCTTGCCACCTGTCGCGAACTCGGTATCGGCATCGTGCCTTATTCACCTCTTGGTCGAGGCCTTCTCACTGGCACAATCCAAAGCCAGGATGAACTTGTTGAAAACGACTGGCGGCGCACGAATCCTCGGTTCCAAGACGAGGAAATGCAGAAAAATCTGCTCCTCGTTGCCCAACTGGGCGAACTCGCTGCTGCTCGTGAGATCACTACCGCTCAGTTCGCATTGGCTTGGGTCCAGTCACAAGGTTTAGACGTGGTGCCGATACCTGGAACGAAAAGGCGCAAGTACCTCACTGAAAACGTGGCGGCCGCAACAATCCAACTCAACTCAGACGAACTAGCTGCGGTCGACGCAATTGCGCCCTATGGTGCTGCTGCTGGAGGTCGTTATGCGGCCGCTGCACTCAAGACAATCGCCGATTCGACGAAGGACAAATCATGACAGCGCCTCTGACTATCCGAAAGCCGGCAGGAACTCCAAAAGGTGGAGTGATTGTTATCCAAGAAGCCTTCGGCGTAACCGACCACATCATCGATGTGTGTGAACGACTCGCAGCCGCGGGTTTCCTCGCGGTCGCGCCAACAATGTTTCATCGCCAAGGAACTTTGATTGTTGCCTATGACGATATTCCGACAGCAATTGAAGTGATGTCGCAGTTGACTCCTGCCGATATGGCTGCGGATGTTGATGATGCACTGGCTTATCTGAAGTCAGAAAACCTCACTGAAAAGCAGTGCGCAATTATCGGTTTCTGCATGGGCGGAACCGTTACATACAACACGGCTGTTCGTTTGCCACTCGGTGCAGCAGTCACCTTCTATGGCGGCGGCGTGGCCAAAGGACGAATGGGCTACGAATCATTCATCGACCAAGTGGAGAAGTTGCAAACTCCATGGCTTGGACTCTTCGGTGATCTGGATCGAGGGATTCCCGTTGATGATCTTGAAGTGTTGAAGATTGCTGGCGGAGAAGCCAAAGCAGACATCGAAATTATTCGTTATGCAGATGCAGACCACGGCTTCCACTGTCCAGATCGTCCGGCAGTTTTCCATCAGGAATCCTCCGATGATGCTTGGCAGCGAACGATTGCCTACCTAGATTCACACCTCAGCTAAGAGCGGCCGGAAACCACGCGTCGGTTTGTACAAGTTCGCCTTGATACATGCGGCCGTCGCGTGGTTGGTTTCTAATCAAGCCTTGTCGATCTAAATGCACGATGTGGGCAAGGGTTTCTCCCATCGCCGCACGTCGCAACATGCCTTGAGTGTTGTCCCAGCCGTGTGACCACGTGAGTTTTGATGAAATTTCATAGGTGCTTGCGCCTGGATCTTCGTTGATAGACGCAAGTACCTCAGCCAAACGATCTTCATGGTGCCTATTCATCTGAGCGATGCGCTCATCTAAACCGCTAAACCGGTATTCATGCGCGGGCAAGATCTCTTCTGGGTTCATACCAAGCATCGCATTGAGTGAATCGATATATGTTCCTAGCGGATCGCCATGCTCGCGCGGATGCACCGAGATATGCGGTGAAATTCGTGGCAACACATGATCGCCACTGATCAGAACATTGTTTTTCTCGTCCATGAAACAGACGTGTCCGGGTGAATGTCCCGGCGTCCACAGCGTGCGAATGTGTGGAGCGTCAGGTAGCGGCCGTTCGCCGTCGACCAGAGTGCGATCCGCTTTCGGAATCTTTGCGAACTCCACAAACTGACCTGCATCGACAATAAGTGACGGCATGTCGTTTGCTTCGATGCCAGATTTTATGAGCCAGGTCTCGCCGGCACGTTTAAAGACTTCTGGATCTACGTCTAAGTCAATGGCCACAGCATCGAGTTCATGCATCGCAACCCAAGCACCAGAGGCTTCGCGAATTCGACCTGCCAAGCCGAGGTGATCCGCGTGGTTATGTGTGACCAAGACACCTTGAACGTCGGTAATTGAAAAACCGATGGACTCTAAACCCTCATTGAGATTGACCCAAGCTTCATCAACTGGCCAACCCGCATCAATGAGCACGACGCCTTTGGGAACTTCAATCACATAGACATTGACGTAACGCAAGGGATTATTCGGGAAAATAACGGGAATCGACCATAACCCCGGCCGCACTAATTCAACTGGTGGTAGCTTTCGAACTCGCCAAGCTTCCTTTTGTACGTGACCAGTGACGGTAATTTTTGGTGGTGCAGCGACGGTCACAGTGCGATGCCGAGCACCTTGGAGTCGAGGTACTCCAAGATGCCTTCGCGGGCGCCTTCACGTCCTAGCCCGCTTTCTTTCATTCCACCAAATGGCACTGCAGCTGATGTGGGGTTGATGTCGTTGATCCCGATCATTCCGAAGTTCAACGCTTCGGCAGTTTTGAACGCCCGACTCAAGTTTGGCGTGTAAATGTATGCAGCAAGACCATAATCGGTGTCGTTAGCCATCGCGATAATGTCGTCCTCGTCATCAAATTCGATCACGGGCACCATAGGTCCAAAGGTTTCTTCACGATAGATCAGCATGTCTTGGGTAACACCAGTTAAAACCGTCGGTGCCCAGAACAAGCCTTTATCAAGGCCATTTTCCATCAAACGCACACCACCGGTGGCCACCGTGGCACCCTTTGCAACCGCGTCAGCAACCTGGCGTTCCATCTTGGCCAGGGCCTGCGCATCAATGAGTGGACCAACAGTGACGTTGTCTTCTAAACCATGACCTGCGGGCATCGCAGCCATCCGCTCAGTTAAGACTTTGGTGAATTCAGCGGCGATGGACTTGTGCACAAAGATACGGTTCTGGGAAATACACGCTTGGCCTGTGTTTAACGACTTCAACGCTGCAGCACCCTTGGCTGCGTTCACGGGGTCTGCGTCAGCGAACACAATGAACGGAGCATGCCCACCGAGTTCCATTGATACGCGCTTCATTGTTGATGCGGCCTTGGAAGCGATGAGCTTGCCGACTTCGGTGGAACCCGTGAAACTAATTTTACGTACCGTAGGGTT
>Ga0209296_1003382_pt1 | contig 10879 bp, 15 predicted proteins | sample S_130206_EF_Meta_FD_187319 | JGI IMG/M metagenome (GOLD analysis project Ga0209296, IMG submission 187319) | Freshwater microbial communities from Lake Simoncouche, Canada to study carbon cycling - S_130206_EF_MetaG (SPAdes) (version 2) | ecosystem: Environmental > Aquatic > Freshwater > Lake ...
TTAGCATCAATGCGAACATCTTCCGTACCTGCGGTATGGAATGCGATTGTATTTGCAGAAGGAACACGAACACCTGTTGTACCAGTTGAATCTAAATTTAAATTACCAGAGATAATTGGAGTTGTTAGAGTAACACTAGGTGCAATCTGTGAGCTAACAATATTACCGCTAATCTGAGTGTTAGCCACCGATGTGATTTGAGAGCTAATGATATTGCCGCTAATCTGAGTATTGGCAACAGAAGTAATCTGTGAGCTAATGATGTTGCCACTAATCTTTGTGTTTGCAATAGAAAGAATTTTGTCACTTGTAATTGCAGTAGCACCAATAGAGTTGGCAATATCAACACCACTTGTATTAGCAAAGAATAGTGTAGCACCAGTATTACTCTTAATACTGAAGTTATTATCCGAATCTAGTGTAATCGAACTTACTGTTATTGAACCGGCCATATTATATTGTCTCCAAAGCCACGATGCGGGCGGTTAGTGCGTTGATTTTTTCGGCTTTTGTGTCGTTAAACAGCATTTAACTGTTCCTCAGTAGGTCTAGCAAGGGTTGGGTGTTCCCACTTGGCTATGTAATCGCCTTTGCCGTCAGAATCGTTTTGTAAGCGTATGGTGTCCATGAAGTCTTTATCTTCAAGTTGTGGATATAGAGTTTTGATTTTTTCGTATAGTGTCATTTATGCACTCCTTACCATTGCGCCATTAAACCAAGTTGAAGCAGTGCCAGACGTATTAAAAGTTGGAGAAGTTGCTGATATATATCCATACAACTCTACATAATCAGTTGTGCCATTAAAATACACAATAGATGAAATAGTCAAAGAAAGTATACTAGAAGGACTATCAACTCCTCTTCTGTATTCAGCACCATTTTTATAAATTGCAGTTACTGCTCTTATCATTGAAGTTCCAGTTATGCTTAAACCTCCATTTATTTGATAATAACCAGAAACAGTTGGAGTAAATCGATTAGATGCAAAATTATTATTTGTATCAAATTCTTCTACTTGCAAAGAAACTTTTGTCCATGTTGAATCCGATATTGATTGAGAAGCATTGTTATAAGCACTAAACGCTGGGCCATTACCAACCACATTAGTACCTAAACCCGCTTGTGGTAATCCAGTTGCATTAGTTAACACCAAAGCCGAAGGAGTGCCTAGTGCAGGTGTTGTTAAAACTGGACTAGTTCCTAATACAACCGCACCAGTACCCGTAGAAGTTGTTACTCCCGTACCACCAGAGGTAACAGGTAGAGCGTTAGCCAATGTCACCACTTGCGATGAACTTATGCTCAATCCGGTAACACCAGCAGTTTGAATTGCTACTGTGTTTGCTGATGGTAAATAAAGTTTTGATGTTGCAGTAGCATCTAGGCTAACATTACCACTAGTTGGTCTTAGACCACTTGAGTCAATGAAAGCAACGGCAGTATTCGCAATCTTTAACGCAAGATTGGAATCAGCATTTATACTATCAACTTTAATTGTGCCGGCCATAGTTTCTCTTTATATTAATCTTTTATTTATGATGGTTTTGGATACTTAGTTTTAACGGCTTGAACTTTTGCCATCATCTCAGCGGCGGCATCGCCACCTTTCCATAGTGCATCTAACTGGTCACCAATGAATGGATATTCCGCTTGGCGTTTAGCTATGTATGTATGAGCATCAATATAGGCTTGAACTATTGTATTGTTGTATGTGATTGGGTTGCCATTATCATCAAAAGCATCATCACCACGGATAGTAACAACATTTGGATGGGTTGCAATAATAGCTTCGTGTTTGTTCATCCTGCAATCTCCAATAAAGTCATTGTTGAACTTGTACTATCTCGTTGAACAGTCGCAGTAGGTCCCGCACTTTGAGGTCTAAAGTAAATAGCGTAAGTAATAGCTGAAGTGGTTGATGGAGAATCCAAATAATTAACACTTGGTCCTGTACCAATCCAAGTATTTCCAGCATTACCTGTGTAAACGGGACCTTGGTTTGAAAACTGAACAAGGTTTGTTGCATCTCTGAAAAGAGCGTGAGCAACGCCCGTATTATTGACACTACTCGCTACATCACCACCAGATGCAAAAATTAAAATTTTGCTATTTGTGCTTGATGGTGTAATTGATGCTGATAAACCTGTTGCAACAAAAGTTCCTCCAGACGTAGTAGTTTGTGTGAAATAATTAGTATTTACTGCTTGCAAAACCGTACCCGCAGGCAATCTAGCTTTTGGTAATGTACCAGAAGTAACTAAAGTAGCATTAGCGGATCCAATTTGTGCAGCTTGGATTAGACCAGTCAACTGTGTATTTGCAACAGAAGTAATCTGAGCCGCAGTAATGTTACCAGTAATCTGAGTGTTTGCCACATTAGCAATTTGAGAAGCTGTGACTAAACCTGTAATTGCAGTATTACTTACAGTACCATTTGCACCAATCATCTTAACACCAGTATTGCTATAAATGCCAGAGACATTCATGGTAGCAATTTGAGATTGCTGTACGTTTAATGTGATAAACGCATTATCTGTATCAATCGTATCAACTATTAATTTACCAGCCACGGTTATATCCTTTTAATCTACCTGGAACTAAATTAAATAATTCCCTGTCTTTAATGTCTTGTTCTGTAACAAAATAATTTTTTGTACCATCATTCATGTGTTTACGACCAACATTATATTTATTTCCTTTATTACGAATAGAATTTTCTAATTTCCATTCTTCAGTATGTTTATATCCAGATGGTCCCTTGTTACCTCTACTTCGAATAGAATTTTCTAATTTCCATTCTTCAGTATGAGTTTGAAGCCCTTTTTTGCCTTTATTCCAAGGAGTTCTACCCATAAACTTTTTAATGGTTTCTTCGGAATGTTTTCTACCTAAAGAATCTTCAGACATTTTCTTTTTTCTTTCATCGGAATATGTACCACCTTTATTCCAAGGTGTTCTCCCAAGATGTTTTTGTCTAGTTTCCTCACTAATAACAGTACCTTTTTTGGAAGGCGGTTCACGACCACCAGTAACAATATTCAAACATAATTTATCTTCTTGTAACAATTCTTTTGTTACATATTTAGATTCAAGTTCAAAAATATAATCTGTTTTGGAAATACAAAGAATTTCATATTTGAAAATTTCAGTACCATATTTTTTAACTTGATTTTGTATTCTTGTACCAGAACCCCAATACAATTTACCATTTCTTGTTTCTTGTGTCACACCTCTATGCTTACCAACATAATACTCCTCAGTATTTTTATTAGTAACTTTATATAGATGTGATACATTATCCATTAAAATATTGTCCAAGTACTGTTATTGGAAACTTGGACCGTTACCGAATTCGCTATTGTTAAAGGGCCGGCAGAGGATGCATTATACCCTGTTGTAATCGTGCAATTTTGTGTTAATGTAGAAGCATTTATTCTGACTATACCATATGTATCTGCGGCCAAATAAGGTGTGGTTACGACAGAACCACCAAGGTAAATAACTTCAATGTTATCTGTTGCACTTGGCGGTGCAGTTGTAAAAACTATTTGACCATTGATTACTGCATATGAATCAGTCTTCTGTTTAACACCAGTAATAAAGACTAATACAGATGCTTCATTGCCATACTCATATGACAAATTGAAAGTTGTGGTTGAGCCTGTTCCTGAAAAGAACTGACTTCTGATTGCACCACTTACCGGTTGATTGCCAAGATATGCCAAAATATTTTCCTATGTTATACTGTATTTATGTCGATTTTGGATACTTAGTTTTAACTGCTTCACACTTTGCTAGATATGCAGTTAACTTAGTTTCGTCACCTTTAGATTGATGATATAGTGCATCAGCCAAATCTGTGAGTGGTGGATATTCTGATTGTCTTTTTGGTATGTATGCATTGGCATCAATATAGGCTTGAACTGTGGCTTCGTTATAAGCAACAATGTTCTCATCTTTGTCATAGGCAACATCACCACGAATAGTAACAACGGTTGGATTAAGTTTGTATATAGCTTCGTGTTTCATGTTGCGTACTCCGTAACTTCGGCAGAAATTAAAGTATTACCAGCTTGAGCAACTAATCCACCAGTATGATGGACATACCATCCACCACTTCCACGGGTACCTTTTTTCAGCCATAGTTGATATAATATTGATTGGCCTAGTGTATAAGATGGTGTATCAACCATAGTGATAGTTCCAACTTTATCAAACCAAGAATCATTATATTGGTTTTGGACATACATACCTTCTACTGAATAACTACTAGATGATAGTGCAGTATTAGCACCACCATTAACCGAGTTATAAATCATTACACTACCACCAAAATTATCTGATTGTGGATTTATATGCATAACAAATCCGTAAAACGATATTACAAATTTTGATGCTGCTAATTTTGGTGTTATTATTAAATTTAATATTCCAGAAGTAACATAAGAAGTAGAAGTTGTAGTTATTCCACCTGTACCAGTAGTATTTGCTGTTACAATTTGAACTACAGAACCGGCAGGTAATCTAGCTGTAGGTAATGTACCAGAAGTAACTAAAGTAGCATTAGCAGATCCAATTTGTGCAGCTTGAATCAAACCAGTCAGTTGTGTATTAGCAACCGATGTAATCTGAGCCGCAGTAATATTACCAGTAATCTGTGTATTAGCAACTGAAGTAATCTGTGAACTGATAATGTTACCAGTGATTGCAGTATTCGCAACACTTACCGCATTATTTGTTGCAGATGTGATAACACCACTAGCATCAAATGTTAACGAAATGGTATTAGCGGAGCCACCAACGGTGACTGAAGTTATATTATTCGATGTTGCGAATAAGGAAGGTGAAACCCGAGTTAATGCCACTTTATGTTCTCTCTATTAGTCTTTTATTTATAACAGTTAATTCAATAGTCTTTATAGGCCAACTTTTGCTTTGAGTGCCACAATCTCTGCGGCTTGTGCGTCAGCAAGTGCTTTGAGTTCTTGGATTGCTTTAACCAAAGCAGGAATCATTTTGGTTTCTGTAATTTTTAAATTTTCTTCTTGTTCATCATCAGCAATTAAAAAATCTTTCTCAGCCGTGCCATATTCTTTTTCTAATGCAATAACATCTTGTGATAAAAATCCAATTTGTGTTTTAGTTCCTTTTTTACTTCCGTCTGGTGTTTTGTCATCATATCTATCACGCTCGTCCCATTTGAAAGTAACAGGTTTAAGTTTATTTACAAAATCCAATCCGTATGTTGCTGGTGCAATATCTGTTTTATCTCTAGCATCAGAAGTTACTGTCCACGCCACTTTAACATAAGCATTACTAACAAAATTATGACCCATAACAACTCTGTCAACTTCAGTAGTGGCATTAAAAATTGAATAGCCTCTACTTGTATAATCATTTATTAAAGTAAGACCCTGTCCTGTAGTTACGTTGTAACCAGAACCATTACCAATGGCTACGTTATATTCGCCAGTAGTATTGCTATAAAGACAGTTATAACCAACACCGACATTGTATCCACCAGAAGCACCAGCCCCACCAGCCGCAGTTGCTTGGTTCATTGCTTGATAACCAATAGCCGTGTTGTAAGAAACTGTTGTGGCATTACGCATCGCACTTTGGCCTACTGCCGTATTCTGCGTCCCTGTTGTCAAAAGGTTTAAATTGACACGACCAACACCAACATTACTTGTTCCTGAAGTGGTTGTAGCCATACAACCAGAACCAATGGCAACATTATCTCCACCAGTCACACTTGATGTTACACCACCTGCTTGATAACCTAATGCTGTATTGTTACTTGCTGTTGTATTTTTTTGTAGTGCTTGATATCCTATTGCAACATTATTTGCACCACTGGTACTAGTTTCCATTGCTTGGCGACCGATTGCAATATTTGCATCACCAGTACCTACTGCACCACCCATAGCATAAGAACCAATAACAACATTTGTACCAGCGGTTGTCATGCTTTGTGCGGCACGCTCACCAATAATTGTGTTACTTCCACCAGTTGTAATTGCCGTACCAGCGTTGTATCCAAAAGCCGTGTTTTCGCTACCAGTTGCAACTTTTAATGCTTGATAGCCTACTGCTGTTATGTAAGTGTTGGATGTATAAGCCGCTTGATAGCCTATTGCTACACTACTGTTAGAGGTACTATTAGTTTTTAATGCTTGATATCCTATACCAACATTACCTGCACCAACAGTATTTCCATTAAGTGCTTGATAACCAAATGCTTGATTGTTATATCCTGTGGTTAAAGAATATAGTGCTTGATATCCAACTGCTTCATTTGCAGCTAACGCAACATAACCTGATGTGCTGTATAATGCTTGATAACCTATCGCAACACTACCAACAGTAGTGGTGTTATTATATAATGCTTGATATCCAAGTCCAACATTACTTGTACCAGTGCTATTTGTGTATCCTGCTTGAGAGCCAACAAAGACATTTGGTCCTGCTGTTGTGAAATATCCTGCTTGATATCCAATTGCTACAAGGTTTGTACCTGTACTGTTTGTGAATAAAGCACTACTACCCAATGCGGTAGAAGTTGCTACTCCGCCACCACCAGAAAATCCTGTTGTTCCGTCTAATACTAATGGCATATTATCTGTTCTCCAGCGCCACGATACGGGCGGTTAGTGTGGTGATTGTTTCGGCTTGTGTGTCTGTTTTGGCTTCAAGTGTTTCAATTCGTGCCATTGCTTCTTGTAAAGCCTTTACTGATTTCATGTAAAGAATGGAATACTTAACTTGTTTTGTTGAAGTGCCTAAATTCTCAATAGTTCCATCTTCATTTCTTACGGTATCAGGTGCTTCATCAACTAAGTTAGGTGAAGTTTGTTCTAATTCTTGAGCAACGACACCTAAAAAGTAAGGCGCATTAGGGTTGGCTTTTACATCATCAATTAAACGATATTTGCGAAATTTAATTGCTTTAATGTCACCCCATTGTGAAGTGGCATCGCTAATATCCTGTTTAATCTTAATGTCAGAAAGTGCGTTGTATGTACCAGTTCTATTAGATATTGTTCCGCTTGAATAAATTACTAACTTTTGATTAGTTGTATCAGAACAATACAAGAAACCATAGTCAGTATTAGCAGGTGCCGCAGCTGAATAAATAATAGACATACCGTAAGGTGTGCTTGCGTGGGAATTTGTTAAGACTAAAACTGAAGTTGCACTCGCAGATGTAACAGAAAGTTTATAACTTGGTGTTACCCCAATCCCTAAATTACCATTGGCGTCAAGCATCATTTGTGAGCCATTAAATTTCATGGCTACTTGTGCGCTACCAGCATCATTCTCAGCAGATAAGTTTAATGTTCCGCTTGAATCAGTTACTCTTAAATTGGCATTTGTGGCGGCTCTGATATAGAGTTTTGAATTAGGTGTAGCACCAATCCCTACATTCTGTGAAGAATCTATATAAACAGCATTAGTGCCGTTAGTAGACAGGCCTAAAGAGTTAGCCGCAGGAAGATACAATCCATTACCAGTAGCAGATGAGCCAGTAGGAATTAATTTTGTTGCTGATGCTGTTCCTACAAATGTGGAATTCTGTGAAGCATCTATTGTTAAAGCCGTAGCACTAGAGGACTGAAATGCTAATACACCAGAATTATCAGGAGTAATAACTACGCCTGCTGATGTTGATGCGTTTACCGTTGCTACCATTTTATATTACCTGTTGTGATATTTGTTGTAGTCATTTTTATCCCTTTGGATATTTTGCCTTAACCGCTTGGCAGTCGGCAATATATTTAGCAATCTGTGCTTGGTCATTTTTGGCTATGCCGTCTAAGTAGTCAGTCATGGGAGGATATTCTTTTTGGCGTTTTATTGCATAGGATATTTGAGACAAACGTATTTCTTCTGCAACTTGTAAAGCACTAATTTCTTGGGCTGTTAAATCAACTTGCGTGGATTCACCAGTTTGGACATTTACTACGATTCTGTGTGTCATGTTGTTTACTCGTAAATGATGTTGATTGAGCCAGTATCAAAAGTGTCTGTGCCGTTGACTGTGGTAATTCGAACACGGTCTAAAGTGCCACCAAGAGAAAGTTGTCCCGCACCTTGCCAAACTCTAGAATTAGAATAATTGTTAAAAACAGTTGTACCAATCCATATATTGCTTCCTAATGATGTGAAAACATAGTGACCATTTAGTTCGTCTGCCGCCAAGTCTGAACGCATTAAAAAACCGCTAGTAATGGAATCAACAACACAAGTATTTGAACCATAAATTAAAGAGCACGTAGACTTATATCCACTTGTAACTACTCCGCTAGATGTTCCTAATTGAATTTGTTTGTTTGAAGCGCCATTTGTACCCGTTCCATTAAACATCACAGTAATCCGTTTTACCCAAGTTGGCAAAGAAGTAAAGTCAATACTAGTTCCGCTTGTAGATGCAACAGTAGTACCAGAAGTAATAACACTAGAATTCATTGAGCTTACTACAGCGCCAGATATAGTTGGACTTGTCAGAGTCTTATTAGTCAGAGTATCCGTTGTTGCCTTACCAACCAAAGTATCCGTTGTTGTTGGTAAAGTTAGTGTAGGCGTACCTGCTACCGCTGGTGCAGTTATCGTTACTGCACCGGATGTGTCGCCTGAAATTACTACTGAAGCCATTCTTATTTCCTATCCAATGTTTTTTTCACAGTACAACCCATCTTGAGTTTGCACTAATAGTCACAGTATTTCCACTATTAATTGAAATTGGGCCAACAGAAAGTCCACCATTATTTGCGGCAATAGTTACATTTGAACTGATTGTTAAACCATTATATGCTATTACATGAGTATTTTGAGAATCACTATATTGACCTCCTGCACCTGAAGCTAATTTGATAGCGGTAATCGAACCGTCAGCAATATCAGCGGTAGCAATTGCACCGTCTTGTAGAATACCACTTGTAATTTTTTGAATTGGCATTTAGTCTTTACTCTTTGTATTATTTATACTTGTTGTGCGGCTACTTGTGCTTGATATGCGGCTATGACTGCTTGTGTCCATGCGGCATTACAAATTGCAACTACATTGGCTGGTTGACCAGTTAAATCTTGACCAGGTGTTAAGCTTGAACGGTGATATGTTTTAGCAATTTCATCACCGTCTTTTAGGATGCGTGTTGCTTCCCGATACAGCACTATGCCGTTTTCGGTTACTGTGATTTGGTCGATGACTTTGGTTTCTGTGAATGTTGACATGGTATTTTTCCTTTTAATCTACGTTCATTGCAATTACGGCTCTATAAGATAAGTTAGTTGTCCATACAGGATACCCACCCGTTAAACTTTGTACTGCGCCACTGGTTCCAAATATATTCATGCAGTAATTAACTCCAGTTCCAACACACTCTCTAGCAAGACCGCCATATTGGGCGCTATCTTTAGTGTTAAATGGAACACCTGTAAAGTTGATAAGACCACCACCACTACCAGCACTAGTAATAGTAATTGATGCATACAATATGACAACATTTCCTATTTTTGTATAAGCACCAGTATTAGCAAATGTTGCAGAACCTGATGCCGCAGTTGCTACAGGTGTCCAAGTCCCTTCCTCATAATCATCCAATGTGTTTGCGTTAGATGATGCTGATTGGCTTGCAGGAAATGTGATACCAGAACCGCTTGTAGATGGTGTAGCACCACCAACACCAATAACACCAGTGACGGAAACATTACCGTATAGTGTAGGATTAGAAGTAATTTGTGAACTTGCAATGTTACCAGTAATCTGTGTATTAGCCACCGATGTAATTTGCGAACTAATAATGTTACCAGTGATTGCAGTATTCGCTACTGAGATTGTACCAGTTATCTGAGTGTTAGCCACCGATGTAATCTGTGAGCTAACAATATTACCACTAATTTTTGTGTTCGCAACTGAAACAATTTTCGCATTAGTAATAGAACCATCTGCGATTTCTGTTGCGGTAACTGAACTTGCCTGTAATGCAGTAACAGTTGAAGTTGTTCTAAATCCGATATGTCTTACTACAACATTCGCACCATTATCTGGTGTGCCAGTGAAAGTAATTGTGCTGCCAGACAAAGTGTAATTTGTTGGTGCAGTTTGAATAACACCATCAACTGAAACTATAATAGAGTTTGCAGATGCAGGTGCTTCGGTAAGTTCTACTGTTGTTCCTGTACCATTTGCAGTAACGGCATCAACAGTAAATTGTTTAATATTGTTTGCGAGTTTTGCATATGTGATTGAGCCATCTGGAACAAATGCATAGTTCGATATGCCAGAACCACGGTAAATAACATATATGTTATTAGTACCTGATCCTGGTGCTTCTGTAAAAGTTAAAGTATTACCATTGACTGAATATGCAACGGTTGGTTCTTGTGTAACATTCTCAACAACAACATCAATATCTGTTGGAGATACAACCTGTCTTGCAAGAGTAAATGCTGTGGCTGAACCGGTGCCACTAAATCGCTCAGCGTCTAACTGAGGAACACTAGCTCTTGTTGGGTCGTAACCAGGTGCGACTGCGCCAATGTATGCCATTTATGTACCTTATGCTATTTCTAGTAAACTTGCGATTACGTCCATCGAACCGTTGGCGCTTGTTGTTACTTTTAAAACATCTGCAGCCTGTAAAACAACTTTTTGGTCTCCGCCGATTGGGACAAGAGTAGACCCTGTTAATATTGGTGCGTTGGAAATAATAGAATAATCAACGGCCGAGCGAGTCAAATACACATTTGATGTGACTGTACCGGCCGATTTGTTTGAAAGTGTCAACCCAATAAGAGTTGTTTGTGTAGCAGAAGGACAAGTGTAAATTGTATTACCACTTGTTACAATATTTGCTGCTACGTTTGATTTGAAGGT
>Ga0209296_1003384_pt1 | contig 10870 bp, 12 predicted proteins | sample S_130206_EF_Meta_FD_187319 | JGI IMG/M metagenome (GOLD analysis project Ga0209296, IMG submission 187319) | Freshwater microbial communities from Lake Simoncouche, Canada to study carbon cycling - S_130206_EF_MetaG (SPAdes) (version 2) | ecosystem: Environmental > Aquatic > Freshwater > Lake ...
TTACAATATATATAACCGAATTGTTCATACCTATTTATAATATGGTTGGATTTTATTTTGGTGTTGTTTCGTTAAATAATATGGTTCGGTTTATATATAATGATAAAATATTGTTTTATATAAATGACAACACAAATGACAAGACAAATTAATTTTTATGAGTATGAAATAGGTACGCGAAGGAGAGTCCCGTATATATGTGGTCAAGAACCAATAGAATATTTCTGCGATGGAAAAGAGGGTTATATTCACTTTGATGGTTATTATTATGTTGAGAATCACGCGCCCCCTTATCTAGAGGATGATGCTTTAGACATATTGGATAGACCAACAAGATATGATGTATGGCTCCCACAGAAGCTTATAATGTTCACGCAGTTGTTTGAAAAGGAGCCATATAAGGTGGAAGTTGTTGATAATGCGACCAAGAGTTATTACACAGCACTCGAGAATGTTCGATATGTTGTTGAAATTTACAAGAAGGTCATTCATGAAAACACTGATGTGATTAGTGAGATTGAGGACGATGATAGAAAGCCGATGCGCGTATGTTTCTTTCCAACCAATCGACAGACGATTTACTTTCGAGTCATTGAGAAAATGATTGAAGAGTTGTCTTGATATTTGGATTACGAGTTAGAGTAAGTTTTGGATTGAGATTGAGAGCAATCGGAGGGAAAGAGTTAGAGTAAGTTTTGGATTGCGAGTTAGAGTAAGATTGAGGGAAGTTGAGGGCATTTAAGATACTGTGTGACTGGGTAATCGGGCCAACGGAACTCTATAACGGACCAACTCCCCCCATCCGGCTCTCTTTCAAGGCACCCTAGTATCGGCCCAACGGTAAGCCAGATATCGGTGACATAACGGGACATCGGTTACAAAACGGCTCCTATAGGAAATAGCACTGTTTTTGAGTATTTGTCAAGAAGTTGTTCGATTTCTTGTCAAAAAGTGGTTCGATTTTTTGTCAAAAAGTTGATTCGAAAAAAAAATTGAAGTAATTTGCTTACAGTAGTGATATCCATATTCAGAAACTTAACAGTTAACTAACAAACTTCAAACAATGTCCGCCGTATTCAGCACCCCATCATTCCTCAAGGCCCTTGCCCCCCTCGCCAAGGAGAACCAAGTGAGCAACAAGGTGTACAAATCCAAGCTAGCTGCCAAGGCTAAGCGTGTAAAGGAGATTGAGCAGACCCGCAAGATTGCGGACAAGATGGAAAAGGAGATCGCCAAACTAGAGAAGGTTGCCGATAAGGAGGTCGTCAAGCAAGCCAAGATTGCTGCCAAAGAGGCCAAGAATGCCGAGAAGGAGGCCAAGAAGACCAATGTGGTCTCAAAGGAGGAGAAGATTGCTGCCAAGGCTGCTGCTAAAGAGGCTGCCAAGGAAGAGAAGGCTGCCGCAAAGGTTGCTGCCAAGGAGGAGAAGATTGCTGCCAAGGCTGCCGCAAAGGAGCAGGCCAAGCAAGACAAGATTGATGCCAAGACTGCCGCAAAGGAGCAGGTCAAGCAAGACAAGATTGATGCCAAGACTGCCGCCAAGGAGCAGGTCAAGCAAGAGAAACTTGCTGCGAAGACTGCTGCCAAGGAAGAGAAGCTTGCTGCCAAGGCTATTGCCAAAGAGGCTGCCAAGCAAGAGAAGATTGCTGCCAAGGCTCTCGCAAAGGAGCAGGCCAAGGAAGTCGTCGTCGAAGAGCCCAAAGAGGTTGTTATCGTCGATGAAGTCGTTGTCGAAGAGCCCAAAGAGGTTGTTATCGTCGATGAAGTCGTCGTCGAAGAGCCCAAGAAGGCTGTCAAGAAGGCTGCCAAGAAGCAAACTAAGAAGCAGACCAAGCAAGAAACGATTGATCGCGTCGATATCATTCGCACTATCTGCGAAAAGCTTGGCAACAATGAGAGCAACGCAGACGAAATCACTGCCTAAATAAATAAATAAAAACAAATAAATACATAGTAGTTAGTAGATACATCATTATTCAATAAACTTAATAAGTAAATAAATTGGGCTTAGTGCCTTTTTTTACGTTGCGTCGTTATAAAATTGAAGTGGAGTTATAAATAATATACTTATGTATCAAACAATTAAATAGTAGTCTTTCTACCATACCATGCCGTGTACTCTTTGCTACGCCGACGGACATAATCGTCGTACTTGCCAACGTTGGGACTTGTTAGAAGCAATTCGTCGCGAAGAATCTGCTAGATTAAACATGATTCACCACAATCACCTTCACACGATTGCTGCGGCTAATGTTGCTTTTGCTTCCGGTGCGGTTGCTGCAGCAACTGCCACTAGTGCAGTTAATCCATATGATGACATATTCAATGACGGTCCAAGCACACCTAGAACACCACCACCTAGACGCCATTTCCCAATCGTTGCTCCCATTGTTCCAAATGCCCCTAGACGCATGAGAAATAATCGCGCTCATCGATCCAGCCGGATTTCAGCTCAGACAGAACTAGTTCATTTATTTCAAAATATAGAGAATGTTATTGATAACGACGACCTATTTTCCGATTTGGATTCCAGTTTTGATTGGGCCGAACTTTTAAATGAACCTATACCTATACCTACACCTATTGTTGCGACTACAACATTGGTTGATTGCGTTAAAGAACCACGCGAGGCACGCGATTGCCCCATATGTATGGAGGACTTTCAAAAGACGGATGTATTCGTCACTCGTTGTGGTCACCAGTTTCATGGTACATGTATGATTCGACATATTAAACAACATGACACTTGTCCGATGTGCCGAGGTGTATTATTTTCGACTTCAAATCGTTAGGTAGAGAGAAATTCATCAATAAATAAACAAAATATAAAAATAGAAAATGCTTCTTTAGGGGTATTTTTTCTTTTGTATTGGTCTCACTATGAGGTCATCACTAGGCAGAATTCAATTACTATTTAATATTAACATAACAGCATATAAAGACATTTCCACACCATAGTATAGGAATATACAATGTGTTATATTACTCATAGTACATGTGTACATTTGTCTATATAGTAGACCCAATCATGTCTTAAAACTGTTTCGTACCCGGTTAGCTCAGTCGGTAGAGCGCCAGCCTTTTAAGCTGGTGGTCGTGGGTTCGAGCCCCACATCGGGTGGTATTCTGGAGATCCAAGACAGCCTCAGTGTCTTTTTGCTCTTATAGCTCAGTTGGTTAGAGCGTCGGTCTTATGAGCCGAAGGTCTGCGGTTCAACCCCGCATTGGAGCATCTGACCCTAACATTGTCATTAAACTGTTCCGAAAGCGCGGATGGCCGAGTGGTCTAAGGCGGTGGACTTAAGAGATTCTTTTCGTGAATCTTGAGCAACCCACTATCAATGATGCGAGGGTTCGAACCCCTCTTCGCGCAAACTTTAATATGATAATTTTAAAATACTTATCATATTATCAACCTCTCTACATGGATTTGGCTATTTTCAAATGTATACTACATATAGTCAAGTATGTATTATATAACAAGAATATAGGGTTTTACTCATCTAGAGCAACTTTTGATTTTCAAAGAGTAAATGATTTTCCAGTTTTGGACATTTATTTCATGTCCATTTTCCTATTTTCAAAAACAAATCTGAAAAAGTTGTTGAAAAAGTGATTGTGACCATAATGGTAAGAATACAGATTTTTTTATTTTAGATTTGTTATTGTTAATTTAAAATTAAAACTTAGAAATATTTTCTGTTGTAAACATATGGAAACTTTAGGAAACGCTATTCTGCTAAATTCTGCGCAAAAATTTTACTGTAAATGGTGTGACTATGGAACATCTCGGAGGAGCAGTTACAACGATCATATATTGTCAACAAAACACCAAATACGCGCAAATGGAAACATTTTGGAAACTTTAGGAAACGATATTCTGCTAAATTCTGCGCAAAATTTTTGCTGTGAAAATTGTTTAAAAAAATTTAAAAATCGTTCTGGTTTATGGAAGCACAAACAAAAATGCGCGCATAAAGAGAATATAGTAATGGAAAATAAACCAATAGCTACAACTGATATGACAAATCCTATTATAATAGAAAAGATGTTTGTTATGTTTACACAAATGATGACTCAAAATCAAGAGTTCATGACGAATGTTATTGGCAAAGTACAAGGTAATACAAATAATAATAATACTAATAGTCTCAATACAAACAACAATCAATTTAATATCCAGATGTTTTTAAATGAGCATTGTAAGAATGCCATGAACATTAGCGATTTTATTAAATCATTGCCTCTTACTGCTCAACATTACGACAATACAAAAGACAATGGATTGGCTGATACACTCACCAATTTAATGGTTGATGGGTTGAATAATCTTGATGTTGTTGAACGCCCTATTCATTGTACAGACCAAAAAAGAAAGGTCATGTATGTCAAAGATAACAATAAATGGGAGAAGGATACGAACAATGACATTGTAACAAAGAGTGTTAAGGATTTGACCATTTTACATAGGATGAATTTGGATATGTGGCAAGAGAAGAACCCTAAGTTTAATACAGACGAAGACCTACAGATTGCCTTTTCTACTATTTTTAGTAATTTATATGCCGATATTATTGATGAAAAGAAGAGTGTTTCGAAGCTTATGAAAGGTGTAATTGATGCTACCTATTTAGACGACAATATAAAAAAGGGGTTTTCCAATTGTGATACTCTAGCATCTATATAGGATACCTTCAGTGTAATTTATAGGGTTTTATTTTTCTTTAAATACTTTTTTATTATACTGTGGAAAAGCATTTAAATTCTATACTAAGGGGGAAATCGGTTACATAATGATTTATCGGTATTGGTTGATTATTTACATTTCTTACATTCCTCGCATAGCTCATTACATTTACATTCGTTTATCCAATACTCTCCACAATCGTCGCACCATCCACTTTCTTTCTCAGTAATCGTTGAATAATTCCACAGACATGCTAACAATAATCGGTGGTCTGGATTCGGGTCTTCTTCTGTTCCACTACCCCACCCCATTTCTGTGCCAAAGTAATGCGCATATACTTTTTGTATGTCTGCTACGATGATATCTATAGTCATTTTCTTATCCACTGTGTCTACCCATACCATGTCAGTCGCCAACACTGAATACGACAATATCTTATTGTATGGATTCCGTAAATATTCATCCATGTTGATTTATTCTTATTTTATCCGTATACTTATTTATCCACATACTTATTATTTGTATCTATCTTCAATTTTAATTTTCTATAACATATTAAATTTATCTATGTATATCATATACGCTAATATGATATACATTTTACGTTCTATTGCCATCGGTCTTTTATGTGGATTGACTCCGTCTTTCTCGTCTTCTCTTTCTGATTCATGTATATGTACTACCGCACAATGTCCCATAATTGGCGTCAATACATTGGTCATGGGTGGAGGTGCCGCCACCGTCCATTATAAATACACTGAACAACACGGACATGCTGTCGTTTCCTCAGCGGAAGGGGTTGTTTCTGACGGTTCATTGGATAAAGGTACTGATACTACCGAATGTACGCAAAAATATTCCCGCATGTTAGAAGATGACGGGTCCTCCAATTGCGACGCCGGACATATTATGGCCAATCGTCTTGGTGGTTACGGTAATCAACCCATTAATATTTTTCCACAAGCGTTCTCTATTAATCGCGGAGTTTATGCCCAATTTGAAGATAAAATTTACCAATGTATTAAGAGTGGAGCTAAGCAAGCTAATCTCTCTTGGCAGTTTACATATAAAAATACTTCGAGTACTATGCCTTCCCAGGTTCAGTATACAGCGGTCTTTGATAAGGGAGATTGTACGACTATTCATTCCGTTTTCTCCAATTAAGTATACATTAGATACAGTAATGAACATTTCTTACTTGTTTAAGGCTGTATATTTATTCTATTTCCTTTTATAAATACAAGCTGGTATTCACTCCATACATAATTTCTATAATGTGAATACATTACATCATCTAAAAATACTATATTGTAGTCGTCCGGCTTTTTTTTCTTAAAGGTAAAATCAACGTTTTTGTAATGTTTTAATAAAGATCCTATGTTCCAGTTGTTTTCAATTATTTTTTTAGACATTAATATCTCTTTATTCATAATTGCGTCATCAAATGTTTTCGCATAATTTGTCACGCTAAATATTTCACATTTTATTAAATATTCCAGCGTATTTTTATCCATTGAAAAAATATATGATTGGACGTGCGATGCGTGTAATGGATTTTTACAGGTATTTATGGTGCTTCCAAATAATTTTATATCGTCGTGTAATCCATTGATATACACATCTGTCCATTTATCTTTGTAATAAGATGGGAGAAATGGTCCTATTACTGAAGAGTTTACAAATATAAATTTATCATACTTTTCATATAAATTATTTGTTAATAGCGCCTCGCTCCATCCTCCAAAATCAAATCCTATATTATCTCGGTACATTGTCTTTACATGCGACGGTAAATTTAATACATTCTTTTTATCGTTTGATATCATAATAAAATCCACATTTGTATCATTAAATATACAGTTATCAATGAAATATTTTACTCTATCATTATAAATATGAAATACGTATAATACTAGTACTTTTGACATTATATACACATATGGACATTTTAAATGTCACTAAATAACTCGTTAAATATTTATACATTTGATTACACTTCGTTCACTATTTTTATGGGTACTTCTTTTTCGGGTACTACTTTGTGATATGAGTTCTTTACATAATACCAGTAACACGCCATTATGACTATTATTCCAGCAATAGAACCAAATACAATGTACGCATCGGTTTCATTGGTGCTACAACATTCTGATCGATTCTTAAAACAACAATACTCTTTATTATTTTCAACATATAAATTAGTTGTTCGCATATTTTCGTACCAATAACATTTATCTATTTTACTTTCTGTATTACACGACTGTCTGCTTATTAGTATGCTCGGTTGAATAGTCGGCACACGCAATTCCCACGCATATACTATACAGCGTACTATATGATTGGCGCAACAGTCATATGTTCCATCTGCGCGCATACATGTAGTTTTTCTATTACACGCGTATTCATCCTGTCCAATTGAGAAATTACATATTACATTGTACATGTTATCGTTTGGGCAGGCATTTGGGTCTAAGCACGTGGTTGTCATTTCTTCATATGGTGTTTGATATGGTACTGTACCATCTAACAATAATATATCAATTTTATTCTTATATACTCTTGAATCGTGTATCTGCCGTATCTGCCGATGGCAAACTACGTTTGTATGGATACTCTATCATCGCGTGTCTGCCGTATCTGCCGATGGCAAACTACGTTTGTATGGATACTCTATCATCGCGTGTCTGGTATAGGGTAACTCTCTTTGTAAATAGACTGCTACGAGGAGACAAATAACTATTCGACAATCGTACGTATATTCCCACTTAACCCAGATATCGGTTACATAACGGTTTATCGGTTATAATAATTAATCTCTATTTTCTCTCTATTCTTTACATCGACCTATACTTATAATACAAGGAACAAAATACACAATGTATAGAACTAAAGAAAATACTATTACCTCTTTAATATTAGACTCATAGAGAGAAAATAGATAAATAAGAGAGATATTCATTAATTCAGACTTAATTCATTTAATCCTATTTTCTCTCTTATTATAATTATTTTGTATTGGATAAAAAATATACAATATGTGACATCTTTTTTTCTGAGAGATAGGCAAGGCAATAGCATTATTATTGGACGATATGGATAGCTTTCATTATATCAGATTGAACATTTTTTATATGGATCATTTCGTCTGACCAGCAACGCGTACAAGAACTTTTGCTCAGATTCCATTGTGGAGTAATGTCCGGCATAATTCCTTGAAATATGAGTTCTGCTCTATCTTGATGAAAATCTGAGGTTGTTATCACGATGGATGGCATTTCGTCACTCGAGTAATTGCTATTCACCCATTGTTTCAAGTAGGCAAAGTTTTCGGCTGTATTGGTCGCCTTTTCATCCAAAACTATCTTTACATTTTCATAATCAAACGAACTTGCCGCCTTTGACGCTTCCGATTGGCCGCGATCACTCGACTCATTCACGATAGCATTTTTCACGCCACCAGATATGAATAGTATGATCGACTGATCTTCATTTGATTCTATGTATTCAATGGCAGCAGATACGCGTTCACTTAGTATGCGGTCGTCGGATGATCCTAACACTACTAGCACATCATGATTCGATCTCTTATATGACACTATATGTAATAACACTGCCATCATTATTATACTCAATAACAGCGACCAGTACATTTTTCAATTTAATTTGATAAATCTTATCAATATCATGCCATTAATACTTTTGCCAATTTCTTATTCAATTTTTTCTGGGTCTGCCGACGGCTTAACTTGGTCTGCCGACGGCTTAACTGCGTTTGTATGGATACTCTATCATCGTGTGTCTGCTATAGGGTAACTCTATTTACAAATAGAGTGCTATGAGGATACAAATAAGTATTCGACAATCATAGGTAAATACAGCTAACCCAGATATCGGTTACATAACTGGATATCGCTTATATTCCTTTTAGTGTTCAATACGGAAAAAAATATATACAATATGTCGTGTTCATTTTTGTTTTCGTTTTCATTTTTGTTTTCGTTTTCATTTTTCATTTTTCTGTTCATTCAAACGCAGTTAAGCCGTCGGCAGACCAAGTTAAGCCGTCGGCAGACATTAGTCATCTTCATCTTCATCTGGTATTTCATCTATTTTTTTTGTCAATTCGTTCCAGATCCCTACACAGTCATGTGTTTTCATATCATATAGTACATTGTCTTCTGATTTCAAGTATGTTATTCCGCCTATTTCATATTTGATTACGACGGTTTCTTCTTCTTCGTCTGCCTTGTCTGCCGACACCTTCTCGCATCCCGAAGTCGGGGTAGCCTTGCCCTTGTCTGCCGACGGCTCTTTTGTGGTTGCCTTCTCGCATCCCGACATCGGGGTAGCTTTAGTGGCCTCCTTCTCGCGTCCATCATTAGCCATAGTGTCCCCCCTAGCACATCCTTCTTCTTTTTTGTTTTCATTTAATAGACTTGCTATCAAATCTTCTCCTGCCTTATTTGACACCATTTCTTTTTCCTTTCTCGGTCTTCCTCGCTTCTTTTTTTCGCCTACTATTTCTTTTTCTTTTTTCGGTCTTCCTCTTTTCACGCTTTTTTCTTCGAAATGACATTCTGCCACTAAAACTCCTTGTCTCTTTCCTTCTTCTATTACTTCTTCCATCGTTAGGTTTAACTTTTTCATTATTTCTGTGTATCTTACTACTCCTTTCCCTCGCGGATCTTTGTACTCTAATATTCCACTCTTCTTTCTTTCTTCTACTGTTCCATATCGATGCTCTCCTTTCTTTTCACACTCTTTCACGCATCCTACACAATACTCTCCTCCTTTTCTCTCTCCTCCACATTGCGTATACAACCCCATATTATACTTCAACGATTTACACCCTTCACTCTCTCCACTCCATGGCAACACTATCCTCTTCTCTTTATACCTCTCCACTCTCTCCTTCATCTCTTCATACGATCCATATCCACACGCACTCACCTTTCTCAATATTTCACACTCTGTTTTACTTAACATTCCTTTTTCATTTTTTTCTTCTCTTCTTCCTACCATCCACTCTTCAACTTTCTTTTCTTTGGGGGTTCCGCCCCCCTTCGACGGTCGTACAGTTTTCACAAAGAACAAAATCAATTTACACCTTTTTACATTTCAAATGCTGACATTTACTAAAATATTAACTTATTGAATAAAATGTAAATACAAATAATAAATAGCAAAATTTAAAATATAGATAATTTCTCCGTAAAAAATATTTTTATTTATATTTATTATAATGAAAATAAGAGTTATAATTTCCAAACATAACGATGACAAAAGTATTACGTTACAATCTGTCAAATAACATTGTCTAATCATAAATATAATAATAGCAATAAACACTATAGAGGCAAAATAATAATGAAGTGTATATGATTCATTTACATAAACGAGGCCGTATATTCCAATAAGTAATGCGCAAATTATTATTTGGGAATATATATCATTTCTTTCTAATTCATACAATAATGTTCCTATTCCCATTAAAAACATAAAAAATAAAATATAATGTTTACAATTATTGTTACATATTATATTAGACACACTATTATTAGATGTATAATTATAATAAACAATCATAATTGGCAATAAATAACACAGTATCATGAATGATAATAATATATTTTTATTCATTATATATTTTTAGATATAATATATTTTGAATAAAATACATTATATATCGGTATTTTAACTGAAAATGGTATAAACATATGGACATATATAAATACATCTATATGGTATCAGTAACTGAATCAGTTTTTATTGGGATAGGGTCCGGACTACTCGCATTTATGCTTATTCCATGTTGCGTGTATTGGTTAAAATTAGATTTAATTTTATTTCGTCATGGTGATGAACAAAGACAAGCGCAAGCACAAGCACAACGACATGGACCAACCATAATATAAATTATAATTTTTAATGCCTTTCTTCCACTTTTACAATTTTTGTAATATCAATCCATTTTTTATTATATTTGTTTAATTCATTTTCTACAAAATGTTTGTATTTTGTTTCAAACGATAATGTATTAAATTTACAGTTATTATATAAAGTAATTGGCTTCATTTTAGGTGTTAAAATATAATTTATATAATCATTTACACGTTTGTTATAGTCTTCATCGTCTTCGTCTTCGTCTTGTTCTTCATAATCATAATACCCCCTTTTTCTATG
>Ga0209296_1003391_pt1 | contig 10856 bp, 12 predicted proteins | sample S_130206_EF_Meta_FD_187319 | JGI IMG/M metagenome (GOLD analysis project Ga0209296, IMG submission 187319) | Freshwater microbial communities from Lake Simoncouche, Canada to study carbon cycling - S_130206_EF_MetaG (SPAdes) (version 2) | ecosystem: Environmental > Aquatic > Freshwater > Lake ...
GACTATTCATGTGTCGCTGCAGACTGGTTCAGCAACCGCCACCGTGTGGGGCTGTGACTTGACTGACGGATACGTTCGAATCAACGCCGACTACACCACGTAGCTATGAGTACCGTTCGGTCTGTACATCGTTCTCCCGTTCATGGATTTTCAAAAGAGTCCGCCGAATCAATCACTTTGCTCACTGGCCTCGGAGTCGAGGGAGATGTCCATTGCGGAGAACTAGTTAAACATCGATCACGAGTAGCCGCGAACCCATCACAACCGAACCTGAGACAAGTGCATCTCATGATGGGTGAAACTCTTGATGGCGAGAACGTTCCTGATGGTGAACTTGGAGAGAACATCACAACATACGGAATTGATCTTCATGCTCTGCCAACAGGAACACTGATGTCTATTGGTGATTCAGTCATCGAACTCACTGGGTTACGCAATCCATGTGCCCAAATCAACACGTATCGCGATGGACTTCTGTCAGCTTTTCGTTCAGAGAATCCAGACGGCGAGACTGTTCGACGCGCTGGCATCATGGCCATCGTTACAAATGGGGGCACTATTCGTGTTGGGGATGAAATTCACATCACAACCCCTGATGGCAGATCAGAGCCGCTTCGGCCTGTGTAGTTAACGCGCGCTGAAGTATTCGAAGATGCGCTCGCGATACGGCGCAATGCTCTTGTATTGCGCAACATCTACTGGAATCTTGTTAATGATGTCGCCGATGTCATGCACGACTGCATAGTCACGACTAATGAAATCACTCAACTTCTCCACGTACGTGCGAATTGTGAACAGAATCGCGCCAGTCTCAGGCAAGCGGCGCAAGGTTTGCCATTCCGTTCGAAACCACATGTCAGCAATGTCCATATCCGGGGTATGCGGCGGACTATCAGGCTGAAAGAGTGCCGGATGATTACTGATTCCCCAATTGGTGCGCCATATTGGTTTTTCAACGTTCAAACGCGTCAGCACTGCATTCACGGGCGAATCAAGGTCAATGTCGTATCGAGCAACAGGCACATGAATTGACGCCATGGTGCCGCCAATCTTTTCGGCGAGGCGCCACCTATTCGGTGAACACAACACTGCGGCAACTAGTCGTGGCATTCCGTCGGCATCAGAAATCATGATGCACAAATCATCGGCCACACACAATGCTGCATCAACAAGCGCATCAACACCCCGTGCACTTGTGGGTGCAACTCCGATTGAACTCATGACACCTCGCGCAACTTCTTCGCAGGCTGCTTCAGCACCAGGAAGGCACGCCACAACTTCATTGCGACGCTCTTCAATTAGTGCACGTTTCATTTCGATGGTTGGCAACCAGTCATCATCACGAGTTGACACCCATTGATCAATGTCTAATGCGCGAGCCGCAACGCGTAACCGTGCTGCATCGGCGGGCACAGGCAAATACGAATCAGGAATGGCTATAGAACGACGAAACCCCGAGCCGGAGCTCGGGGAATCGTGCGAAGTTATCGGTTGCCGATCAAACGGCGTAAATGGGTCGTTATGAAAAACGATGCTCACTTAGGCGGCATACGAATGCCACCATCAACTCTGATGGTTTCAGCATTCATGTAGCTGTTCGTGATGCACTCAAGAACCATTGAAGCCAACTGATCTGGACGACCAAGCTTCTGAGGAAACAACACACCCTTTTGAAGTTGTGACTTGAATGCTTCGCTCTGATCACCTTGTCCGTAGATCGGTGTGTCGATGAGTCCTGGAGCAACGGTGTTCACACGAATACCAGATGCTGACAAGTCACGAGCAATAGGAAGTGTCATACCGACAACTCCGCCCTTTGACGCTGAGTACGCGTTCTGACCAATTTGGCCATCGAATGCTGCAACAGATGCGATGTTCACGATTGCGCCGCGCTCGCCATCTTCCAATGGCTCTGTTTGGCTCATTGCAGTTGCTGCAATACGAATTGCGTCGAATGTTCCGACCAAGTTGATTGCAATGACCTTCTTGAAAGCTTCAATGTTCGCAGCCGAATCGTACGATCCGTCTTTACCGATGGTGCGCTGTGCCCAACCGATACCTGCTGAGTTCACCAAGACGCGAAGTGGGCCCATGGACTTAGCCATTTCCACTGCGTTGATGATGTCCTCTGTGTTGGTGACGTCAACAGCACAAAATGCGCCGCCAACTTCCTTAGCAAGGGCCTCTCCGACCTCTTGCTGACGATCAAGGTCGGCGATGACGACCTTTGCTCCACCTTTTGCGAGGAGACGAACAGAAGCTGCTCCGATACCGGATGCTCCACCTGTGACAATTGCGCTTACGCCTTTAAGTTCCATCCCTACAGGCTACGCAATTAGGTCATTGACTTCCTAGCGGAGTGAAGATCTGGGCTAAATCTGGGTGTGTGCCACCGCAAGCGCATCGACATAATCATTCATGCGATTGCCGCTATGGCCCTTGACCCATTCGAATTCCACTCGGCCCCTGTTGATGACCAACTCAATGAAGGGCTCCCATAGGTCACGGTTCGCAACGGGCTGACGCTGCGAGTTTTTCCAGCCACGTTTGTGCCAGCCACGCCACCAGCCGTCGTTGAAACACTTCACGACATACGTGGAATCAGCAACGATGCGAATGATGCGCGGGTCGTCTTCAAAATGGATGACAGCTTGGTAGGCAGCCATAATTTCCATCCGCTGATTCGTTGACCTGGCTTCTCCGCCACTGTCGTTGATGTCACCAGACGGGGCCACAGCCCACGCCCAGCCGCCCGGGCCAGGATTACCCGAGCACGCGCCATCTGTATAAATCACGATTACGTCGTCGGATAATTCCATGACAACGATTGTTCACCATGGGACGGGGTAACGACAGGCTTTTGAGAAAAATCATGGGAGAATGACACCGTGATCTTCGACGGCTCAATGCATCAGCTCCCCGACACTGATCCGGGAGAGACTCAGGAATGGCTCGACTCTCTTGATTCTGTTGTCGATGGCCATGGCGTTGAACGTGCCCGTTATTTGCTCTCTCGCCTTCTTGAACGCGCACAACAAACTGATGTCAACTTCCCCGCCACCGTTTCAACTCCGTATGTCAACAGCATCACCGCGGACAATGAACCGTGGTTCCCTGGCGATGAACACTTAGAGCGTCGCATCCGTGCATACATCAGGTGGAATGCGGCAGTAATGGTGACACGAGCAAATCATGCTGCAGAGGGAATCGGCGGCCACCTTTCTACGTTTGCAAGTTCTGCAAGCTTGTATGAAATTGGTTTCAACCATTTCTTCCACGGCAAAGACAACGGTGCTGCTGGTGACCACGTGTATTTCCAAGGCCATGCTGCCCCCGGAATTTACGCACGTGCATTTCTTGAACGTCGCCTCGACGAAGACGACCTTGACCATTTCCGCCGCGAGATCGGACGTGACGGAAAAGGTCTCTCTAGTTATCCGCATCCTCGCCTCATGCCAGAGTTCTGGGAATTCCCCACCGTGTCAATGGGACTTGGACCACTCACAGCGCTGTACCACGCTCGCTTTAACCGGTACTTACACAACAGAGGTATTGACGACACATCAGCAAGTCGGGTGTGGGCGTTCATTGGCGATGGTGAAACAGACGAACCAGAAACTCTTGGTTCCATTTCACTTGCAGCACGAGAAAAACTCGACAACCTTGTCTTTGTCGTCAATTGCAACCTGCAACGACTTGATGGCCCTGTGCGTGGCAACGGCAAAATCATTCAAGAACTTGAAGCAGTGTTCCGCGGTGCCGGTTGGAACGTCATCAAGGTGGTGTGGGGTTCAAAGTGGGATGAACTATTAGCAGCTGACGTTGACGGATTGTTGTTGAACAAGATGAACTCCACTGTCGACGGTGAATTTCAGCGTTACTCCATTGAAGGCGGCGCATACATTCGCGAGCACTTCTTTGGCTCTGACCCTCGCCTATTGCAGCTGGTTGCACACTTGTCTGACGACGAATTGGTGAACCTCCCTCGTGGAGGCCACGACTACCGCAAGTTGTTTGCCGCATATCAAGCAGCTGTCGACAATCTTGGTTCTGGCAAACCAACAGTTATTTTGGCCAAGACCATCAAGGGTTGGACTCTCGGACCGCAAGTTGAAGGCCGCAACGCCACGCATCAAATTAAGAAACTCAATGCTGATCAATTGCGAGCCATGCGTGATCGCTTGCATTTACAAGAAGAGATTCCGGACTCTGCACTAGAAGGCGATGTACTTCCGTACTATCGCCCGCCCGTTGACTCAGTTGAATACCAATACATGATGGAACGTAGGCGATCACTAGGCGGTTCGCTACCAAAGCGTGTTATTCGAAACAAAACACCGCTCACTCTCCCAACAGCAGATGTATTCACAGAATTCACACTTGGTTCTGGCGACCAAGCAGTTAGTTCCACCATGGCATTTACACGAATGTTGCGCAATCTTGCACGAGATGACTCGTTCGGTAGTCGCGTAGTGCCAATAGTCCCAGACGAGGCGCGAACTTTTGGCATGGATTCCATGTTTCGCGAGCTAAAGATCTACGCATCGCAAGGACAAAAATACGAACCCGTTGATCATGACTTGTTGTTGTCGTATGCAGAGTCTGACCAGGGCCAAATACTGGAAGAAGGCATCACCGAAGCCGGCGCAATGTCCAGCTGGATTGCTGCTGCCACTAGTTATGCCACCCGGGGCGTGCCGATGGTGCCGTTCTACACGTTCTATTCAATGTTCGGTTTCCAACGTGTTGGTGACCTCATCTGGCAAGCAGCAGATGCTCGTGCCCGAGGTTTCCTTATGGGGGCAACGGCTGGACGCACAACACTCATGGGTGAAGGCCTGCAGCATCAAGATGGACACAGCTTGTTGTTAGCCACTGCTATTCCTGCATGCCAGGCGTATGACCCAGCATTCGCATTCGAAGTGGCTGCAATCGTTCAGCACGGTATTACAAAGATGTACGGGGAAGATCCGGCAGACATCTTTTATTACATCACGCTGTACAACGAAAACATTCCAATGCCCGCACAGCCGAGCCACGTTTCAACACAAGACATCATCAACGGTTTGTACCAATGGGCGCCGTCAGCCTCTGGCACTGCTCAAGCATCAATCTTGTTCTCTGGTTCAGCATTTGCAGCAGCATCTGAGGCGGCAACGATTCTTCGCACCAAGTACTCAATTGATGTCGACCTTTGGTCAGCCACCTCGTACAAGTCTTTGCGTGACGATGCAATGGAAGTTGAGCGCTGGAATCGTCTTCACCCATCAGAAAAGAAACGACGTTCGCATGTCGACACAATGCTTGGTGCTACAACAGCACCCGTTGTTGCAGTCACAGATTTCTTGCGCATCGTCTCGGAACAAGTAGCCACGTTCGTACCGAGCCGCAGGTTCCTGTCGCTCGGAACAGACGGTATGGGTCGTAGCGATACACGTGAAGCACTGCGTGAGTTCTTTGAAACAAACGCCCCACATATCGTCATTGCTGTTCTATTCAGCCTTATCGGCTCGCATGGCGTGACAAAAGAAGTTGTGGCTCAAGCCATCATTGACCTCAATATCAACCCAGACGCAGTACATTCTCTTACTCGCGACTAAACCAAAGGAACACGCCCGTGGGCACCTTGTACATCACCGGAAATCCTGACTCTGATGCGTTTCTCAACGCCAACGGCACTGCATTACTTATTGGCATGCTGCTCGACCAACAAGTGCCGATGGAATGGGCCTTCAACGGCCCTTGGACACTGAAGCAACGCCTCGGTCATCTCGACGCGAAGAAGATTGCAGCAATGGACCCAACAGAGTTTCTTGCCATCTGTTTAACGAAGCCTGCGATACATCGTTTTCCCAAAGCCATGGCGCAACGTATTCAAGGCATGTGTGCAGTGCTTGCTGAAAAGTACAAAGGCAAAGGCGAAAACATGTGGGCCGACGTAGACGATGGTCATGTGTTGTTTGAACGCCTTCGTGAGTTGCCGGGCTTCGGCGCCGAGAAAGCTCAGATTTTTGTTGCGTTGCTCGGAAAACGTTTTGACTTCACGCCCACCAACTGGAAAAAAGCTGCCGGAGTGTTTAGCGATTCAAACCCGCGAACCGTTGCTGACATCACCTCACCAGAAACACTGTTGACAGTTCGGGCATGGAAAAAGGCCGAGAAAGCCGCAGATCGCGACAAGCAATCACGGCCCCTGAAGTAGCCTCACTGCAATGACCGTGCTCATCACCGGCGGTGCCGGATACATCGGATCCATCACCACACGACTCATTCGTGCGTCTGGTCGTGGCGTCGTTGTGCTGGACACTCTTGAAAATGGTCACCGCAAAGCTGTGGGTGATGCCCCATTCGTACAGGGCGACATCGCAGATTCTGATCTGATTGCGCGAGTTGTTGCCGAACACGGCGTAGATGAAGTGGTCCACTTTGCTGCATACAAAGCTGTAGGCGAATCAATGTCTAACCCTGGCAAATATTTCAGTAACAACGTCACTGGTTCTCAGAAGCTTTTTGAAGCGTTGCACCAAGCTGGCGTCACGCGTGTTGTTTTTTCTTCTACGGCAGCCGTGTACGGCACTCCGCAATCAGTTCCAGTCCGCGAGACCGATGTTCTCAGCTGTGAAAGCGTCTATGCCGAAACAAAGCTGATGATTGAAAAGACACTCGGCTGGTATTCGCAAACAACAGAGATGCGCAATGTGTGCTTGCGTTACTTCAATGCAGCGGGCGCTTCAGAAGATGCCACCCTCGGCGAAGACTGGCGTTTCTCACAGAACCTCATCCCACATGTCATGAAAGCCGTTCTTGGCTTCGCACCTGCGCTCACAGTGTTTGGCAATGACTTCCCCACCCCAGACGGCACTGGCGTGCGCGACTACATCCACGTTGAAGACCTCGCTCGCGCACATGTTGCAGCACTTGACTATCTGGCAAAAGGCGGCGACAGCATTACGTGCAATGTAGGCACTGGCTACGGCACAAGCGTGATGGACATCATCGCTACTACCGAACGCGTGACAGGCAAAAAGGTTCCGTACGAAATTGCTGGTCGTCGTGCTGGTGATCCGTCAGAGTGTTATGCAGACCCACGACGTATCAACGAGACATTTGGTTGGTCACCTACGCGCAGTCTTGATGACATCATTTCTTCTGCGTACGCGTGGCACACATCGCACCCACACGGGCACGATTCGTAAATTACGCTGACAGCGTGCGTTGGCGGTCTAGCCAACCAAGCAACACTGCAATGGCGCGCGGGTCATGACGAAGTCGATGCCCTGCCCCTTCAATCAACCGAAATTCAGCACTGCCATGAGCAGCTGCCAACACGCGCGAGTCAGCAACAGGAACACTTTCATCACCATCACCGTGCATTACCAACAATGGTCGTGGTGCAAAACGTTCTGCTGCATCAACGGGGCGGAACCGGCGTAGTTCCCGGCTCCATTCATCAAATGATGCAGGAAACCCTGGCGTACGAATGGCACCAATTTCGCGGGCGTGTTCAAAGAAACGTCTCGGTTGTCCGGCCCAGTCATCGAAATCTGCACGTGCGCTCAACAATGCACACCCGCGCACTCGAGGGTCGTCGGCTGCAACACATAACGCAAGTGCGCCACCAGTATTCGTACCTACGAGCCACACACCATCAGGCGATACTTCATCTTCTAAATGATCAATGGCGGCACGCAAGTCATCAACCCACCCCTGCATTGAAAAATCGCCTTCACTGTTCCCGCATCCGCGAAATGTGAAAGTAAGCGCAGCCCATCCCAAGTCATTTGCCACACGATCCATCAGTTGTGAAAACGAGTACCCAGATTGCCGAGCATCAACTGACCCACTGGGAAAACCGTGACACAAGATGACGCCAGGCAATGACGATGCATAACCAGTCGGCGTTGCCAAGTATCGATTAAGAACTAACGACCCAGACTGGAAAGTTCCGTTGGTCGCGTCTGACATCTGAAGCGAACTTACGCGCGAGGCTTGCGAAGGCGACGAGTTGCACCGGCCGTAGCAAGTGTGTATCCGCGGTTACGCGCCTCTGCCAATGTGTCTGGTCCGAAGCACAGACCTACGCCTTCAGCAACGATGGCGTCGACGATCTCTTGTTCGTTCCATTCATCAAGGTCGTACACCAACTGAGTGCGCTTGTCTCCGAGGAATCGTGTGTGCTCAAACTTGACTGGTCTTTCCATAGTCATAACGGTAGTGCCCCGACCTCCTGTGGGAAGGAACGGCGAGCTAGTCAGTTACTTTTCTGGGGTAAGAACCATTCCTAGGACGGCTTCGAAGGAAACTTTGTCCCACTGCGCAAGGTCAACATGCCCAGGGTCCATCTCTGCAACGGTTCGCCCAATAATTTGACCATGCAACCAATAGGCAATTGCCATGGGGTCTAGGTCTGTACGCACCCAACCCTTCTGCTGTGCGAATAATGCGGCGTCAGCAATTGTGGCTAGAAATTTTTTGTTGATGTCGTTAATGGCAACAGCCAATTCCGAATTACGTTGCGCTGCGCCCAAGACACTCAATCGAATAGCCCGAGCATGATGACGCTCTGGTTGATAGCTCCATTCCATGGACTTGCGAATCGCCCGCACGTAATCTTCTTTTGATTCGACTAACACCATCATCGCTTCAACAGGAATTTCAGTCTTGAGACATTGCCAATACCACTCGACATACGCAGCATTTATCAGCTCAGTACGGTTCGTAAAGTGGTGATAGATCGACGGCTCTTTAATTCCCATCGCTTCGGCGATTGCGCTCAGACGCACTGACGATTCTCCACCGGCTTCCATCATTTCAATGGCTGCATTAAGAATTCGTGCTCGTGTGCTTTCTACAATCTCCATAGATGAGCAAGGTTACAGGCACAGATATCCGAGAGCCGACTCGCTGGGAATGATCTAGATCTCGTCTGCCTTCGGGCCAACAGCCCCGATTGCTGCGAAATACCCCATGTGAGCATCTGTCACGTGCACAACATCAACATCATCAAGAAGGTCAACACCGCGTCGTGTCGCTTCCTTCAACAAGTACGCCGTCAAGCTGTTCTCATCAACAACTACCGGAATAGAAATGTTCTGCACTCGATCTGTGACATCGAGCGGAGTGAGTCCTTTGTCATTCATCCACGACAAATGAGCCAACAACAATTGGCGCACTTCTTCCATGGTCAGTCGAGCTTGAGCACTGCTTGGCAAAACACGCACTACGTACTCGGCAGCTTCGTCAATGTCGTAAATCACGCGTGGTGCCACCATGTCTAAACGTTGTGCTTCGCGTCCCACAACCACCGCAGCGATGACAAATACTGCGAGAGCCGACACAAGAGCAAACAGAATCGTAACTATCGACATGTCATCAGCCTACGAGAACCTGCTTGTCAGAAGCTCTCCATCACAAACCACTGGTCATCGGGGGCAACTGTCACAACGCGAGCCATAAAGGCACTGCCGTTACTGCCCCAGGAATACTCCATGTACTGAGGTAAACCTGGACGATGCATCAGGTTTCGTCCTTGAAATCCGAATTCATACGCAACAGAAGGGCAAATATATGCAGTCGTTCCTGCGAACGGGGCAGACAATGTCATGTGAGCATGACCACTCACCACAGCAAGTACTTCATGCCGAGACACCACCTCGGTCAGACCCGCAATCGACGCATCGTCAAGACGTACCGAATCCAACGCCTTGCCTCCGGTGGCAAAGCACGGATGATGCATCGCAATCAGCGTAGGAACACCCTGAGACAGTTCAGAATCCAACCAGTCAAGTTGATCAGCATCAAGTGCACCATCACCGCGACCCATGCGAGCAGAGTCCATCACAACCACTTTGCCTTGAGGAACAGCAAGCACGTAATCAAGTCGACCATTACGCGATGGCAGTGAATACAGGCGTTGCATTTTTTCTGATTCATCGTGGTTGCCTGCACACAATGCAACTTCTACATCTACTGATGCCAGAACATCAGATAAGCCGCGATATTCATTGTCGGTTCCTGCACGAGCTACACAGTCACCAGTTATCAGCACTGCGTTACTGCGTTGAGATGCATGTTGTAGCGCCTTGGTCAGGTTCCCTACGGGGTCTGAACCTTCAAACAATTCGTCACCAGGGCCAGTGATATGAGGGTCAGAAATTTGGGCGATTACTGTGCGTGCCATAGGCGCAGAGTACCGCACCCACATAGATTCAACATGTCCGAGAAATGAAAAGAACCCGAGCACTAGGCCCGGGTTCTTTCAAGTTTTAATCAGCTAGTAACTAGCTAATGATCAGATACCGATGCGTGTAGCAAGAAGCTCGCGGTGGTAGGTCGGATCACCAAAGATGAGCTCACTTGACTTCGCACGCTTGAAGTAAAGGTGTGCTGGGTGTTCCCAGGTGAAACCAATACCGCCGTGGATTTGAATGTTCTCTGCAGCTGCGTGGAAGTACGCCTCTGAGCAGTAAGCCTTTGCAAGTGAAGCAACTGAAGGAAGTTCTTCGTTCATTTCTGCTGCACACCACATGCCGTAGTAAGCAGCTGACTTTGAAGACTCAACTTCAAGCAACATGTCTGCACACTTGTGCTTGATTGCCTGGAATGAACCGATTGGACGACCGAACTGGATGCGATCCTTTGCGTACTGAACAGCCATCTCGAGCACTTTCTGTGCTCCACCGACTTGCTCTGCTGCAAGTGCAACTGCTGCAAGGTCCATAACTTGGGTAAGGACTTCGCCGCCCTTGCCTTCTGTACCGATGAGCTTTGCTGGAGTGTCTTTGAACTCAAGCTTTGCTTGCTTACGTGTCTGGTCCATTGTGGAAAGCGCTGTGCGGGTGAGACCCTTTGCATTG
>Ga0209296_1003393_pt1 | contig 10854 bp, 9 predicted proteins | sample S_130206_EF_Meta_FD_187319 | JGI IMG/M metagenome (GOLD analysis project Ga0209296, IMG submission 187319) | Freshwater microbial communities from Lake Simoncouche, Canada to study carbon cycling - S_130206_EF_MetaG (SPAdes) (version 2) | ecosystem: Environmental > Aquatic > Freshwater > Lake ...
GCGCAAGGTCACTGAGAAGTTGCGCACCCAACGAAATGGACGAGTGACCCTCGTTCGCTGGTTCGGAGGATTGACGCTCCCACGCCACGGCTGGTCCCGGCATGTACACGCGCCGCGGGCGGCCCTTCCCGACTTCAATCTCCACCGCAACCAATTGCGCGGCCTCCAGAATCTCAAGGTGCGGATACAGAGAAGTGCCGGTTCGACCAGTCCATCCGCTCAGGTCCTTGATGGTGGCGCGACCAGCGCCCTCAATGAATTGCAGAAGTTGCAGGCGATGGGCAGACGAAATGGCGTCCCATTGGGCTGCCGTCCAAGATGGACGAGCGCCATCGGGTGATGTGGGGGTTGACATGGGGGTGATTGGGTTGATGGTGCGGGGTATCAGAACAAATAGTGCATGAGAGATAGCCATCTCAGCGAGAGCCCACGGCGACTTTTTCGCTGCCGATCGCTGCAGGATTCATTGAAAGCGGATATTTCTGACATATCTTCGTGGAGCGGCGGCGGTAGCCGCTCTGCCCGCGCCCCGCCCCCTGCTGGTCGCCACCAACAATCGCTACTCCAACCTCAATCCTTGGGCAATAATTGAAAAACTCGCGGCGCGGATCTTGTGGATCGGGACATCCGCGCTACCTTCCGTCTTAATCAATGTCTGACAATCACCACCCGATTTCGGTCGGCGTGGTGACCAAACGGCTGTTCGGTAAACACCGGACATTTATGTGGAGCGAGCAGGTCGCCTGCCCGCCATCATCTCTCCATCAGAAGGAACTTCGCCAGAATGTCAATCTTCAAGTCCACCATGGCTGCGCTCGCCGCGGTTTGCATCTCCTCCGCGCACGCGCAAACAGACCCGGTGTTCTTCAACGAAACATCGTCGGCAACAACCTACAAATCATCCTACGGCGCTGACGTTATCAGCTATATGGGCTGCGGCGTGAAGGCCAACGGTGGCACGAGCGCACGAATCAATTCCGTGACGATGGGTATCCAACGAGTTGGCTCGGCAGCGGCCCCCGCACCGTCAGTGACCGTTGAGTGCTACATCTCAGAGATGACATACGTGGCAAGCACTGGCGTCTACGGCGTCGGTCCGGTGATTGCCACCCAATCCGTCACGATCGGCGAGAACATCGCCAATACCGTTGAGAACATCACGTTCTCCTGGGGTGATACCGACCCGTCGCTGCGTCCGGTGGTGAACTTGATGAGTACCGTCAATGGGCCAAATGGCTACGGCTCATTCTGGGTGGGCATGCGATTCACCGGAGTGAACGCCGCGAGCACGCTCAACGGCTGGCGCATTGCCAATGAACCGACCACTGGTCGTTCCTTGAACAACTTCGGTAAGTACACCATCTCGACTGGCGTCTTCGGCACCTTCACTTTTGGCACCGATGCCACATCAGGACTCACCAACCCCGCGCGTTAAAACGTCAGCGTGAGTGGTCTTGTCACAAACGCTGGTGCGGTAGCCCCAGACCTCACCTTCGGTCAGTCCTTTGAGAACAACACCTACTACAAACCGACCGACAACCTCGATGGCACAACCCGGTGGATCTACAACAGCAACTTTGTCACCGCTCAGCCCGGTGATGCATTCACCCCCAATTAGGTTGTCGTCGGTATCTACCGCGGTGGCAACTCAACCACCACCATTCCAGCAGTAGGGGTTGAGATAGCCCTTGTAAAGATGGCCTACGCCCTGAGTGGCAACCTTGAACCGAGTGATGTCGTTGCCAGCCGGACATTCCAACTCAACAGTGCAAACATCCCATTCACCGAGCGAGTGGTATGGACATGGGCGAATCCCTCCGATCGCCCCCACGTTGAACTGGAAACCACGAGCAATGCCGGACTCGGTGGGTATTACGTGGCGATCCGGTTGCTTGGAGACACCGCAACCCTCGCCGCCGCGCAGGGGCTACGAGTGGTCTACCTGCAATCACAGGGCGCCTCGTTCAACAGTTTCGGTTACTACACCAACGGTGTCTTCGGTAACTACAACTTCGGTCAGTATTCCAACGGAACAACCCTGGAACCCCGCTACAAGCCAGCGCGCATGCTCACTGAGACCTATGGCGTGGTGGGTCCGAACGTTCCGCCACCTCCGGCCTGCCCCGCTGACTTGAATCTCGACGGCGTGGTCAACGGAGCGGATCTTGGAATTATGCTCGGCGCATGGGGCCCATGCCCATCCACCCCGTGCCCTCCTGACTTGAACCTCGATGGCGTGGTCAACGGCGCCGACCTTGGTGTATTGCTCGGTGCTTGGGGCAACTGCCCACTCTGACCGACGTCACATCTGACTGCTACTACCCGTTCGCTGCTCGAGGCCACCCTCGAGCAGCGAACTTCTTTCATGGGAATGGCGCGCACCTCCCCGGGGTTCGCTCCTATCCTCCGCACCGTGCCAGATCAACCAGCAGCGCGTTCCTCAGCGAACACTCCACATCGCCACCATCATCGCCGTGATTGGAAACGCTGGGCGCTCCTGTCCCTGTACATCGCGGCATACGGCGGATTCATTGGCGTAGCAGTCTCTGCGCCAGCGCTCTTGGCGATGACCATCATCGGCGGCATCAATCTTGCAGTGGTCTGGGGGTTTGCACTGATCGCGCTGGCCTTCGTCATTGCGCTTGCTGCACTTCGACTTCCGGAGCAAGGCTGACATGCTGGCAAACACCACCCCCACTGACTGGGTCTCGGTTGGCGTCTTCGGCGCTTTCACTGTGGCCGTTCTGGTACTGAGCTCACTGCTCGGCCGCCGCGCATCCAGTGCAAAGGGATACTTTGCAGCGCACGGGCAGATCGGTTGGTTTGTCAATGGCATTGCGTTTGCGGGCGACTATCTCTCCGCCGCCAGTTTCCTTGGTATCTGCGGACTAATTGCGTTCTGGGGCTATGACGGCTTCCTCTACTCCATCGGATATTTGGCTGGATGGATCGTGGCACTGCTAGTGGTTGCAGAACCCATTCGCCGGCTTGGTAAGTACACGTTTGCAGATGCACTGAACGCGCGCTTTGGTTCACGTCTCGTGACGCTTGCTGCGGCGGTGAGCACGCTACTCGTCAGCCTCTTCTATCTCATTCCGCAGATGGTGGGCGCGGGCGCACTCATCAAACCATTGTTGGGTCTGCCATCATGGGTGGGTGTTGGGCTGGTGGGCGTGGTGGTGACGGTGATCGTGACCACCGCTGGAATGGTCAGCACCACCTGGGTGCAGTTCATCAAGGGTGGACTCTTGCTCTCCTTGTGCGCCATTCTTGCCGCACTCATCCTGGGGCGTGGATTTGAAGTGCACGCTCCCGGTCCAGCGCGCGAAGCACCGGCGCGCAACGTTGGATCCGTGGTTGCACTGCCCGCGTGGGCAGTCATGGAAGGCCCATCGGGCGAAGCTGCGAACTTTGCAGTGGATCCTGATGGATTGGTTCGCACCGAAGGCGCGCGCACTGGTCCACTCGGCCCTATTGACTTTCTGCGTGTCTTCTCCGCAAGTGATGTCGCTGCGTGGCGCACCATCACCGCAAAGGATGAAGCCGGCGCCGTGCACAGTATGGCTACCCCCGAGACGATCCACGGTGATGTGCTACTGCAGCCCGGAAACAGCCCCACATTCCGGGGCTTGCGCTCCGGAAGCATCCTCGACCGCGTTGACTTTGTGTCACTGATGCTGGCGCTCTTCTTGGGGACGGCCAGCCTGCCGCACATCTTGATCCGTTACTACACCGTGTCCGATGTACGCAGTGCGCGGCTCAGTACGGTGGTAGGCATTGGCGCCATTGGATCGTTCTACGTTCTGACGCTGTACTTGGGTCTTGGCGCCATGACTGGCGGTGCGCTGGATACTTCCGACAGCAACATGTCTGCGCCACTCTTGGCGCGCAGCTTCGGCAGCGTGCTCTTTGCGCTGATTTCAAGCGTGGCGTTCTTCACCGTGCTTGGAACGGTGAGCGGGTTGGTGCTGGCGGGGAGCGGCGCTGTGGCGCGCGACTTGGTCATCACCGTGCTCGGTCGCACGCCCGATGATCACACCCAAGTACGGATCGCGCGCATTGCAGCATTGGCGCTTGGCACGTGCGCCATGATTCTTGGGCTGCTGTTCAAAGACCTGAATGCCTCGTTCCTAGTGGGTTGGGCATTCAATATTGCCGCCAGCGCCAACCTGCCAGCGCTGCTCATGGCGCTGTTCTGGAAGCGCGCCACCAAGGAGGGCATTGCCACCGCCATCATCGTGGGGCTTTCCTCCAGCTTGGTGTGGGTGCTGCTTTCCAAGGACGCGTTTGAGAAGGTGTACGGTCTTCCTGGAGCCGATGCGTGGATGCCGTTTAGCCAGCCCGCATTGGTCACCATCCCGCTCGGCGCACTGGCCGGCATCCTGGTGTCACTTGCCACGCGGCCGCGAACGCAGCCCGTCTGACGCACTCGGACTGGAGCGCTCGGACTGAAGCGCTCGGACTGAAGCAATCGGCAAATGAAACAGGGGCGACCGTGATGGTCGCCCCTGTTGTGTTTCCGTGAGTTCCGCAGTTCTCTTAGCGGCGCTTGCGCGAACCACCGATGAGACCGGCGAAGCCGATGAGCGCTACTGCGCCTGGTGCTGGCACCACTGCGAAGTAGAGGTTGTCAACGGTGGCGAAGTTGGTTCCAGCGGGCAAGTTGCCTGCCACTGAGATGGAGATACTGGAGATGGCAGCACCCGTTGAGTAGAACCCAACGAAGTCAGCGGCTGTTGCTGCATAGCCCAAGTAAGACGAGCCATCGGCCAATGTCACGCCAATGATGGCTGGGACGATGCCGAAGCTGGCATCAGTGGCGAAGAAGTTGCCGCCAACTCCCTGCACGCTTGGCGACAAGGTGAAGGTGAGGAGCGCTTCAGCATTGTTGGTGGACATGAAGCCCAAACCTGCATAGAGGTTTCCCGGCGCACTGGCTGACCATTGGATCCCGCCAGCGTTGCCGGTGAGGCCGTTGGCATAGAAGCCGTTGTACGAGTTGAAAGTCTCGGTGGCAACCGTCTTCCCTTGAGCCACAGAGAAACTGCTCCACAAGGTGTTGTTGGTGAAGGTGACCACGGCAGCAGAGGCAGCCTGGGTCATCACTACGGTCATTGCCGCAGCTGATAGAGCGATTCGAATTGACATTGAGGAAACTCCGAAAGGAAAGGAAACCGGAAAGCAGACGGGAATCAAGCGGGAAACAAGCACAAACCAGCCGGGAAATTGCACACACTTTCAATGAAGAAAGGTATGGGGACTCGCAGAAGATGCCACCGATTGATCATGGCGCAAGTAAACGTTCCCGAATTGTCAAAGATCCGTACATATTTCTTGGGAGTTCTGCTGTCCGGAAGAATGGAGGGCGGAGGCCGAGCCGTGGTGCCAATGTGACCAGGAGACGGAAAGAGCTGAAATGGTGAAGGGGCAATGGCTGAAAAATGAAACAGGGGCGACCGTAATGGTCGCCCCTGTTGTGTTTCCGTGAGTTCCGCAGTTCTCTTAGCGGCGCTTGCGGGCTCCGCTGACCAAGCCGGCTACGCCGAGCAAGGCGATGGCGCCAGGTGCTGGCACTGCGAAGTAGAGGTTGTCAACGGTGGCAAAGTTGGTGCCAGCGGGCAAGTTGCCTGCCACCGAGACGGAGATGCTGGAGATGGCAGCACCGGTTGAGTAGAACCCAACAAAGTCAGCGGCGGTTGCTGCGTAGCCCACGTAGGCCGAACCGTCAGCAAGTGTCACGCCAATGATGGCTGGGAGGATGCCGAAACTGGCGTCAGTCGCGAAGAAGTTGCCGGCAACTCCCTGCACGCTTGGCGACAGGTTGAACGTGAGGAGCGCTTCGGGAGCGTTGGTGGACATGAAGCCCGAACCTGCATAGAGGTTGCCCGGCGCAGTGGCTGTCCATTGGATCCCGCCGGCATTGCCGGTGAGGCCGTTGGCATAGAAGCCGTTGTACGCGTTGAAAGTCTCGATGGCAACAGTCTTGCCTTGAGCCGCAGAGAAACTGCTCCACAAGGCGTTGTTGGTGAAGGTGACCATGGCAGCAGAGGCGGCCTGGGTCATCACTACGGTCATAGCCGCAGCTGAGAAAGCGATTCGAATTGACATTGAGGAAACTCCGAATAAGGGAAGCGGAAACTGAGTGAGGGAGACGGAAACAAAACGGGAAAGCAAGCGAATCCAAGCAGGAGTCACGTAACTGCATGCCTGGGAGGACATGCACCTTTCCAACATTTGCATACCGACGAGCGAAATATGCCGCGACATCGGATCGATGCAAGAAAAGGACGTGGAATTTTTCAGGATGCCATAAAAATGTTGATCGCTGGCGACCGGCTTCAACGATCCCCGCAGGGGGAAGATGCGGCCGATGAGGTAAGTTATTCACTGATAGTGACTTACCGACCGCAAAAGAAATCCCGCCCAGCGCGTTGGCGCTGGGCGGGTACATATCTGTGTTGACTGATAACTGTTCCTAGACCGGATCAGGCCCGACGTTCCCGGCGTCGAGCCACCACCCCGGCCATTCCAATCAGCGCCACGGCCCCAGGCGCCGGCACTGTTGCGAAGTAGAGGTTGTCCACGCTGGCATGGTTCACGCCCTCACCGGATACCACAATGGAGAGGCTCGAAATAGTTGCCCCCGTTGAGTAGAACCCGATGAAATCCGCGGGGCCGTTTGAGGTGCCGTAGTACGCGGTGCCATCGTTCAGGGTCACCAGGATGGTGGCCAGGACGGGGCTCCACTGGGAGTCGGTTCCGTAGATGTTGCCAGCGATGCCATTCACGCCGGGCGCAAAGTCGAAGTTCAGTGTGGCCGAGCCGACGGTTGCGGACACCAAGCCCGCGGCTGCGGTGACGCCGCCGTTTGCACTGGCGAACCAAGAAATCCCGGAGACGGAACCGGCGACACCGGATCCGTAGTAGCCACTCGACACAGTGGAGAAGTTCTCGGTGCTGATGGAAGCTCCAGCGTTCGTGGCGTAGGCGGCCCAGGCAGCGGAATCAACGGTATAGAAGATTGAAGACACGTCCGCAGTGGCATAGCCGGCGGAGGTCAAAGCGATAACGGATGCGATAAGGGCGCGGGAAGACATGAGTAAAACTCCGATGGGGAATAGGGAAAAGGGAACAGGAAAGGAACAGACAACACTTCAAACACAGTGCTGGGGGAGCAGCGCTGTTGGAGGGTCATGGATCCGCGGGAGCGGGATTCATGCTTTCTCCGAATACGAGAACGAAAACGGCGGGTGCCACCCATCACGCTCGAGCGAAAACAAATGAAAATTCCCTAGTGGTTGATAAATGAGCGCTAAATGACCTTGATTCGATGCCTTCCGCGACAATCCACGGAAAATAAATGGAGAGTTCAGGGGAGTTTCCGCTACCACGGCGCGACACGGACCGACGGCGCGACCGCGGCGGGGCTCGTAAAGTGCCCGAATGACCCTGAACCACGCTCAGCCGTACGTTCGATCCGTTCGATCCGCCAGACTGACCGCCGCATCGCTTGGAATGGCGACTCTGTTGCTGGGAATGGCGGCTGCGCCAAGCCGGACGGCCGAGCCAGCAACCATCACGCTTGATCCGGTGCATTCGGTGGCACTGTTCCGCATCCAACACTTGGAGGCGGGGCTCTTCTGGGGGCGATTCAACGCCCTTGAAGGCACGGTGAAGTGGGCGATGGAACCGACCGCGGCACCCACCTTTGACATTTCAGCCAAGGTTGCCAACGCCGACACTGGCAGCGAGAAGCTTGATGGGAATCTCCAGGGACCCAACTTCTTCAATGCGAAGGAGTTCCCCACCATCACCTTCAAGTCAACAGGCGCAACGGCTGCTGGCGACCGGCACTGGATGGTGAAGGGCGACCTCACGTTGCACGGCGTCACCAAACCCGTTGAGGTGGACTGCGTGGCGACCGGCATTGGCACCGGCCCCGCGGGCACCAAGGTGGGCTTTGAATGCAACCTCACTCTCAAGCGCAGTGACTTTGGCATGAAGTGGGGCATTGAGAAACCAGCCAAGGCGCTTGGCGATGAAGTGAAACTGATCATTGCGCTTGAGGGCGATGCCGTCGGCGGAACGGCGCCGTGAATTACCTGCTGAGCGTGGTGCTGCTGCCGATACTGGTGGGCAGCGCGCTTGCTGGGGCTGCACTGCTTGGCCCGCTGCGCCAACGAGCGGCCATCATTGAATGCTGCGTGGCATACGGGCTAGCCATTGCATTTCTTATCTCGTTTGTGCACGAAGTAAATCCGTCGGCGCTGCTGCGGCAATTGCCTATTGAATTGAAAGATGATGACGCGCCGTTTGAACGCTGGCACCAGCTTGGGCTGGTTGCTTTGCTGTTGACGGTGGTGTCGCCCGTATTGGCGCTGCTGACGGCGGCCATGCCAAGGCATCGCCGGGCGCTGGTGATTGCTGCCACGCTGCTCTCTGCGTGCGGCGTGGCAGCGTTCGTTGCATTTCCTGACGTTAGTAACGGAAGCCGCGCATGGTTTGCTGCGACATGCGCCCTCTCATCCGGCGCGATCGCCATGTGTGGACTTCGCACTGCGATGTGTGCGCTGGCGGTGACCTGCGCTGGCATGGCGGTGTGTGCGGTCATGACGGGATTCCCCTCGCTTGCCGTCATGTGCGTGGCCCTGGCGGGGACTGCTGGCAGTATTGCGCTGGTTAGTTGCTGGAGCCGGAGTCCACGTGTGCACTCCGTTGCTGGTGCAATCTCGGTAGTGTCCGGCACGCTGGCAGGGACCGCGGCGGCGTGCGGCGCGGCATACGCCAGCGGCAACGTGCCAAGCTGGACATGGAACGCACTGGCCGTGGGCGTGCCGGTTGCAGGCGCCCTGCTCTATCGATGGACGCGCGTCGCGCCGATGAAACACGCCAGAATGATCGATACCAACTGAAACGCTGATTGATCGCCTCACGTCACACCGTCATGAACTCCACCTTGCACGTACCACCGCCGCTTCCCGTTGCACCACCAGTGCGGCATCGCATCATCCACCATGTGGTTGGCACGGCGTGGCGCACACCACTCGCCATCGTGTGGCTGGTGCTCACCGCGTGGTGCACCCTGGCGATCGGATACGCCCCGGATGGCCCGTCAGCCATCACGTGGTCCATGGGTGCGGCATGCGCGCTTGCGTGCGTGGCGCTGGCGGCCGGACCACTGCCGCGATACGCGCGTGTACGGGCGGTGCGATGGATGGGATTGGCTGTGCTGTGGGGTGCTGTCGTCACGTGGTTCTGGTTCGTTCCTGCACCAGCACAGGCGGACTGGCAGCCCGACGTGCAGGACACGGCTACGTTTGCAGTGAACGGCGACGATGTCACCGTGTCGGGCATTCGGAATTTCCGCTACCGCAGCAGTGACACCGACTGCGAAGAAGTATGGGTGGAGCGCACCTATGACCTGTCGCAACTGCGCACGGTGGACTTGTTCTTTTCGTTCTGGGGGCCGCAACGCATTTGCCACAACTTTGTGAGCTTTGGCTTTGAGCGCGCTGATGGAACCATGACGTACTTGGCCGCCTCCATCGAAGCACGCAAGCGCGTTGGGCAGCAATACTCGGCAGTGGGTGGGCTGTTTCGTCAATACACGTTGATTTATGTGTGGGCGGATGAGCGGGATGTCGTACGCGTGCGCACAAACTTTCGAGGCGAAACGGTGCGCCGCTATCGCATTGAGTGCACACACGAGAACGCGCGCATCTTGTTTGAGCGCTACGCGTTGCATTCGATTGATGTAGCACGCACGCCGTGTTGGTACAACGCCATCACGCAGAGTTGCGGCGTAGACATCCTGCGCACCGCGCTTGGTCAACGCATTCCGCTGTTCCCGTCACCACAGTTGCTACTCAACGGAACGTGGGAACAACAGGCATGGGATGACGGATGGGTCAGGTCTGCCGCAAGCTTTGCAGACGCGAAACAGCAGGCCGATATCACTGACGACGCCAAGCATGCTGGGATGGATGACTTCTCACAGGCGATTCGCAAGCGGGATATCTCGCTACAGATTCACGCAGGCGATGGTGCGGGTGAAGACGTAGAGCCGTAGCCGCGCACTTACCCCGGGTTCGGAGGCGCTGGCGCTGCAGTTGGAGCAGCCGCGGCAGGAACCGGGCGCGGCTTGGTGGGCTCGGGACCGGGGGTTCCGGTGCGGAACTTCTGCAGGGACTGTTCGTACTGCTCGCGGGTCTTCTGGTCCTTCTCAAGCTTGACGGCGCGTTCGGCGTTCTCGATGGCTTTCTCTCGATTGCCCTTGGAGAACCATGCAAGGCCCAGCGTGTCAGCCGCCCGGGCATCTTCACCCTTGGCCAATGTGTCGGCGGTGACTGCCAGTTCCATGGCGAAATCAACATCGCGTCGCTTGGCATACGGGGAATTCAGAATCGCCCGCGCCAAGGAGCGCGTAGTGAGCATGTCTTGCGCATACTCCTTGGCAATGCGGCGGCCGAATTCGTAGCCGGCGTCGGGCATATCACCAAGACCAATCATGATGACGAACCGCTGCGCGTCGTACTGACCCGCGCGTTCCGGAATCACTGCGCGCACCGCATCAAGCGCTGCAAACATGGGCGTCCAATCGCCGGTCTTGTCACATTCACGCGCCACGCGGTCTAAGAGATCTTTGCCGCGTGACACGGTGGAATCAGTGATTGCCGCGGCACGGACCGTTTCCGGATCCCATGTTCCAGCAACCACCTTGGCGATCGGCTCCTCTGCATCCTTGGGATGGCCAAACCACTGCACGATGCCGTTCTTAATAACAAAGAAGCGTGGATTAAAGTTGCGAAACGTGCCATTCTGCAAGGTGATCATGGCTGATCGATCCGGATCAGA
>Ga0209296_1003394_pt1 | contig 10852 bp, 9 predicted proteins | sample S_130206_EF_Meta_FD_187319 | JGI IMG/M metagenome (GOLD analysis project Ga0209296, IMG submission 187319) | Freshwater microbial communities from Lake Simoncouche, Canada to study carbon cycling - S_130206_EF_MetaG (SPAdes) (version 2) | ecosystem: Environmental > Aquatic > Freshwater > Lake ...
TCGATTTGGCACACCCGCTGAATTTGGCCAAGCCTGTGCGTTTTTGTGTAGCGCGGGCGCAGGGTTTATGACGGGGCAAAACCTGTTGCTAGATGGCGGTATTTATCCTGGGACGCTTTAAGCTGCGGGCGAGACTCAGGCGCGGTGACTGATGGCGCGTGAGCGATTTAGATTTGGTCATGCGCGTAGTTTTTCAGCTAGGGAGTGCAAGCTAATCGCTTGCGCGCCTTGGCGCAGCGGTATGACTTCGCTTCCTGGATAGACGACGTAGCGTTGCTCAATCTCTAGGTCGTCACAAGCGGTGCTAAAACCTTTTTCTGGGCTTGGTGTCATCGAGCGTTTCACTTCGATGGCGATTTCGGGTTTACCTCCCTTTTCAAAAATCAGATCGATTTCTGCGCCGCCCTGCGAGCGGTAAAAATAAGGCGTGCGGCGGTCGCCCGCTGAGACGACGAGGCTTTCGATACAGTGCCCCTCATAACTGAGCCCGCACACGGGATGCCCTAATAAATCATCAAGCGTTTCGAGTGACAGTAGCGCATGCAAAATCCCGCTGTCGCGCACGTAGACTTTGGGTGACTTGACCAAGCGCTTGCCAACGTTGCCGCTGAACGGGGCGAGTGGACGTAACAACTGCAGGTCAACTAATAGGTCGATATAACGATTAACAGTGGGGTTGGCCACACCTAAGGCGCTCGCGATGCGAGATTGATTGAGCATGCCGCCCTGTTGGTGAGCGATCATGGTCCAAAGCCGAGCGATTGTTTGAGCGGGCATTCTCGGTGCAAACATCGGCACATCGCGCTCAAGATAACTGCGAATGAAATCGCGTCGCCAAGTCATGCTGACGGAGTCATCGGGTGCCAGTAGGCTTTCTGGAAATCCGCCACGTAGCCAAAGTGTGGGCTCGTTGATCTGCGCGGTGTATGCCTCGCCGATATCAAGCGGCGCAATGTCTAGATAGGCCACGCGCCCAGCGAGGGTTTCACTAGACTGCTGCATGAGGTCGAGTGCGGCAGAGCCAAGCAATAAAAACTGCCCGCTTCGTTGACCTGCTCGGCGGCGCTCATCGATGATGCCCCGCAAGATCTCGAAGACCCCTGGCAGGCGATGGATTTCATCCAGAATGATGAGCTTATTGCCCTGCGCGCGCAGATAGGCATCCGCTTCTTGCATTTTGTTGCGGTCGGTGGGGCGTTCAAGATCTAGGTAAATTGACCCAGTGGGCCAGTCTTGAGCGATCTGGCGGGCAAGCGTTGTTTTGCCGACTTGGCGGGGCCCAAGTAGCACCACGGCCGGGGTATGCGCGAGTCGCTGGCGGACAATTATTTCTGTTTGACGCGGTATCATCCTGCCAATTTTAACACCTAACGTTCAATTTGGCAGGTTAAATGGCGTTTTTAGCTAAAAGCGATGCTCTTCGTGGTCAGCCTGCCGTACATCACCTTGCTGCTTAAATGGCGCGGGGCAGTGTTAGCGTCCGCTGCGTCTAGTGCAAAAAACAGGGGCTATTCCTCCCCGGCCTGAAGGCGAAGACTTTCCGCGCAGTCCAGTAAAAAGTGATCATCGCTAGTGTGAGCTGATTAAATTACAAGCTTACGCAAAAGAGGCTACCATTTTGCATCACTCACAATTTCAGGCGCTTTTATGTCCAGCTCAGACGACAAAAAAAATAGTCATTCGATCAACCCTGCCGCCAGCGAAGACGGCATCTCAAAGGGGTTAGCCAATTATGGCGATCGTGGATTTTCATTGTTTTTGCGTAAAGCCTTTATTAAAGGCGCTGGGTTTACCGATACGGCGCTTGAGCGCCCAGTGATTGGGATCACCAACACCGGCAGCGCCTACAACCCTTGCCACGGCAATGCGCCTCAGTTGATTGAAGCGGTTAAGCGTGGCGTGATGTTGGCCGGCGGGCTGCCGATGGATTTTCCGACGATCTCGATTCACGAGAGTTTTTCGCAGCCTAACAGTATGTTTCTGCGCAACCTGATGTCGATGGATACCGAAGAGTTGCTGCGCGCACAGCCAATGGATGCGGTCGTGCTAATTGGCGGTTGCGATAAAACGGTGCCCGCGCAATTGATGGGCGCGGCCTCGGCAGGGTTGCCTGCGGTGCAGTTAATTACCGGCTCGATGTTGACGGGCTCGCATCGTAGCGAACGCGTCGGTGCCTGTACAGATTGCCGTCGCTATTGGGGCAAGTTTCGCGCCGAAGAAATTGATGCCGAAGAGATCGCCGAGGTCAACAAACAGTTAGTCGCTAGCGTGGGCACGTGTTCGGTGATGGGCACCGCAAGCACCATGGCCTGTATCGCTGAGGCTTTAGGGATGACCGTGCCCGGTGGCGCTTCGCCACCGGCCGTCACGGCAGATCGCATGCGCATCGCCGAGCAAAGCGGCACGCTAGCCGTTGAGATTGCGCGCAAGCGGTTAACGATTGATAAAGTGCTGACCGAAAAAGCCTTTGAAAACGCGATGCGTGTGTTGTTGGCGATCGGTGGTTCAACCAATGCCATCATTCACCTTACCGCGATCGCAGGCCGCATGGGTCTTGAAATGGATCTCAAAGCACTCGATCGTATGGGCCGCGAAACCCCAGTCTTGCTCGACTTAAAACCCTCGGGCCAGCACTATATGGAAGACTTCCACCACGCCGGTGGCATGGCAACCTTGTTGCGCGAACTCAAGCCGTTGTTGCATCTCGATGCGTTGACCATCACGGGTCGTACGCTGGGTGAAGAGATCGAAGCTGCGGGCCCAGGCTTTAAGCAAGATGTCGTTAAGACAGCCAAAAATCCAATTTACCCACAGGGTGGCATCGCAGTCTTGCAAGGTAACTTGGCACCAGGCGGCGCGATTATCAAGCAGTCAGCAGCCAACCCTAAGTTGATGGAACACGAAGGCCGTGCGGTTGTGTTTGAAAACCTTGAAGACATGGCCAATCGTATTGACTTGCCTGATTTAGATGTGACTGTCGACGATATTTTGGTGCTCAAACATATCGGCCCCAAAGGTGCGGCAATGCCTGAAGCCGGCTACATGCCGATCCCTAAAAAATTAGCGATTGCCGGTTGCAAAGATATTGTGCGGATTTCAGACGGCCGCATGAGCGGCACCGCCTTTGGCACGATCGTGTTGCACGTCACGCCTGAGTCGGCAATTGGTGGGCCATTGGCATATGTGCAAAACGGTGATCGCATTCGCTTAAGCGTTGAGAACCGTGAATTGTCACTGTTGGTGAGTGATGCCGAGCTTGCACGACGTCAGGCTGAAAAGCCCGCCGTTGTGCCGACTGCACAGCGCGGCTATCGCAAACTATTTTTACAAAGCGTCACACAAGCCGACAAGGGTGCCGACTTTGACTTCTTGATGCCCCCGATGACTGGGGTGGTGCCTAAGGTTAAGTAATGGCTGAGGGTTGTCGAGTGGGCTGAATCGGTCGATAATTCGACTAGTCAGTCATCTTTTTTTATCAGGGGGTAGTCATGCGTCTAGCACGTGAAGAATTAGCAGCCATCCATGCTGCTGTTCATTCGGCTGATGCTGACGCACAGGTGTACCTGTTTGGCTCAAGGGTGGATGACAACGCTAAGGGTGGCGATATCGATTTGTTGGTGCTCTCTAAAAAAATCAATGTGATGGCGAAGCTTCAAATTTTGGCATCACTGCATCGACAATTGGGTGAGCGCAGAATCGATGTCGCGGTGTTTGCTGATGCGAATCGTCCTTTCGCCAGGTTGGCGCTTGAGCACGGAGTCTTGTTGTGAGCCGTAATAAGCTCGATATGCTTAAAGAAGAGACAGACGGTCTGGCGCTAGCTGCAACCCATCTTCAATATTCTATTGCGCGTTGCGCCGACTTAATTGGGCAAGACCACTTGCCGCCCGAACAACTCGAAAGACTTGAGTCATTGACCAGTCGTTTTGCCAGAGTTGCTGACTTACTGACGCAACGTGTGTTTCGCTTGTTTGATGAAATTGAGCTTACTGGCCCCAGCACTGTACTTGATCGCATTTACCGCGCTGAAAAGCGTGGCTGGCTCGATGCAAGTCAAATGATCAATATCCGCGAATTGCGAAACATGATCGCGCACGAATACGCTGCAGAAAAAATGACTGAAATTTACGCAGCGGTCTATGCGCTTGCGCAGACCTTGTTAGTCATTGTTCCCAACGTCACCGCTGCGGCGCAGCGGATCGTTGCGCGTGCCTAAATCTAGTTAGTCACCTCAATCACCGCATCGACCGCATACGCGCCTTGCCCTTCGGGCATGGCGAGTACTGGGTTCAGGTCGATCGATTGCAAGCGCGGGCCTGCAGCTACGGCAAACGCCGAGAGCTGAGACAACATCTTTGCGAGTGCCTTGACGTCGGTCGGTTTGCGGCCACGCGCTCCTAGCAACAGCGGTGCGCCTTTGATTGAGCGAATCATGTCTTCGGCAACGTCGACACCGAAGGGGCAGCGGTGCAGTACGACGTCTTGCAAGATCTCAACAAAAATCCCACCCAAACCAAACATGGCAATCGGGCCAAACACTGGGTCGCGATGAATACCCAAAATACATTCAACGCCGCCTTTCAATTGCTTGGCGACCAACACGCCCTCTAGCTTGGCACTGGGCACGGCAGTGCGACCGCGTTGCATCAGTAAGTCAAAGCCTGCACGTACGTCGGCATCGCTTTCAATATCTAACAACACACCGCCAATTTCAGACTTGTGCAAAATATCTGGGGATACGATTTTCATCACGACCGGATAGCCGATTTTTTTAGCGGCAGTCACTGCAGCGTCAGCAGCGGTGCACACCTCTTCAGGTGCAGAGGCAATCCCAGCTTGCGCGAGCAAGAGCTTTGCTTGTGCTTCGCTAGGATTCGTGGCGGGCAACATGAATGGTGCAATGACTGGTGCAATCTGCGCAGCCGGTTTTGCAAACGCGCGACCAAACTGCCCCATCGCTTCAATCGCTACCACTGCGCGCGAGGGATCCTCAAACACCGCAAAACCATCGCGCTCGTATTCGCGAATCTGTTCGCGTGAGCCCATCAGTGACAAGGCAAAAATGCAATTCGGATGTTTGCTACGTGCAATGTTTAATTGTTCACGTAGCCGTGGCGCAATACTGGGCACACAACCAGTGTAGGTAAAGAAACCCAAGATCGAGCTGTACTTGCCCTCAGCAATTAACGCATCGGTAAACGTACTGATCAAGGTCATTTCGTTTAAATACTGTGCGGTCACGTCCACGGGGTTACGCGGTGCGGCAAACGGCAACAGCTTAAGCAACCGTGCTTGCGACTCAGCCGGCATCTCTGGCATCGGCAAGCCAATCGCATCGGCCGCATCCGAAATAATCACCCCGGCACCGCCACTGACGGTGATCACGCCGAGGGTATTGTTTTCAGGATAAATGCCTCGCGAGGCCAAGCGCGCGATATCCAACATTTGTTCGGTGGTTTGCACGCGCACCACACCGAGTTCTTTGAGCACGGCATCGGTCACGCGATCATCACCTGCGATCGAAGCGGTGTGCGATTGCGCAGCCGCGCTGCCGACGGCACTGCGACCAACCTTCATCATGACCACGGGCTTGCGTGCGCGGCGTGCGGCTTCAAGGCCAGCGACAAAGCCTGCAGCCTCTTTGATGCCTTCTGAATACAGCATGATGACTTTAGTGTCAGGGTCATCGACCGCCACTTGCAACATATCGCCCACGGTTAAGTCGGCTTCGTTGCCCGTCATGATGAGCGCAGACAAACCAATATCGTTTGCGGTGGCAACGGCCATTAAATGTGCGCCATAGGCGCCCGACTGGCTAATAATCGCCACACCGCCTGGCTTTGGAAACTCAAGTTCACAACCAGTTGCAAAGGTGGCGTAAAACTTATGGACTGGGTTGATCAGGCCTAGGGAATTGGGGCCGATGAGCCGCATGCCGTGTTCATGCGCGACGCGTACCAACTCGAGTTGAGCCGCCGCACCTTCGGGCCCGGTTTCGGCAAAACCCGAGCTAAACAAGATTGCAGCCGCGCAACCGCGCTCAGCTAATTCACGGACAGACTGAAGGGCCGCCGAGGCCGGCACGATGATGATCCCGACATCTGGGGTTTCGGGCAAGGCGGCGATCGAGGGGTAGCTCGGGATACCTTGCACCGTTGCGCGATTTGGGTTAACCGGAAAAATCTTGCCCTGATAGCCCTGGCTCAACATATACGAGATGGGGCGTCCGCCGATGCGCAATGGGTCGTCTGAAGCGCCGATGACAGCAACCGATTGCGGCTTGAGTAGCTTGATCAAGCGTGCGCGATCGTTGGGGCGGGTAAGTTGGGGGGCGGTCATGGTGTCGGTCTCCGGCGGTATGCGAGCGTCGCTAGTTTTAGAGCGCTGCTTTTATGTTGAGTGCATCGAATTAGCCTTCGATCATACCGCCCAGTCAAAACCTGTGTTGAATCCCTATGAATCTAGTCGGGATTTCAGTACGATATCCACTTCAGTCTTTTCGCGACTGGGGCCCGCCTGAAGGCTGCCCCAAACCCGATTTCACGGCTGCTAACAATTAAGCTAGCCAACTGACAATTCAGCCAGCCAACCCGAGAAAGAGACCTATCATGAACAAACCCACCCCCGAATTTGATAGCCTGTTACCCCCACTGACTTTGAACCGCCGTGGTTTTTTGACCACCTCGCTTGCCACCGGTTTTACCCTGGCCGCGGGCCCAATCATGGCGCAAACGGTGATCACGACCGATACCAATGGCCTGACCGCCGGCGAAGTTAAGATCCCGGTGGCCGATGGCACGATCCCAGCCTACCGCGCAGCCCCCGAAGGTAAAACCAATTTGGGCACAATCTTGGTGATTCAAGAAATCTTTGGTGTGCATGAGCACATCAAAGACGTATGCCGCCGTTTTGCTAAGTTGGGTTACTTGGCGATTTCACCTGAACTCTATGCGCGCCAGGGCGATCCTTCTAAGTACACCGAAAACGCCAAACTCTTTGCCGAGATCGTCAACAAAGTCCCTGATGCACAAGTGATGAGCGATCTTGACGCAACGGCTAAGTGGGCGACTGCCAACGGTGGCGATCCGAAACGTTTAGGCATCACCGGCTTTTGCTGGGGTGGTCGCATCGTTTGGTTGTATTCGGCACACAATCCTGCACTCAAAGCCGGCGTGGCCTGGTATGGCCGGATGGTGGGTGATGCCGACGCCATGAAACCCAAGCATCCCGTTGATGTGACGGCGCAAATGAATGCCCCCGTGTTAGGTCTGTACGGCGGCGAAGATACTGGCATCCCCGTCAGCACAATCGACACCATGAAAGCCGCGCTCGAAAAAGGCTCAGCTGCTGCCAAGGCTTCATCGTTTGTGATTTATCCCAAGGCACCACACGCGTTTCACGCCGACTATCGCCCAAGCTATCGTGCCGCTGAAGCGAAAGAAGCTTGGGAGCAAGCGCAGGGTTGGTTTAAGAAGTATCTATAAGGCCACCTAGGTAGAGTGGGTTTGCGCAGGCACCCACTCGGCGCCTAAAGATCCGTTTTATCTGCAAGATCTGTATCATTCGCAATTCAATCAGTTCATTAAAGAGAAACTTTCATGGCTAACATTACTCGCTTAGATTCAAACGCACGGCTCAGCCGCGTGGTCATTCATGGTGATACGGTTTATGTTGCAGGCATCACTTCAAGCGTCAAGGGTGACATCGTCGAGCAAACGCGTGATGTGTTTCGCCAAATCGATGGCTATTTAGCCGCTGCCGGCTCAGACAAGCATCACCTGTTGACTGCACAAATCTGGCTCAAAGACATCACTGCAGATTTCGCGGGCATGAATAGCGTGTGGGCTGAATGGGCGCCTAAAGACGCGTTACCCACACGTGCAACAGGTGAAGTCAAACTGGCTGCACCTGATTTGTTGGTTGAAGTGATCGTTTCTGCAGCCAAAAAATAAGTATGTCTAATATTGCGGTCATCGGCGCCGGCCCAGCTGGCCTGATGGCAGCTGAGACGCTTGCGCAGGCAGGGCATACGGTTCAAGTGTTTGAAGCCAAACCTTCGGCGGGTCGCAAGTTTTTGATGGCGGGTCGCGGTGGTCTAAACATCACGCACTCCGAGCCTGCCGAGCGGTTTAACGCACGGTATGGTGCGCGTGCGCCTGAGTTTGCTGCGATGCTGGTTGCGCTTAATGCCAATGCCTTATGTGAATGGGTGCATGGTTTAGGGATCGAAACCTTTGTTGGCTCGTCGGGGCGTGTGTTTCCGGCTGAAATGAAGGCGGCGCCGTTGCTGCGTGCCTGGATCAATCGCTTACGTAAACAAAACGTGCAGTTTTTGATGCGCCATCGGTGGCTGGGGTTTGAGCTTGACCACGGCTCAGAGGCTTCAGGGCCAGCGTCTAGTCCGTCAGAGAAACGAGTCCCAAAGGCGCAAGTAGCCGCGAAACCTACTTTGCGCTTTGAATCACCCAAAGGCGAAGTGACTGTCACGCCTGACGCCACCATCTTGGCATTAGGCGGCGGCAGCTGGGCGCGCCTGGGTTCGGACGGTGCTTGGTGGCCGTTGTTGCTACAACATGGTGTGCAGCTTGCGCCGTTGCTGCCGAGCAATGGCGGCTTCGAAACAAAATGGTCGCAACATTTTATTGATCAGTGCGCAGGCCAACCGCTTAAAACTGCAGAGTTTTGGCTGACGACCACGCCTGCCAAGGCAAGCAAAGGGCGTCCTAAAAGCGCTAAAACCACACGCACACTCGCGGCAGGTAAGCAGACCACCCATCTGCGAGGCGAATGTTTGATGACAGAACATGGGCTTGAGGGCGGTGCCATCTATACGCTGTCAGCAGCCCTACGTGATGAAATCTTGCGCCACGGTTCGGTCACGCTGTACGTTGACTTATTGCCCGACTACACCGCTGAAAAAGTTCTGGCCGAGGTATCGCACCCTAGAGGTACGCGCTCACTTTCATCACACCTTCGGTCGCGCTTAGGTGTGCACGGCGTTAAAGCTGCATTACTGCGCGAATGCTTATCGGCTGAAACGTTTAAAGACCCTGTGAAATTAGCCGAGGGCCTAAAAGCCCTGCCGATTGTCTTAACCGCCTGCCGCCCAATCGACGAGGCCATCAGCACCGCGGGCGGCGTGCAGTTTGAAGGCTTGACCAAGCAGCTAATGATCAAAACCTTGCCCGGCGTCTTTTGCGCCGGCGAAATGCTTGATTGGGAAGCCCCCACCGGCGGCTATCTCATCAACGGGGCGATGGCTTCGGGTAAAGCGGCAGCGGTTGGGGTGAGTGAGTGGCTGAGCCACTAGGCGCTACTTTTTGTTTTGCGCGTTGATGCTGCAGCTAGATTCTGATTTGCCCACGCCAAGGCGCCGTCTAGTTTTTTTGCGGTTGAAGGCTGGTGCAGCCAACGTTCGTTGTCTGGGATGATTGTTACCGTTCGAATGACCCAGACCCCGGGTTCGGGGTTTTCTACTAACACCTTTCGCCCAGCGAACTCTTTGCCGAGTGAGATCTGGCCACTCGTTCCAATTGACTTAACGATCTGTCGCTCTACTGGAAGTGCATCCATGTCGCGCCTCTTTATTTTCATGCTGCATGATTGCATTATTGCATTATTGCATGAAATTAAAACTAAACCATCTTATGTGTAGCGATTGAGCCTATATTTTTTTCTCATTTTGTGCAAAAGTAAGAGATTGAACTTGCCCCACAAACCCTCTTCGCGCCGACCCCACCATGAGCCTTCTTAGCCCTGACGAACTTGCTGCCCTAATCCCCGCCGAGTCATCGATTTTTCCGGCGCCAATCCCGGTTCAATGCGTCTCAAGTGATGAGTTTTTGCCTGGCGTTCAAACGCCTAAGCAAAAAGAATATGAAGCACGTGTGAAAGCGCTTGGCGCCGAACTCGCAAAAAAACAGGGCCTCACACGTCGCAAGTTCTTTAAATCTGCCTCGGGGATGGCCGCCGCGTTTTTAGCGATGAACGAGACCTATGGTCCAGTGTTTGGCGTGTCGAGTGCCGAGGCCGCGACGCCCGAGATGGCCAACGAGCGCGCGCAGTCGCTGTCTGGCCAGTTCATCATGGATATGCACACGCACTTTTTGCGTGACGACACTACCCTTGAAGGCTTTGTGCGTAGTCGCGAGGCAGTTGGCAAAGCGGGTTGGAATCCAGCCCTAGTGGGTAAGCCCCAAACGCTTGAAGACCTTAAGTTTGCCAATTACTTAAAAGAAATATATTTGGATAGCGATACCAAGGTGGCGTGCATTAGCGGTGCGCCCTCAGAAAAGGTGACCGATTGGTTTTTAACCAACGACATGAAAAATCAGGCACGCGCCACCATCAATTCAATCGCAGGGTCAAAGCGCGCCTTTGCTCACGCCATCTTTACCCCAGGCTACGCCGGTTGGCTAGACGAAATCGATCGCGCGATTGAGGTGCTTAAGCCCGACTCGTTTAAGGGTTACACGATTGGCGACAACACCAATAAACAGTTGTCTGTGCACCCCTGGCGCCTTGACGACGAAAAACTGGTGTATCCCGCGTACGAAAAGTTTGTGAAAGCCGGGCTTAAAAACGTGTGCATTCACAAAGGTTTGTTTCCACCCTCGGTCGAAAAGAGTTTTCCAAACCTCTTGCGATACGCCAAAGTTGATGACGTTGCGAAGGCCGCAAAAGATTGGCCACAACTGAACTTCATCATCTATCACGGTGGCTATCGCTATAGCGGCAGTGGCGGCGCCGAAGGTGCCTGGGGCCAATTTGAAAAAACTGGTCGCATCGACTGGGTCAGTGATTTGGCGGATATCCCGGGCAAGTACGGCGTCAACAATGTGTACGCCGATGT
>Ga0209296_1003395_pt1 | contig 10851 bp, 19 predicted proteins | sample S_130206_EF_Meta_FD_187319 | JGI IMG/M metagenome (GOLD analysis project Ga0209296, IMG submission 187319) | Freshwater microbial communities from Lake Simoncouche, Canada to study carbon cycling - S_130206_EF_MetaG (SPAdes) (version 2) | ecosystem: Environmental > Aquatic > Freshwater > Lake ...
AAATAAAATCAAAGGTACAAATTAAAGCAAGCCAAAAAGCCACACATTTAATACATCCTAATGCAGAGTGTATATGTATGGCTATTGGGTACTTTGTGTTATACTTAAAAAAGTAGTCTATAGTTGCCTGCAGTGGCTCAAAATTAACAAACCACCAGGCTAATGGTATAAGGGCTAGTAATATCATGCCCAAATATAGTAATATTATTTAGAATGGCAAATCATCATCCTGCTCATCAGTTACGATTGCAGCTTCAGGCTTCACGTATGGCTCTTGAAATGTAGCACTAAAGTACTTCAAACCTGATTTGCTTTCTTTTAACCATAGTGCCACCTCCATGTCAGCACCGTTTACATTCACCTTACCCTTGTAGTCAGGGTGAGTTTCTGCAGTCTTCTTATCATTTTTGAAGATAGCACCACTGTTGTTCTTAGTTTCCATTGTTAATCATTGTTAAAAATTGTTAATAAATAATTGATAGTAACTACCCACCCCCACACAACAGCAGGGGTAAGCAATATTGTTAGTAGGATTAACATGGCTCAGGTATTGGACCATCATTAACTATAGGCCATTTAATATCTTCACCATACACCTCATTAGATAATATCTCTGCCATTTGTACAGCCTCTTTAGCTATCCATAGCTTAGACGTTTGAGAGTTATCTATCATTAGAGCATTCATAGCAGCTATAGCCGCCTCATGTTTAAATTGTATCCTGTTCATAATTGTTTTATTAGTTCGTTAAAATACTCCCTGCACTGTTCTACCCTCACCTTAATTTGTTCTATTACCTCATCATCTCTTTTGATTACAAAGGTCTTCACCCTCTTAGCATCAGGTATATGATTAAAGCTGTGCTGTTTCTGCACCTGGTCTCTAAGATCTAAACTCTCCTCCATTAGCCCTAACTTATAGTGTGCACTCTTTACCTCCTGCTCTACTATGGCATGGGGTGTATTGGTAAGGCAGTAACATAGCAGAGCTTCCTGCTTATCTGTGAGCCACATGTACCCCTGCAGTTGGTAGTAGTAATCTTTGTTAGGGCATTCAGTATCAAACCATGGGAAAGTAGATCCACTCCATGAGTTCTTTACATCCACTAGCACCTGATCAGTAACTACATCAGGAGTACCTGTTAGCCACTCATTACTAAAGTTCTCCTCATTCTTAAACAGGAAGCCCTTGTCTATTACATCCATTACAAAGCTGAGGCACATATCCTCACACTCATTACCCTTATCAGTATACTTACTAGTAAACTCTTTACGTATCCCATAAACGTGTGCCAGGGCTAAGCCCTGGATATACGTCTTAGTTGTTTGTGATAGCACCTCCCCTTTAGTTTTAGAAGAGGTCATTATCTTACCTATAGCTGAACATCTAATTTTCATATCATAGGTATTAAAAGCAGTGAATTAATCTGAGTATCATTTAAGTCAAAGCTATCCTTTAACTTATCTACAGTAAACTTACCATCAGCTATAGCCTTAACAGCCTCAGCAAATCTCTTTGCATCTATCTTAGGCTTAGCAGTTGTAGCTATGTGGCCATCATCATCAGTTGCCTGAAGAGTGAGCAGAGCTTGGATGGTGTACCTACGAAAATAAGAAATTTGGCTACCCTGCTGCTGTGCATTGAGGGTTAAGTCCATTGCCATACAGCTAGAGATACTAAAGCCAGTGTAGATACAAACTATCTGAGTGCATACACTACCACCATCTATAGGCTGTAGTAATAACAGATCATGCTGCAAAAGAATAGGCTCAACAGTTTCTAGGATACTATTGATATCTGCATAAGATTTCTTAAAATGTGGGTTAGTAGCATTCTTATGTACTTTACCGATTAGTTGTTTAGCCTGGTGAAGGCGAACATAGAAGGGAGCAGGCTGCTGCTCAACCTCCTGAGGCTTTACAGCCTTAGTTGTTGTTTTTTCCATTGGTTAGTTAATTAATTGTTTACAAATATAGTAATTATTATTCTATTTACACAAAACTCTTTAAAATTATTTATTATACTTCGCCAAAGGTGGTTAATTTTGGTAGTTTTGGCTAAATATATCATACCACTCCACAAAATCATCAAAGGTCTTGCTTATAATATAGATACCTCCTGCAGCTTCTATCATTAGTTGGTATTGCTTTTGCACCACTGACTGCTTATCCTTACCTATCTTTACTTCTATCTTTACAGATCTCCCATAAATAGTAGCAGAGATATCTGCAGATCCTGGAGTGCCTGTGCCCTTGGTCCACTGCCCTGCAGTCTTAGTGCCATCGGTTCTATAGCTTTGCCTGAATACTCCCATTGTATTTATCCTTTCAGCTTGGTGCTTAGAGTGATTAAGAAAGTCTGTAATACATCTAGTCAAGCCATTAGCTGTAGCATCTGAGTACTTAGTGAAGGGGATGATGTGCCCTGGTGCTGATGGGTACCGGTAGCTCATGTACTTCTCCTCAAGCTCATGCAGTCTCTGTTTGTTTTGTTTGTTCATATCTTAGTTATTTTAAACCATCTACCTACTGCACTTCTCCCCTTGTCAAAGTGATACCCCTTAAACTTGCAGTACTCATCAACCATCTTTAAATACCTTTGAGCATTCAAATCATGCCACCCTCCTGTATATGTTTGAAAGTCCTGAATAGATACGTTATTATAGTGCAGTGTATCCATTGTGATATTACCCTCTATAGCATAATCATAAAACTCCTTATTAGTAGAAGAGATAAACCTTTTATCATTAGCATTAATTGCTACAGCCTTAACTAAGCCCATTGATAGAAATTTCTGCAGGTTACTGATCATGTAATTATCAAAGATTAACCAATCAACTACAGTCCAGCTGTCAAACAATAACCTACCATACTCATCTAATGGATTACGTTGAGCATTAAAGTACTGATTAAATTCTATTTCGTGCCTTCTCCTATCATGGCTACCACCTGCACCACTTATCACATAGTTGGTAGTTATCACAATCTTAGGTGAACGTTCAAATGGGATAAAGATCTCATCTTTGTTTTTTCTGTTTACTGTAATCCCTTCTGAAATTAAACTAAATAGCTGCTCAAAGTCAAAGTTCTTTTTAACATCATCAAAGGCCAGGATCTGACTATCTAAGTTTACTCGCTGATAAACAAAGTCACTCTTCTGAGGGTTGAATGCTTTACCATCTATCTTAACTATATTTCTAATCTTACCTATGGCAGTTAGTACTAAGCTCTTACCACTTCCACCATTAGGATTATCATCTATCTCCTGATCATTAAAAATAATTGCCTTCTGATCTGTTTTATCTTTGTAGGTATGCAGTAGATATCCTAGGGTAGTCTCTAAGGCATTAACCCTCTGCTCATCATCAGCTGATACTTTAGACACGAAGCTCTTGAAATCATTTTGAATAGTCTTAGTAGGCTTGTAATCTCTATCAATGATTTGCCTATCCCAAATGTACCCATCTATATCAATGTAGGGCACAATATCTATCTTATCTTTTGTAATCTTAACTACTCCATTTCTGTAAGGTATAAAGCTCACATCTTTAGTATCCTGCAGCATCATCAAACCGATAGGCTCAAGCATAGATAAGTGACCATCTGTAAAGAGGTAAGGTGATTTACTGCAGTAGTTCCATACTTCCACCTGCTTCTGCTTCATTAGGTAGCCTAATACAAAATCTTTCACCTGGTCCACTGAGCTAAGATTAACTTTATTTTCTATCACCCTTACAAATGTCGGTTTTTCCGACCTCTCAGGGTAATACTTATTAAAGCCATACTTGTATAGAAAGTCACGATACTTCATAGGATCTACTGATACCCCCTTTTTATCACTAAAGGCCCAAAACACATCCTCACTATTAGCCACATCTTTTTTTACATCCTCTACCACATCAGGCTTAATATCTAATTGCTTAGAGATATCACCAGGTGAAATGCCCTCCTTTAGTTTAGACTTTACCTTTATTATGGTTTCAAAGTCTTCAAAATATTTAGTGCCTTTATCACTTCTTTTATAAGCAGATGCTACAGTTGTATTAATTTCTATTTGTGTAAAGGTCTTATCACTGTACTGATGCAGATAAAGTTTAGCAGTATTCTCACTGATACCATACTCACAAAAGCAGGATGCTACCTTAAACACCCAATTATTCCTACCATTACCAATATCTCCATGATTAAACTTCATGATATTATCAATGATATTAGCCTCATTAGTCATTGGTAGCACTGGCACCCTCTCAAAAGAGCTGTGGCCCTTCTCCTCTTCTATAAGATTAAACACCTCAGCATCTAAATTGATATAGGCTGTAGGATCATAAGATTCAAAACACACCCTGCTAACATTACAGGAGGATGCATCAAAGTAGTCACTATCAATGTACTCTTCAAAGGCCTTAAACCTTCTTTTATGCGTGAATTTATCAGATGGTGGTATCTTAATCACGCACTTTAACCCTTTGCCTGATGGTGATACAAATATCATAAAGACATTAGGGCAAGCCATTAGCCTAGCCTTCTCAGCTTTCATTACCTTACTGCTAGGGTAATCATCAAAGTCTAAGATACAAAGCCCTGAGTGCTCAATAAGGCCGTTATCATTTCTTTCATTAAAGGTGCCATTAAACATAATAGCCCTAAGGCTGTTTTTTAGGCTGCTATATGCAGGATCATCATCCTCCATAGCTCTAAGAGCAGTGATCTTATCAATAAGCTCAGCATAGCCCTCTTTTATCCTATTGTAAACATCTACCACATCCTGAATGTAGGGAGTTTCTTTAGAATTGAATAAGGACTTAAATACAGATATCTTCATGGTTAGTTAGTTGGGGTGTAAATATAATGATTATTTCTATATGACAACTCTATGACGCAAAATGACGCAAATTTATTGCCCTTGTCATAGCTAATAAGTATACTGCTATTGACTATCAGCGATTTTATGACGCAATGACGCAAAATAAAATAAAAAAAATTATTTAGAAAATGTAAAAAGTTACAGCAGACGCTAATAAGAGAATGTGTCATTGCGTCATTGGTTAGTAATAATTGCATCTGATCTGCTCTTTAAGTTTCTCTAATTTCTCCAGGGTAACACACTCTAAAACCCTCTGCTTTAATGGCTTATAGTATTGAGGTAGCACAAACTTCTCTCTTAATTCAATAGTGTGCATCATATAAGCACTGTCTTTGTACTTTGAGTACGTGTCATGCTTAGCTATCCCATTTATGACAGTTGCATGAGTTTGCTCAAACAGCCTACCAATCTGTGATAGTGTCATGCCATCCCTTTTGAGTACTTTGTACAGGTAATACCTCTTGTATAGCACATGCATATATCTGCACTTTTGTTTTAGATCATGCTTATCTATGATAGCCTGCACCTCTTCTAGTCTAGTCATGATAATAGCTTAGGGTTTACTGATTTGAATAGCTCACTTTGACTATCCACTAACCCAACTGCATTGATATAGTCTATCTCTACCTTTGCACTGGCTATAATAGAAGAGCTCAGTTGAGCTATTGCTTTTGCCTTTTCTACTTCCTGCTGTACTTTCTCATTAGTCATATCCTCATCAGCTAATCTTTCAAGTGCCATAAAGATGTGATCACGTAGATCACTTAGTTTGTTGTTTGCCATTTGTTTTTCTTTTTAGTTTACATGTTAGTTTCATTATCTCCTGTAGCTCAGCAGGGAATCTTTGTATAGTATTACGAGCCATATTTTCCTTTCTAGTTATTACTTGTAGGTTGCTTAGTTCACAGTTCAAATAGTTGCCATCTAAAAATATTACTACAGATCCTCTAGGTATCTCACCATTTGCTTTGGTCCATACATATCTTTGCAGCAGCTCCCAGTGGCTATCTTTAATTTTGATATATTGGTAAGGCCTTCTTTGTGTATCTAATCTTATATTAATAGTTCCTACCGGCTTAGTATTGTAAGGCTTGTTACCCTTTTTAAACATGGTAGGTGCTACCTTCTCATAGATTTCAGCATCCATCTGCTTACCCTTATTGTGTGGGGTGTGCCCTGGCTTAAATTGATTAGGTATAGATGGCTCTATGATCCTGCCACTTGCAGGTGTAAGCATATACTCAGCTGATTTCTTTATTTTAGCAGCCCATGCAGTATTGTATACTTTGCTTATAGTTACCCCTAGAAGCTCTGCTATATACTTACTGCTGTGATTTGGATAGAGTTCTATGATCTGCTGTCTTAACATACTGTCTCTACTTTAAGTATTAGTTTGGGCCACATAGCCATTATCATAATTGCATGATCTCTATCCAGTGCCTCTAAGATCCTGGTGCCTATCCTCTTTTTACCACCCTCAAAATAGTTAAAGGTTACTTTGTAGCTCTTCATATCTTTAAGGTAGATAGTTTAAATCATAGTATAGCTCACCCTTAGATATATTCTCAGGGGTAAATTCTAAGGTATCTGTGTAAGCCTTTACTATCTGCTCTTTCTCCATTGCTAGATACTTATGAAAGTGGTTAATAAATTCTTTACCTTCTGTGGTGTACACATTGAATAGTTGGGGGTGCATCTCTTCTAGATCAGAAAAAACTGCCTGTACTGCTGTCATCATTTCTCTTGGGGTTTAGTTTCGTTGAAATCCTGCTCACTTAAGTAGTCAAGGTACAGCTCCAGGTTGAAGCTGCCACCTTTATCATCTATAGAGCTCTGCTCTCTCCACCATAGCATCTTCCTTTTAAGGCTAAAAGTGGTAGGGGTAAATTGGTTGTCGTTAGTTTCCATATTTATATACATTCTGAATTATTATAAAACCATTCCTCTACCATCTCAGTAGTTTCTTTTAGCTCTTTATTAGTTAGTGGATATAGTAGTTTGTACTTAGGTGTAGTTTGGTAGCTATCTATTACCAATGCCTCATATACACCCTCCTCTATAAAGTAACATTGAAATTCAACGGTGTATATTATACTACCATCATCAGATCCCCACCATATAGTTAGGTATCCTTTATTTTTGTATTCAATTATATATTCATTTTCCATAATTTCTATTTTTTATATTATAAATAACAGGCAAAGTACATCCCTACCCAAAGTATTGCAAAGGCAAAAATGCCCTGTATTATTTCAATAGTTTTCATCTAGTCCTAATTTTTCGATTAATAATAAAATTGTAGTGTATTTGGTTTGTAGTCTCTGAGCTGCAGGATCTTTGTACCCGAATGCTGAGACCATTTCATTGTACTCATCTCTAAGGTCTACTGAGTAGGCTAGGATAGTGGCTGTCATTTCTTCTTTGTTCATTTGGTTAGTTTAAATTGGTTATGTGCAAATATACGCACTTACAATGAATTGTTTACAACTTTAGCGTTATCAATAATGATTCTAAATAAGGAGTAAGGGCATAACCTTACATAATGTGTAGTAAAATAAGGGCATAACCTTAAATATACTTTACAAATAAGGGTAAATTTTAGCATTCTTTACACCTGATTAACTGATCATGTATAAAAAGTCATGTTTTTTACACCTTTTACTAGACATTCCTGTCACAAATTTTGGCAAAAAAATAACCCCCTACCAAACTAACCAAAGATATAGGGGGCTATGAGTCTCTAATACGAGACCTGATGCAAATATATGTAAAAAATTACAAATTAAACTTATGAGAGTCAATATATTTTGTCACTAATCTATCACCTGTAGTACCCCTAACTAATTTTATAGTAAGAATCCTGCCACCTAATGGCTTAATGGGAGCTCCTCTCTCTACATGCCACCCTTGGGAGCCATCTCCATACTCTTCTTTGTAGGTACCTGTTAGCATTAGGTGTAACTGCTTTTGTTTAAGTACATAACCTCCTACACTATGGTGCTCTATAGTATCTCTTACATCATTTCTACTGCTGTTCTCATGGATGTGGCCCATTGTGAATACATCAAAGTTCTCATATACCTCTAAAGCCCTGGTTAAATTGATAGCACCCTTAGTAACTATACCACCACCACCTGATCCATGGAAATATTTGCATTTAGTTGAGTATTTAGATCCCCATGCTGATGCCTGCTTAATTATAAACCATCCACCATAGCCACCTGTTTGAATATTAGATCCTGCTTTATAGTTTAGAAGGTCCACAAATCTTTGTAGGATGTCAGTCTCTTGCCATTTTATTATAGCAGTTTCGTGGTTACCATAACCTACTAGCTTAATGATGTGAGCATAGGGCAGGAACCAATCTACAGCTGTCTCAACTATACTATCTAAGTACTTTGCATTGTTATGTTCAGGTCTTATGTCTGACTTGTTACGCCTGTTATCACCTCTACCCTGCATTAAGCAAAACATATCACCGTTAATCATCACAGGTATATCCTCCTCTAAGCAATAATCTAGGTGCCTCTTCAGCATATCTCTATCACAGTGAGGGTTATCCCAGTGCAAATCTGAGAGCATAGCAACTTGAGCATAAAGATTATCAATGATAAGCTCATGCACATTCTTAGAATGTTTGATCATAAGTATAATTTTATTAATAGTCTAGTAACGAAAGACAGGAGTACTCCTGCTAGGAACCCCCATACTAGGAGCATCCAATTAGTTTTGGACTTAGTTATCTGCACAGCTTTACGCTGCTCTTTAGCTTCTCTATAGATATACTTGTATTTTAGCACATCCTGTTTTAATACCTTAGTTTTATACCTATATTCGATTCTAGTCTGATACCTGGTCTTAGGAATGTATACATTCTTAAAATTAATGATAGTATCTTTTGTGGTGATCACCTTCTCCCATATAATCGTATCATTTCGTATCACTGCAAAGCTATCTACTGAGATGATTCTAATAGTATCACTATCCTGCACTATCTCTAGTCCATGCTTAAGTGCCTTCTTATAGTGGTATTGTGCTTTCTTAGCGTCTGAACAGCCATATAGTAGGGTTAGTACTATAAGGGGTAGTAAGAGCCTCATAGCTCAATTAAAGTATATGTAAACTTATTGCCAAAAGCAGCCTTTGATTTGTTAATTATCTTCATAAATTCTACAAAATTTGCATTATACCTAAACACCTGGCATCCCTCAGAGAAATAATCTACGTATGCAGGATCTTTGTAGATGGATGATCTGTGAATATTGATACCAAAGTACCCCGTTTCAGTTACCTTCTCATCATAGGCAGTGTCCTTATTATTATCCCTGTATACAGTAACATTGCCTAACCTTTGGCATAGAGCTTCATACTTACCATTGTGCAAAGAGACACTATACACCCCTCTATACTGCCCTGGCTTTAATCTCGCAACTCCTTTTGAGCTTCTTAATATTTCAGTAGGTTTTTTTCCTGGATCTGTGGTGATTTTCCACTCATGATACTGCCATACTCCCATTAGCTTATAGGATACAGTGATCACATCATCAAATTCATTGGTAACTTTCTTACCTGGCTTCAAGTTTCTTACTCCTACTATGTTTACATCATAGTCTTTATCACTATTAAACCAAACATAGCCTTTACTCTTGACCGCTGTCTCTATTATCTCTCTTGTGTAGCTCATCTCTTAAAAGTTTATTTTCTTTTTTCAATAAATAGTGCTCAAATATCATAAGGATACTGAACACAGCTAATATGTATGCAGCGTATTTCATGATCTGTAAATCATGGCTTTAATCTTCTCCTGCTGTAGGAAGTTCAAATAGTTAAATAGTTTTCTTATCATTTTATTGTATCTATATCCTGCTTAATATCTCGTGCCCTTGCAAATAATAGCTTCATAGCCTGCCACAAATCAATACCTTTTACTGCTTTTATATTCTCTGAAATTGAAAGCGTCTCAATGGATACTAGCACTAATGCAAGTATTTTTGTGAGCATCAAAGGTATACTAAAAAAAACTAATATGATATCATTGAGAATAAACCTATCTATTAAGTAGAATAAAATAACAGCTATTTCATATAACATTAATTTAGATATGATAGCACTAAGTTTTCTAGATGTAATAGGGATGTTTAGTTTTTTTGACTTCCATATACCTGTAATAGTATCTATTACTATGGCAAACCCAATTAAAAATAAGATCCCTGAGATGGGTAAAAAGAAAGTAGATACCACTGCTAATAATTGAAGGGATGATTTTTGAATAGAGGATAGTAATATGGCTAACTGTAGTTTCATTAGAGTATTAAGATAGAGTTATTATACCCATTTTCTCTGAACGTACCACAGGTACCTAGGCAAGTGGTTTGATATTGGTTAATGCAGCTGCAGTTATTAAACATGGGCCTAAGATCTGTATCCTGGTTAGTGGTAGATATGAACTGAGGAAATAGATTCCTGTTTACCAGGAGCCATCTAATAAGTCTCTGCTCAAAGAAGCTAGCTTTCTGTGCATAGTGCTCCATCCCAAAGGCTACCTCAGCTCTAGATACAGATGCAGAGTAATCACCTGATTGTGTTTGAAGTCCTTTATTTTTAAGTTGGTATGTTAATCCAAAGACTGCATCTTCTGCAGATCTCCATGCTATCACTGGCTGTATAAACTCAACTAAGTCTACCTCATCAGGGTTAAGTGTCTGAGCATTATACTGAGTTAGCATATAGTTATAGAAAGTAGTGCCTAAAATAGGCTGTACTCTTAGTGCTGCCTGAGTAGCTATGTATGGTGTTACATCTGTTACATCCACATTGGCTGTAATAGGTGTATTAACTTTTAGATAAGTTTCAGTTATGAAGTATAGCATTATACAATGGGTGTTATAGGGGTTGCTACTATAGCAGCAGCTGCTGCACTTTGTGTTACATCACCACCATCAATAGGAGGAAGGGATGCTAAGGCTCTCACCTCATTAATTGTCATTGT
>Ga0209296_1003396_pt1 | contig 10849 bp, 20 predicted proteins | sample S_130206_EF_Meta_FD_187319 | JGI IMG/M metagenome (GOLD analysis project Ga0209296, IMG submission 187319) | Freshwater microbial communities from Lake Simoncouche, Canada to study carbon cycling - S_130206_EF_MetaG (SPAdes) (version 2) | ecosystem: Environmental > Aquatic > Freshwater > Lake ...
CAACCGGTAAAGCACGATGCGCATTTGCCCATGCTCGATTAAATGTTTCATCCTTGGTACTAACCCTAATCATTGCCATCGCATGATAAAATTAACAGCATCAACAGAATTTTCAAATATAAAATCTTTGCCTTTTCTTTCAAAAGGACCGTTACAGTGGTTTTCAAGCCAATTAATAATATCAACTGCCTGTTTGTTATCTTTAAATCTATCTAAGTTTACCCGAGTCCATCCCATGCCTGTAAGCATACCCCAAAGAATTTCTTTGTCAATTTCACTCTGCATCTGTGTGCCAAGTTCTTCTATTATTTGATCTTGTAATTTCATCGCCATTTTAGAACAAACATTGTTCTATCCTTTTCATCGCGGAACCAAAACTTACGATTGTTCATATACCATCGCAACTCTGGCGCAGGGGCTTTTGACATATCGTGTTGCCAAATCTTATTGCTACCAGGACCAAATGTTTGCCCGCACCAGTCTTCGATAGCCCGCCAATTACCGCCTACAGGTTCTACTGTATAATACCGTTTGCCGTAAACAGTACCCTCGCTGAGTTTTAGATCTGAAAGTGGAACACTTAAAATATCTTGCATAAGTCTATCGATGGCCTGAGACGACCACTGGCTTTTACCGGAGCGGCGGCCAGTTATCTGTATCAACCCTTTACCCTTATATTGTTTCATTTTAATTAATACATCTTCTTGCCACGGCTGTAAGTTCATCGCAGTTTATTTCCATTAGCTGTGCCCCAGCGAAGCATAAACATAGTAGCATCATAGTCATCGCTAAATTGAAAATATAGTGCATGAAAATGTTCTGCTCGCCAAATACCTTTACAGTTATCTTCGCACCACTGTTTCATCTCTGGTAACTGTTGATATCCAATAACATCAAAATTAATCCTATAGGGAAATATAGCTCTTGCACGAGTAGCTAATAGTTCGCCTAATGTGGCAATCTTAGTTTTGGCCGTTACCATATTTTAATAAGAACACAGTTCTTTTTTGTTCATCATAAAAATCAAGACGTACAGTATGTTCGTGTCGTTTACCTTTGTACCAACCTTCTTGTTCAGTCCACCAAGAAATTTCTTCCTGTGGACGGTCTTCTTTAACCCACTCGTCATGATGGCGTACAGTAAAACCTAAAACTTCTTTCATCTTAGAACGACTTAACCATACACTGCGTTTTTCTCGATTCTTGATAGTTGCGAATACGCTCTCCCACTGCTGAGGACTCATCACTATAGGCTTACTCATTCCCAAGTCCTATGCTTTTCAGCTACCCACTCAAGACCATCATACTCGGCAATTTCCCATTCTACATCTGCAGGCACCTCTACAATTTTAAGAGTGCAGAAACGACTGTTGGCTCTTTCACCAAACTCGCGAATAGTCTGTATTAGATAAGGATCATCTCGAGGAATATAGCGATCATACCAATCCTTAGCATTTTGATCAACACCAGCAAGTTCTTTGTATCTCGCCTGTGCTGCCTCACTGAGGCCGAAGCCACCATGTTGTCTGTTAATAGCGATCCTGCGTATGCCGCGAATTTCTTCAATCAGCTTGGTTTTGTCTATGTTCATCAATGGCAGCTTTCAGTGCTTCTTCAACTAATTGGTTAAAAGTCATGTCACGATCATGTGCAATCTTCATGTATGTCAACAGTTCTTCATCTGTAAAGTCAACCGGGACTGATACACGGGTATCGTAATCTTCACCAGCTCTAATGGCCAATGCCTTTTGAATAAAGTCATCAACTACATCGAGATCAACGTAGTTAACATCGTCCCATGCTTCGTTTAAATTAACATTACGCAAAAATGCTTCTTCATCATGCTTTTTACGCTTGTTCTCCGCAATCATGCGATAGGCACGATCGTTAGTATAGTCGCATACACTAACTTCATAGACCTTTTGTGTTTTAGTGCTGAACACAATGCTAAAACTGTATCCGCCAGTGCCGTGAACACCGTTCCATGAATCCAGTGTATAGGCATTAGGTCCATAACAACTCCAACCATATTCACTACCTTCGGTAATCTTATAGTCAACAAGTTCCATCCATTCTTTCATTGTGATCATTTTTTGTCCTTTTCTAATATAGGTTCTTGTACAACATAAGTCGGAGGATTGAACGCCTTCCAACTGTCTGGTGTAAACATTCTAACAGGTTTCCAGTATTTGTGCAAGAGGTTATTAACAATAATAGCACCCGCAATGATTACCAAAAATCCAAGTGTGGTTAATATGCTGCCTGCTAACCAGACTGCGGCTTGATCCATGTCCATTATATTACCTTTCCTAATCCTAACCAAATTAGCTGTTCAAGTTCTGATTGGTAGTCTCGACCCAATCTACGCTTTTCGTAGATTGCCTGTAGGATTTCTCTACCGTCACTAAACTCAGTGGCACCGTGGCCACGACTTTCTAATTCTTCAACGAGATCTTCTGTATCAAAGTCTGACAGATCAACGTCTACTTCAACTTCTGTGTAAATTGTTTTATACATTACTTTGCTTCTTCTTTCTTACGTTCAATAGGTGGAGGAAAATAGGGTTCGATCACATAATGGTTAGCGCCGTACCAGCCAATAGCGGAAAAGAAACCTACAACAGTCCAGGTAGCAACAATTATCATTTCGATTTTTCCTTTTTAATCAAAAGATTTTTTAGTATGCATGAATTTTCTATAGGTTTCTTGCCATATAGTTCTCATGAGAATTGCACTCTTATCGTTCTTATCCCAGTTTTTAATTTCGTGTGTCCATTCTTCTCGTTTAAATGGTACTACACATACCAACGGTGTTCCAGCTTCAATGATATATGTTTCAGTTTCTTTGCTATCACTCATCATGAACGGAAAACCAATAGGACTGGTATATTCGTCAGTATCGACTACCCCAGGGAATACTGTAAATCGTGTTTCGTTAAAATATTGAGGTTGAAAAAATAAACAACTATATCCCGGCGGAGTTTTAACTCCCCACATGCCACTAAATTTGGCAATCTTTTTTAAATATCCGTTTCGCATAACAGGCATCTGTTTGCTGTCGTGGAATACGACTGGAGGAACCCCTTCAGCCATTCGAAAATCAAAATTAACATTTTCTCCAACAGTATCATTCCAATCACGCTTAACTACAATGTCCATATGGCTTCGAATAATATATCCAGTGGTCATATAATCGAGTACAGGAATACACCGTTTTACACTAAGATTAGTCCCAAATCCAACTTTCTGTACAGCAGCCATTTCAATTTCAATTTCTTTGTACCAATCTGGTATAAGACGTTTGGCAGGCACAGGCGGATATAACTTAGTTAACGGTGTTGATTCTAAAAATTCAATTTTCATTATTATTCCTTAGTTAATTCGCACATCAACATAAAGTGATCGTAGGCCTTGCGAACACCGTCATGTTGTAAAAGTTTTTCTGCTTCGTCTTGCATGGCTTTTAATCCTGCTTCAGCACAGTCGTGAATACTAAGACCACGAAGTGTGCTGATATCTTCTCCAAATGCTTCTTTGAGAGCTTCCCATGCTGCCTTTTGTTTTTCAGTCAACGGAGTTGTCTGTGGACGCAGCTCTGAGGCCTTGCGAATTGCTTCGCATATCTCTTGTTCGGCCACACGTCCTGCGGCGATCATCGGAGCATACGCTGGATCAATATTAAACCTCCGACTCTGCCCGCCTGGATAACACATCACAAGATGATTGCCTTTTGGAAAACTGTCAAGGTAGACACTGTCGTACTCAGCAACTGGTTCATACTTGCGGCCAACTTTTTTATAAAAAACTGTTTTCATACTTCAAAGGTAAAGTTAAAATCAAACTGATCATTTTCGCCTGGATAACCATGTGGGTTACATATCACTCGAGTGTCGCCAATCATATAGTCAAAGTTGTTGTGCATGTGACCGTGTGTCCATACTTTGATACGGGGACGATCAAGAATGAATTCACTTAGGTCTGAGCTGTATCCGCCATTCATCAGCTGATCATGTTTATACATTTCGTGTATGCTCAAGTGACTGGGAGCATGATGTCCGCAAACAACCACCTTGGCATCTTCTGGTAAGTTTTCAATTACAGTTTTAAAGTAGTCACGGGTTTTGGTAAACTCCATGACAGTGCGCTTTGGCAAAAACTTTTTAAAGTTTTCACCAGCAATGCGAATCACACGAAAGTCATTCATGCACTGTTCCAAATGATACAAGGTCATTGCATCGCCTTTGTTACAGTCAGTCCACATAGTACCGCCGATGAAGTGAACATCGTCGATCAGTTTAGTGTCGCGATCCAGCAAGTGTACATTATGGATATTTAGGTATCCAAGAGTGGTTCGAATGATTTCTGCACTCTTGTCAAACTTGCCATGATAGTGTTCGTGATTACCCATAATGTAAATCACATGTTTGAATTGGAAACTCACACGTTGGAAAAAGTCTCTGTAACGTAGAGCACGTTTAATACGACCGTAGCCTTCATCGGGAATATCTGCCAACGATAGGTCTGCCGGTTGATTGCGTAGATCGTCAGCCACAAGGATATCGCCAGACAGTATAAGCACGTCTGCACCTGTATCGTTTTTGATCATGACATCTTCAAACTCGAGATGGAGATCGGAAGCAAGTTGGATTTTCATAGTTTTATCGAAGGAGTAATATGTGTATATTATAACATCAGTTAAAAACTTTGTCAAATGGTTAAATACTCATATTGTACAACAGAGCGGAGCGAAACATGAGCGAAATATTCAAAATAATAGGTGATTTGGGCTTTCCTGTGGCTGCGGCCTTAGCAGGTGGCTATTTTGTATACCTAACCATCAAATTGCTATTAGCCGGAGTCCTAAGTTCTATTAAAGGCATGGCTGGCATTATCACAGCACTTGATAACCGTGTAAAAACCATGAATCACGATGTTATACGTATTGATGCTGTGGTATCAAACGCACTTGGATTGCATCCTGACACTGATCGTATCGCTCGTGCAGACGGAAAGAACGATGCAAGGAGAGACTAATGAAATACTACGATTACGATTGGGACTTAGAGCCCAACAGAATATTATTGGATGCAGAATTAGACATAGATAAACTTGGTTGGCGTCATGGTGATTATTTTAAAATTGTCAACGTTGACGGTCGAGCAATGTTGGTAAAATGTGATTCATTGGTAAAATTTATTAAGGAAGGCGAACATGGACAAATGGCAAGTATGGTGGGATAGTTTACCAAAACATACACAAGAATATCTAAACAAGCAACCAATTTGGCATGACAGAGATGTTGCTAAATTTGTTAGCATAGCATTAGTGGTAGGATTTTTCTTTGGATATATCAGTAGTTAAGCAGTAATACATTGCAGGAGCGAAAAAAATGTATGTAGATGGAAATCTGCTATTTGCGATTTATTTTATCGCAGTATTAGCATTAGCGGTAAGTGCGTATGCACTTTGGTCGTTAGAGGAAATTAGACAGCATTATTCTAAACGGAATGATAGAAAATCTAATGCACCTCCGAGGTCAGTGCAGTCAGGTAAAAAGCATTCAACGGCAGCAGGGTATTATGACAAATACATCGGCAAATAAAGATTATGGGAATTATAAACCTTAAATTCGATGTTAACGGGCATGGTTATGTTGCGAATAGCTTTCAAAGAGTTCAAGCATTAATAGACATCATTCAGGAAGAAATTGTGAATCAAGAAACTATATTATCGTATTATGAAACACTGAACATCACAGAACGTGCAGCGTTGATTGCTGCATTACGTACAGATGAGATAGCTATATTGGCACGTGAACGAGCAGAACGTACTGCACGTAACAAAGAATTGGGTGTACACACTGGCAAGACTATAGACGAATACAGCACCAATGCTTGGCAAATCAAACAAGACTATCCAGACAGTGAAGATGGTGTATACTGGATACAGAATGATGCGATCAACAATGGTGAACCATTTCAGATCTATGCTGATATGACTACTAACGGCGGTGGTTGGACATTGGTATTACAAAATAATTATAGCCCAAATTGGACTAAAGATACAGCAGTGTCATTGCGCCCAACAACTCCTCCTAACGAATTAGTAGCAGAAGGTACCTACGGTAGCGATGATAGTGCTAACTACAGCATATATAGTTGGGCCGATTATATCAAACGTTCAGCTACAGGCTTTGACTATATGATTGATGCTTATGCTCGTGGACGCAATGGTGGTATCTGGACAGCTAATCAGGCATATAACTTTATGGATAAAGGTGCCAGTGATACCTTTTGGGGCACTGATGATGTAGCAGGCAGTGATGGTTTCCATCAAGACATTACAGAAATAGAGAAATTCCCAGCAGGTAGTTCAACAGACAATGGTACATGGGATTATGATATCAACAGTATAGAACATCGTATGCCTTGGTATGCTGACCCTGATGTATGCTCACCAGGAGAGGCTTTGATCACTACTACACACAAAGATGACTATGCTTGGTTTGGTACCTTAGTTAGTAATAATGCCGGTTGGCCTCCAATACCTTGGATAGCAGGTAACACTACAGGGTCAAGTGTAGATATCGCCAGGCCAAACGTTATCTGGATGTGGGTAAGATAAGGAGAAAGATATGGACGTCGTAGAGTTAGTAAACAAGTATGGTTTTCCAATTGTCATGGCAGTTGGGATGGGCTTTATCATCAAGTATGTATGGACATGGGCTACTACAGAAGTTAAACCAGTTATCAGTGATGCCAATACTGTGTTAATTGCTCTTATTGACCGTATCCGTATGCTGGACAACGACTTGATTCGTTTAAATCAAAAAGTAAACACTGTCCTACACTTACGCGGTAAGACTATTGAGTGGGAACGTGTTGAAGCTGAAAAGAAAATTAACGAACATAATACCGACGACAAAGAAGCATCCAGCGGCAACGGTTAATTATTTTTCGTGAGCTACAAACTCACCATTCCAGTTATCTGGTAGGTCTTGTTGCTTCATAAACTCGCAGCGTTCAATCCAGATCTTATAGTACTTGTCCATTTGTCCACCAAAGTTGCCCTTTAGTTTTTTACACATAGCGGCAGCTTCATCAAACTTCTTAGCTTTGTACAGATCATGCATCTTATTGTGTGCTTCTTGATCTTTAGAGTAATCCTCACCACGAGTACGCAACACAGTATAGATTAAATCTGCTACTGTCTTGCCCTTTGGCTGTAGGTTATCTAATAGTAGGTAGAAGAAATCATCCTTAGTACGGTTGTATGTTTCGGCACCAATAATACATAGTACACCATAGGCTTTACAACGTGCTTCTAATCGTGCGGCTGTTGAAACCATGTCACCAAGGATGTCGTAACCGTGACGCTCTGTTGACCCCATCTCACCGATAAAGCCAATGCCTGTATTACAGCCCCAACCCATAGCCGCAGGAGGTAAGCCCTGTGCTTCCATTTCTTTTGTATAGGCATCTACAGCATCAAGCATTTCTAATCCTACCTTAACAATAGTATGTGCATGGTTAGGGTCTTCAATAGGAGCACCATGTATGTGCATACTTGCATCGCCTACATACTTGATAACCATACCATTATTATCAATAATAGGACGACTAATGCTGTCCATATAGCCGTTCATGTATTTTGTAAGTCCTGCTACATCATCGCCGTAGTGTTCACCAATAGGAGTGAAGCCACGTAGATCACTGAACATAACTGATACGTCTTTACGTACACCACGTTTAATCAGTTCAGGGTCTTTCTGTAGCATTTCAACTACTTCTTTAGAACAGTAGCCTGCAAACTGTTTCTTGATTGCCTGCTTCTGTAAGAACTCACTTACAAACTTAACGCCGTAAGCATGAAGCAGAACAAGAACAAGGCCGCAAGCGAGAGCGGTAATGTCAACAAGCCAAAGATTAGACGTGTAAACATACTGAGATAAAGGATACAAAACACCAAGAGCGATAACGCCACTAATAAGTCCAACATAAGTCCACCTTGTTAAAAAGAGTAACACTATGCCTAACACTGCCAAGGCAATAATTTCAGCACCGTCAGCCCAGTCAGGACGCTGAATAACAACTCCATTTGCCATTGTAGCAATTACATTGGCCTGTACTTCGTGCGGCCATACTGCGCCTTTACTTGTCGGCACTGGATTAGAAATTCCTGCTGCTGTTGGTCCAACAACAACAATCGCACCTCCGAAGTCTTTTGGCAAATTAGTTAAACTTACAGATTTACTTTGTTGGCTCCAATCGATCCATATACGGCCTAAGTTGTCTGTTGTTACAGGACCAAACTTAGGTATACGCATTTTTTCAACACCCCCTTCAAATAGTTTTACTTGGAATGTTGAATCACCTGCAGCCACACGTAGAGTTTCTAAACTCATTGCAGGATATAGTTTACCATCAACTGATACGATCAACGGCATGCGTCGATTAACACCGTCAACTTCTGGCAGTGTACTAACTATACCAATACCTGCGGCTGAATTTTCTAACTGTGGTATGTTGGCGATAAGTCCAGGATACTGTACAATTTGATCTAACCACTCTGGTCCTAATACAGCACTACCTGGAACACGAGGAGTATTTTTTGTTTTATTACTGGGTACTGATCCTAATACTACTGGATAGTTTTTAAGAGCGGCACTAAGATCTCTATCTCCACCAGTGCGATCACGCTCAGCCATGAGCACATTGAGAACAACAAGGCCAGCGTTACGATGATAAAGGTCTTCAATAATCTCAGCATAGTTAACCCTTGGTAGTGGCCATTGGCCGTATTTGTCCAACGCGGCTTCATCTATGTTGACTGTATAGATGTTGTTTTCTGTAGGAGCTTTGGCTGTGATCAGCGTATCAAAGTAACGTAGTCTTACGCTTTCAACGAATGAGGGATCGGCGATTCTTATACTTAAAATAAGTGCCAATGTTATTAGGGCAGTCCAAGGACTCGTTAGGATTTTTCTCATCATGCGATATTTATCTGAGATTATCGACCCACGTATATCTGTGGTGCGGCTTCTCGTTGACGCTGTTGTTCACTCTTAGGAAATAGGCCATCACCGTACTGCGGATACTTTTGCTGTCGATCGTATGCTACCCACATAAACACACCGCCCATAACAATGATTATTACGATAACTGCAACACCTATTACAAACTCATCTCTTAATCTCTTTAATCTTGCTTGGCGTCTTTTATCTATAACTGATTGACGTTGCATTTGCTGTTTAATAAGGATGCTCTGTTCCTTACCCATTTGCTTCATCATAGCTTCAACTTCTGTATACAGCGCACCCAATTCTGGAGGACTTTGATAGACCATCAACTCACGCAAATCTATACTCATTTGTTCCAACTGTTTTTTCATCAGCACACGCTGTAGGGCACGTTTGCCTAAACTGTCGTCACCTGTATAGACTTCTGTTTTAGCACGGCGTTCTTCTTCTTCAAACACTGCCATGCACTTATAGAAGTTATCGTAATAGGTGCCAAGATGCTCGCCAATTTCTGTGTAAATTCCTGTGTGCTGGTTATCGTTGGCTTTTTTGTTTAATTCTACTACACGAGCTTTTTCTTCTTGTAGCTGTTTCTTAGCTTCGGGTGGCACGGGTTTGCCATCGTAGACCTTGTGAAACTGAGAATCGAGATCTTTAAGTACATCTTTGACTTCACCAGCAGCACCTTTGATATCTTTGTAGAGTTTACAGCCAGCCTTAACTGCGGAGACTGCTCCGTTAGCAAGGGCAAATAAGGTGACTGGATCCATATACCGCTCCGATCCTCTGTTTTAGTATTTAAGTATTTTGCCATAAAAAAAGAGCTCGAAAGCCCTTTAGTGCTGGTTACGAGATCCAGCGTCCACCCTATTTTGTGGCCGGTTTCATTTCTATCAAATTATCACGGAATATAGCCCAAGCACGTTCCCAAGTCCAGCGATTGCTACCTTCCCAAACTCGTTGTCTATCCAACATAAGGGCATCTTTTACAGCCTGTTTCAAATCTGTATTCATGCAACCGGTGATACCTTCATCAATAACATCTTCCGGGCCCTGGCAGGGATAAGCAGCTACAGGAGTACCGCAGGCCATGGCTTCTATCATAACAAGTCCAAATGTTTCCCATTGACTTGGGAATACAAACACATCTGCAAGATTGTAATAATAGGCTAACTCAGCACCTGTTTTAAAACCCACAAATTCTACCTTGGGATAATCTTTTTTATATTCTTCAAGCATTGGGCCGCCACCGACCATAATCTTGTGAGCGCCAGGATAATTCAAATTAAAAAAGTCTTCAAGATTTTTTTCTTTACTGACACGACTAACACATACAAGTGTAAGTTGAGTATTTCGTCTTTGATCTCTTGGATAAAACACATCTCGATCAACACCGCGTGTCCAAGGAATAACTTCGCCGTCAAACCCATGATCCTGTAACTCTTTAACCATTGTGTCAGTTGTGGTCAACACTTTACCACTGTGCTTGTGGAACCAACGTACTAAAGGCCAAGTAATTGCTTCAGGGATTCCAAATAGGGCTCTAAGTCCTTCTGGAAACTTAGTATGATAAGCAGTATTGTAGCGATAACCGTGTTTGTCAAGATATTGTCTAACACACAGACCCACAGGACCCTCGGTGGCGATGTGGATATGATCCGGATTGATCTCCTCAAGTATCTTGCCCACCTTCCGGGGAAAGGCAATCTTGACTTCGTTGTAGCCAGGGCAATCAACATAGCGGAACCTCCCGGGATCAAGATATACAACACGATAGTTGTCCCGAATCGCACACGCCTCAATATTTTTGTAGGTCGTAACCACGCCGTTA
>Ga0209296_1003397_pt1 | contig 10847 bp, 8 predicted proteins | sample S_130206_EF_Meta_FD_187319 | JGI IMG/M metagenome (GOLD analysis project Ga0209296, IMG submission 187319) | Freshwater microbial communities from Lake Simoncouche, Canada to study carbon cycling - S_130206_EF_MetaG (SPAdes) (version 2) | ecosystem: Environmental > Aquatic > Freshwater > Lake ...
ACTCACCGTATTTCTCTCAGAACGTTGTCGGCGCTTTGATTTATGTGGCGTGGAATCTTGCGGAATATCACCTAAACTAGATACGTTGATTACATTTGCGTCGAGAGAAATGTCGTCGCCGTTGCCATTGCCATTGCCATTGCCATTGCCATTGCCGCCGCCGGTCATTCCCGAGAGAATATTCTGGAGTGTAATATTGGGCGCTAGATCACTCGACTGCTGCGTAGAACCGGATGGTTGAATATTAATCGTCTTGGTCTTAAGACGAGACATCATATCACTGACATCAGTGGATGGGCCGCGCATTTCAGGCCGTCTTGATTTCTGCTCTGCGTAGTGCTGTTGCTGTTGCTGTTGCTGCATCATCGGCATCGGCATCGGCATCGCAGTTGCTCCTGGACGAACTGGTGGTGGTGGCGCGAGTGGCCCCTTGGTCGCGATAGGTGGAGGAGGAGGACGTTGTTGAGCATATTGTGGAGGTTCGTTATTACGACCGCCGCCGCCACTACCGCCGATGATATCATTCATGAAATTGCCAAATCCGGACCCGCGCCCGCCACCGCCGCCACCGCCACCGCCACCGCCACCGCCACCGCCTAAATTACCCGACATCGAAGAAACTGCGGCTTGCGTAAATTGCTGCATTAACTCTGGGTTCTGGCGCATAATATCATCCATTCCAGGCAGCGCAGATTTGAACATTGTATTTGTCATATGAAGCATAATCGCACTTCCACCCAATTGGAACATGAGTTTCAATTCCGGCGACATCTTGGCCTTTGATTTGTATTTCTCGTGAAGCTCGCCAAATATTTCATCATATTCACTGAGGTTCTCATTCACTTGCTCCGACCATCCATCAAGTTTCAGATCAAATGGGTCAAACTTGTTGTTCAAAAACTCTAAACCAGTAATACATGCGAGAAGCATCTTGCCTTGAAATTTCGTACTGTTATGGCGCTCACGCTCTTCCATTTGCGTATCATATTCGCCCTTCATCTCTTGGTAAGATGAATCCATCGAATAACGTTTTGTAAGTTGGACACCCTTCTGTTCTAATTCCTCCAGTTTACGAAGAAGCTTGAACTTTTCCTTCAACATTTCCTCTTTCGAGAGCTGGGGTGTGGGATCTACATTTGCGTCAGGATCCAGTGGAATATCATTGAATTTGCCATATCCATCCCATGTGCGATTGTCGGCGTCAGTGTGTGAAGTCGATTGTCCTAAATGAATACCGCCACCGCTGCTGCCACCGCCGCCGCCATTGTTACCGCCCTCAGCATCTGATTTACTTAAATTGAATATTCCACCTAAAAATCCGCCGCCGCTGCTGCCGCCGCCACCGCCGCCGTTATCAGCGTCGGAACCTCGCTTGACATTACTTAAGTCATTCAGTTCATTTTCAAGGTCAGCCAATTCGCTTAAATCAATATCTCCGCTACCGCCACCACCGCCCTTGCGGTCACTGTCTTTAAACTTATTATTCATGAGAAGTTCTATTCCACCTCCGAAATTCGAACCGCCGCCGCCGCCACCGCCTCCAGACGACTTACTACCGCTACCGAATGTAAATGTCGGCATCGTATCCAAAGCACCTAAATCAATTTCTTCCGCCATCGTATGTAATATATTAGATCGTAATCTTTATACTAAAATAGTCGTCGGTTATATGAATATTCGGAATACATTATTATTTCATTCACACCGCACATAGTAAATGAACACGCCATAAGCCCTGTAAAAAACAATCGGCGAGGTCATCCTTTTTTTTATGATTTTCAAAGACGGGCATCCATTTCGCATAATCCGAATTACGTTTTCGAGAGATTTCGCCGAGAGAGCGGCAAACTGCTATACCCGACTTCTTGCGGTCGGCGTAAGTTGAAGCATCTACAAGTAATTCGTCGGCGGCGCTGGTGTCGTCGTCGTCGGCGGCGGCATGATGCGTAGAATCCGTGAAAAGTTTCAGTTTACATGATGCCGAGATGAACTCGATTTGCGGTATATTCTTCATAATGAAATACTGCGTAATCATTCCTTGGAGTGTTTTCATGCGAGAGGCGAGCGTACTAATTTGATTTTCAATAATCATCATATCGATCGAGGGTGTATAGGTAGTAGATGAGTACAGAATGACATCGAGATGTTTCATTAAATTACGGCCATATGTGATTAAATCTAGGTCATGCGCATACGTATAGTTTGGCTTTTTGGGTTTTACCGTGTTTGTGGCGGTACATCCAGTAGTATTATAAATAGTATATTTACTCTCTTCGAACGGTTCCACATAATCTCTCGAAAGTATCGTCGTGATTTCTTTGATTAGGTCGGCCTTCCTGAGTTTAATGTTCTGTGCGGGGGTCGCCGCCGTCGCCGCTGCGGAGAGATTTGCCTTAATATCCATAAGTTCATCCAACTTCTTCTTCATGATAAGCTCGGGCTTGCGTTTTAATGGCAAAATCTCTCGAGATGGTACTTTATAATTGGATTTATCGGCACACTTCGCACAATACAATAACGCGGCCTGCGCCACATTCGGTGCGTCTGTGTTTGAATTACTCGGTAAATACATCCACTTGGCTAGTTTACTGTCGTTTTTACATGTTCGTTTCGGTACTGAGGCGATGACCTCTGTAGTAGAAGTTGAAGTTTCATGGTTCGTTACAGGTTCAAATCGTAAATCGATTACATCCCATCTCTCGATATTGATGTGATGAATGAGGTTCGTTGCCGAAGAAGCCGACGTCGATGTGACGAGAGAATCTGGTATATGAAATAAACAATATGCTAAATTCTTCATACCTACATCGAAACTGATGATTCTCATCTCTCGTTGTTTGTAATGGTTGAATATAACAATCATTACAAATAAGGGTTTATATATGTTAGATCTCTCGCGCACTGCTTATCGTCTCTGCTGCTGTGGCTGCTGTTGCTGCTGTTGCTGTTGCTGACGCTGGCTCTGGAAAGCAAGCACCTGCTCTTGTGTGATTTCTGGCGCAACCATACGGGATTGAAGTGACTCTCTCGAGAGATAGACATCCTTGAGGTCGCTCTGGACATAACCAAACGGTTCTCTCGTATCCATAACAGATGAATACATGAAAGGAACATTTCGCTGTTCTTGTTCATAAGAATTCACCTCAAATGAACCATGATTCGACATATTCACGGCATCAATACGGTTGATACTCATAATCTGGTCGGCGTTTGTTGTCAAATACCGGCGATAATCCCAGTTGGATTTGATGTTTTCGGAGCGGCGAATCGAATCATTCACGGCGTTACCTGGCTGCCAGCCTGAAAAATTACGTCCATCTGTCATAAGCGGTGGAAAATCGAAATAGACATTATGACTCGAACTATAATTCTTGGCCCAATGTGGTTGCGAAAGCGACATTATTATGTATATTATGAGAATAAAAATCTACATTACTGTGTTTGTTGTTGTAAAGCAAAGATTAGTTCGGCCTTTTTCAGTTTTTGGATTTCGGCGTGTTTTTCGGGGTGATTCTTGTATTTATCCTTAAGAAGAAGTTTAAGATCTGGAACAGGCATACTTGCTAGAGGTATAGTAGCGTGCGATGAATTGTTAGTCGTGGCTGGTGCGGGGGTGGTGGTGGTGGATTCTACTGAGATTTCATCGGGTTCTATCATCAATGATTCTAGAGTTAATGATATCGGAATGACTGCCGCTTCTGATGCTTCCGCTGCCTTTATTTCTGGTTCTTGAGTTATCCCTAAATCAACCATGACTAACTTTATTTCAGGTGATCTTACAATTTCGGAGATAACTGGCGCCATATATTCTTCTTCTGTGTCGTTGTTCATCAGGATTGTTGTTACATCGAGTTGTTTCTCTCCACCGTCGTCGTGGTCTGGAACACTTTCGCGGTCGCTGCTCTCACTGATCTCGCTGCCGCTATCGGCGCATCCCTCATCATCGTCGCTGCTCTCGCTGCTCTCGCTGCTCTCGCTGCTCTCGCCTTCTGTCGTATCTTCGCTATCCGATGAAATTTCAATAAGGTTGCTATTGCGTTTATTCTGAAAAAAGGCCGTATCTAAATGAATTGTATGTGGTTCATTATAAGCGGATGGCTTATCATTCGCATATTCAAGTATAATACTTCCGTTCGTTGGAATTGCGCCACCGTTGGAAGATGATGAAATCTGATATAATCGGTGAATATCATTGGATGATTCTTCTATAAATTGTTGTAAAATCATCGCTTGTTCTTTATGAGATTGCTCTAAAATGGTCAAACGAACCTTCATGTATTGAAACGCCGCATATACTAATAATGAGCAAACGGCTAAACTAACAATTATCGTTAAAAAACTCAACTCGCCCATTCTCTCGTAAATCGCGGTTTATAATATAATAATCGGCGATGTTATATTTGAAATTTGAACGGAATATTGCCGGATTCCATTCGATTCCAAAAGTCCGGGGCAGGAAGGACCGAAGGTCCGTGTTCAACCACTTTTCAGCCAAAAATATTCCGTTTGAAAACGGTGGATTCCATTCGATTCGATTCCAAAAGTCCGGAGCAGGAAAGACCGAAGGTCGGCGTTCAACCACTTTTCATCCAAAAATATTCCGTTTGAAAACGGTGAATTCCATTCGATTCGATTCCAAAAGTCCGGAGCAGGAAGGACCGAAGGTCCGTGTTCAACCACTTTTCAGCCAAAAATATTCCGTTTAAAAATAGAAAATATCCAGACGATATATCGTCATAACTCTAGTATATATCTCAATAATATCCACTTGCGTAAAATGTTGCTTAAATGGCAACGGGAGGCAACATGCCCAAGAATGTCCTTTTTCGCATTTCGCGTAGGACTTTTGAAACACGAATTTTGTGTGTTTTGTGACTGACCAGTCACAACTTTTTTCGATCAATCAAAATATTTGTGACGATAATTTTTACGCCTTTTCCGGCCACCCCTCCGCGTCCGTCCGTCGGGGGCGTTTTTCTCCTCCATGTGTATAAGACCCGCCATTTAGGCACCATTTTACGCAACACTGAAAATCACATCATGTATTACTGTGATACATGTAACATCAAAACCAATAACAAATTTGATTTCAACCGGCATCTTTTATCACCAAAGCATCAACGGTTATGTTCTGCCAACGTCAAATGTAAAAATTACATTCACAGTCTCATTTCGGGGGGCGGGGTCGATTCAGCGGCGGAAAGCATCCCCCAAAACTCGCCCCCAAATATTTGCGATATTTCGACCCCCCAAAAAACACCCATCAACGAAATCGTCCAAATCAACCTCCATGAAGAAGATGAACAAAAAAACGTGATATACAATCCCGATTCGGATGGATGTGGTGGTCACGTGACTTACGCTGCCTCCGCGGCCTCCGCGGCCTATGAATGTAAGTATTGTAAGCGACATTATATCAACCGAACCGGATTATGGCGGCATAATAAAAAATACGGCGCGTCATGTATCATGAAGGTAATCGATGCTTCGAAACTCGAGAGTACCGCGGAACTCAAGAATGTAATTACCGCGATGATGCATATGAACCACGAATTCAAAACACAGATATTGGATATGTATAAAACGAGTATGTCGGCGATTACGACTTCGACGCCCATTACCAACACCAACACCAACAACCTGACCAATTGTTATAATCAAACATTCAATATGCCGTTTTTCTTGAACGAGAAATGTAAAGATGCGATGAATATGAAGGATTTCGTGAATTCGATTCAGTTGAATACAGACGACCTTGAAAATGTAGGAAAACTCGGTTATGTCGAAGGGATGTCGAATATTCTCATTACAAATTTGAATAAAACGGAATTACACAAACGCCCAGTTCATTGTAGTGATATCAAACGAGAAACAATGTATGTCAAAGATGCCGACAAGTGGGAGTGCGATGGCCCAGACCACGCCAAAATGACGAATGCGGTGCTTGCTGTTGAGCATAAAAATGTCAGTCTTATGGGTGAGTGGGCCGCGCGTCATCCGCAATGTATGAAAAGCCACACTAAAGATAATGACCGTTATTTCAAACTATCAAAGATAATAACCGATGGTGCGCAAGAAGGTAATATATCGAAAGTGATACGTCGGGTTGCGAAAAATGTCCTCATTGACAAGACGACGCAATGTATCGAACAATAAAATTGAAGTAAAATGAAACACGTAATTTATTATGGATAAAGTTACGTGTTTACTACGCAGAACGGAATGGCCGAACAAAATGATACCACTACCCCCGATGTCGTCGTGAGCGCCCCCGTACCTGTAATAGCGACGATGGCGAATATGATAAACTATTTGACTGTATCGTTGTATCAAGGGAAATTTACACACAACGACGAACAATCATGGGGGGATTTGAATAAAATATTTGACGTCGTTGCCAAGACACCCACAACATCGCCATTTTCAGGCCATGTTCGGATGTTTCACAGTTGTGTCGTTTCATTGAAGAGGGTTACTGAAACGGACGACCCAGATTATCATAATTATACGCGACAATTGCGTGAGTATATCGCGGCCGCCGCCACCGCCGAAGAAGCAGCCGCCGCCGCCGCATCCGATGATGACGATCACGATGAATCATGGTACAACAACGATCCGATCGAAGACAACATTGGTGATTGGGAATTAGATTATGCTCAACAAGAGTTGAGAGATTGGACCGCAGAAATCAGGCGTAATAAACGATTTGATGATGATTGAATGCGGGTGTTAGGATTTTCCCGTAGTATTATTTTTTCTCAATAATAAGCCTCGCACTCTCCACGATTTCGCTTGGATAATCCAGATCGCGAAGAACTTTCAGGCCGCCTTTAATCGTCGAAATACCATCCGCAATCTTATACAAATACCCACCCGTTTCAGAGCACACTGACATGTGAAGGTTTGATATTACTCCCGAATTCCGTGTTTCGAGAAGCTCGCAAAGCTCGATATAATGCGTTGTAAGAATGAGATCTACTTTCGGATTTTTGGAAATATAGTCGATATAACCATAAGCTGCCGCGACTGCCTCATACGGATTTGTTCCGGAGTAGAGCTCGTCAAAGATACAGAAATGTCGTTTCGTGGGATTATCTATAATACAACGCAGAATCTCCATACAACGGCGTGATTCGGCCTGAAAGAGACTGTCGCGTCCCGAAGTATCTGGAATATTTAAGTAACAGTGAAGGTAGTCGTATGGATTGATTTCGGCGTGTTCATAAAACCCAAACCCTATTTGCTGAGAGATAATAATATTGAAGAGTGTTGATTTTATAACGGTGGTTTTTCCCGCGGCATTCGGTCCTGTTATAATAAGTTGTTTGTCGAGTGTGATATCATTTGCGACAACCTTGGCCGCATCATGAGCTTTCAATGGCGCATATATTTGTGAAGTCAGTTTTGTGATATTCTTTCGGGCTACAGGAGCCGGTGGTGGAGGAAGAACCGCGGCGTCGGCATCGGCGGAATCAGCGGCATCGGCATCGACGTCGGCATCAGCGGCTACGTCGTCTTCGGCGTGTTTTTCATCATCAACCGGCGCTAATTGTTGTTCTTCGTCCATGCCGACAACGAACGAGCATTTCTTTACCATTCCGTCGATCACAAAGCTTCTACACGCGGTAAGATGCTCGATATACGCATTAAATCCAAAACTGTATTCCAGTAGTTCATTCAGGTCAGTCTGTGAAAACAGAGAATAATAATTCTTCATCACATATCCAATCTGAAAAAACTTGCTTACAGATACTGAAAATGGAGAGATATCGGTAAGTGCCCGTGTGACCTCTTCGAGTAGCCTGTATCTCTCGGAGAGTTCTTCGCGGAATGGTTCATAGGTCGAGAGATGGTATGTCTGAATAAGTTGAATCATATAGCTCATATTCACACCCGTCGCGGTGAGATAGCCGTTGATTGTATGAATGTGGGTATGAACCAACTTAATATTATTGTAAAATCGAACACACGCCATGATATTTTGATAAATCTGGATGAAATAAAACACCACCGACATTAGTATATACATTTTTTGTTCGATACTCACTGTTTCAAATTGTGTCAAAAATTTACCCACTGAATGCTGACTTATGATTTCTTTCAAAATATCGACGTACTCCGACAACGAGACACCCAGTCCTTTAATTAACAATACGAAAAACGGAATAATCAAAACTATAATTGGTGTAAGTAGTGCGATAACCGGCGATGAAATATTGTATAAGCTCAAAAACTGGAGAAAGGATGATGATGTATTGAGTTTCGAGAGGAATGGTGTCTCGACATAACTGAATTTCTCTTTGAAATCATGGATTTTACCGGTTCCGCGGAATTCTGTCCATATAAGCTTCATGTTTGAAAATGCTTCAATGCTCGTGCTCTGCTCGGTATTTTGCGCGATACATCGCTCCAATAGCTCGTTATCGAACATTTCCAGTAACGTTTGGGTATGTTTTAAGTATTCGATATCTGTAGTATAATACTTACTCCAAATGGGCAGATGCTCGGTGCCATAAACGGATTTTGGCGAGAATATATAATGATATAGGCCATGTACGGCCGCGTCGGCCACGTCGGTGGAACAACTGCCTCCTACATTTAATTTCGGTTTCACTTGAAGTAGTTCAAGGTCTTCGATAATAGAAGTAGGTAGTTCATGTAATTTTTCTGGGTTAGTATAAGAAATAGGGTGTTTGAATGCGCATTCTTGCGTAACACCATCAATCCCCGCCTTCGCATCAACACACTTGGATACCGGTTTATTACCGAACCCTAAATGTTCTAATAATAACGATTTCACTTCATCAGGTTCGCGCGGCATTTCATTCACCGAATCATGTACATCTGTAATCAAAGAACATACGCTAAAAGAACAAGCCGACATTGTATTGTATTGTTATGACGCAACAATATAATATATTAAATTAAACTCACTACTACTACCATTATTACTACTACCACCCCGCTTATATTTCACGAATATCTAAATCCCTTCCATGAAATTCACCGGCAACTCTGTAATCACTGTCTCATAATATGCCTCAATCTCCTTCTTGATACGCATATCACGGCGAGTAACAAAGTTGATCGCAACACCCTTGCGTCCCCAACGTCCAGAACGGCCAATACGATGAAGATAGATATGAACGTCCTGTGGCATGTCAAAGTTGATAACGGTACTCACTTGCTGAATGTCGATACCACGAGCGGTGACATTCGATGAAATCAGGACACGATGAACACCCGCCTTGAATTCCTGATACGCCTTATCGCGCTCGCGGTTATCACCCTTTTCCATTCCGCTATGAATACAGCAAACGGGGAAGCCGTCAAAAAGCATCGCCTCGTGAAGGTCGGCCACACGCTTCGTCGAATTACAGAAAATAATACACTGTGAAAGTGAAATCGTCTTGAAAAGGTCTTTCAGGGTCAGATACTTCTGAACATCGTCGTCCAATGCGACATAATGCTGTTGAATCCCTTCTAGTGTAAGTTGCTCTGCCTTTACCTGAATATTTACAGGATTTCGCATGAACTTCTCAGTCAGACTGTATAAATCGGGCGGCATCGTTGCGCTGAAGAGAATAACTTGGATTTCAGACGGCATATACTGGAAAATATTGTAGATTTGGTCATTAAAACCGGCTGAGAGCATCTCATCGGCTTCATCGAGCACCAGCATATGAACACTCGAGCTTTGAATGTGATTGCGACGAATCATGTCGAATACGCGACCGGGGCACCCGACAATAATATGCGGCGTTGATTTACGCAAATCCGCGGCGTCATCGGCGGTTGAAGTTCCACCAACGAGCAGACGCATCGTAAGTCCGGTCATCATCGCGCCAATTCCTTGAATCACGTCATAAATTTGACGGGCCAGTTCGCGAGTAGGAGCAAGAATGAGCACCTGTGTCTTGGCTTTACTCACATCAACACCCTGAAGTGCTGCGACTGTGAATGCGCCGGTTTTTCCTGTTCCGGATTGCGCTTGTGCGATTACATCACGACCTTGAATAATGGATAATATTGATTTTTGTTGAATATTGCTGGGTTTTTCAAAACCGTAAGCGTAAATCCCACGAAGAAGATCGGCGGAAATTTCGCCGACGTCCTCCCACACTTTGAATTCGGGATAAGAGGCGGAGCCGGAGCCGTCGGAGGAAGAAGATTGAATACTTGGAGTATCGTCGCTAATTGACATAATAAAGGATGGTCTCGAAAGTAAGTCACGAATAAATATCGGATATGTCTAATAATCATAGTAGAATACATTTAAGTTTGTTTGATTGTTGGGTTGCTGATGTAATATTGGAATACAAACACTATATATCATTTCATATTAGTGTAAAAAATTGATATAAAACTTATATACGTAATATTATAGGCACCACCCGCTACGAACGTCATGGCAAAAATAACACATCGTTACGACCTTCCGGATTATGCAGCATTTATGAATATGGGATTCGACCTGAAATTACCCGACGAGGTTATCAAGTCGGTCTCGGATTTAGCGGATTTGGTGGGCGCGCCAACTTATATCAAAACACCCGTTTTTCCCGTTCGCGAACCAGGCGATTTTCGGTTAGGGGGAGTAACTCCCGTTGGCTGCGGCAATACCGGATATCATGTCGCAGGAAGCAGTGCGAATACGTTCCAAAGTCGTTTCGGTAGCAGCGGCGGATGCGGCACAGGAGCAGGAACCAGCGGAGGCGGCAGCGGAGCTGGCATACATTCAATTACCCGTTCAACCCCGTCGTCGCGCAATCAGCAAATACCGAATAGCGAGTGGGATACGATTCTATCATTCCAAAAGACCGAGCTCAAGAAAAAGGAAGGAATTG
>Ga0209296_1003398_pt1 | contig 10847 bp, 26 predicted proteins | sample S_130206_EF_Meta_FD_187319 | JGI IMG/M metagenome (GOLD analysis project Ga0209296, IMG submission 187319) | Freshwater microbial communities from Lake Simoncouche, Canada to study carbon cycling - S_130206_EF_MetaG (SPAdes) (version 2) | ecosystem: Environmental > Aquatic > Freshwater > Lake ...
GGATAGTGTTAATAATAGCAATGCGTTCATGCTTGGTTGATCCTTCGTGGTAAGCTGCACTTGCATAGCATACTATATCCATTTCTAAAGACTGTATATCCATTATAAACCTTTAATGATTTTACTGTTACCCCAAAACCTGTAGAAGCGTATAATTCACATATAAATCTAAAAGAAAGGAGATCTACTATGTGGACTAAACCAGCAGCTACAGAAATGCGTTTTGGCTTTGAAGTTACAATGTACGTCATGAATAAATAGTTATAAATGATGGGGATGCTCCTTAAAAAGGAACATCTCCGTCACTTTCAACATCTGCACCCTTAGCAGATTCTTGCGTTCTTGGAATCACTTGCTTACCAAGACTAAACTTTAAATCACCTTTATCAGCTCTATCATTAATATTAATGTAATAAGCTGTATTAGGTTGGATATCTTCCGGTGTAATAAAAGTACCTTGATAATCGGCCATCCAATCTTCAGTTTTTCTTGTGTTAGGTCTTAAATACGCAGTTCCTGGTTTAGGTACAAATCCTTCAGCCATATATTACTCCTTAGTATAAATTGGTTTACGTTTCCATCTTGTCGGTTCTACATCTGTTTCTACAAACTCCATGAATTCTAGCAGTAAAGGTTTATACCAGTCAAGCCATTTATCATCTTTCTTTACTAACTCAACTGTAATGCCATTTGGTGTCCATACGCTAAACCATCCTTGATCTCTACCTGTGCAATGTATTTGCATTTGTACTTGGTAATAATAACGATCAGGCATAGTAGGGTAGAATTCCATACTGAAAGGGCATTTAAGCTCTACTGGATCATCATTAAAGTAAGCATCAGCACTAGCACCCATAGGCAAACTATCATGCACTATAAGTTTATTGCCAGGCATACAAAAGTCACCCATTTCCTTTTCAAAAGCTGATAACGCATCCTTCTCATGTAAATTACCCCAAGCTGTAGCTTCATTACCTTCAAACGGTGGTTCACGCATAGTCATCTGACGCCAGAGCTTTTGTCTTTCATTGACAGAAGCCCAAGCATTAGATGCTGTTATTATGTTATGCCTACGATTATCTAGTAGGTGACTCATGCTGCCTTTTTAAGATCATTAGCATATTCACGAAGTAACTCTTGAACTGCTGGTTTTAATCCAAAGAACGCATCTTTAAGCTTGCCTTCTTTACTAGCTTCTAAAAGTTTATTTTTAGCAACTGTTAATTCAGTTTCAGATACTTCTTCTTTAACTGGGTTAGTTTGTTGGTGAATAGCATTGACCACTTCATTAGCTGAAGCAAACTCAGTACCACCAATACCAAGCCCAGCCAAAGCACGACCGATAGCAGAAGTTTCACAATTTTCCACATAAGATGTACCATTGATTTGAGATGCCTTTCTAAATTCTTGTGCATGGCCTGTAGCAATAATTACATTATCTTTTACAATCATTGCTTTTATAATACATTGGTCATCATCAATCTTAACAATTTCAGTTAATAAACTATGTCCAGGAAAGTCTGTACGAAATTCTTGAACTCTAAGAGCTACTGTTTTATATTCTTTACCTTTGATATTTACGATTCCGTTACTCATTCACATTCTCCTTTACATTTGCCGCAGCATATTCTTTTTGTTCCAGTTCTTGCATCACTTGTTGGTAAAACATCAGTTGATCCATATTTAGCATCCATCCTATCGTTATGATCTTTTAAATCTTGGTTGATTAATTGTAACTGTTTAAGTATTTCTGATACAGGCTTTAACATATAATTCTCCAGGCAAAGTATGCTACAAACACAATCATAAAGCAAACAATAAATTTAGTCATCATGTTTCTCCTGTTGATCTAGTTTATGTTGAGCTTCTTCTTCTAATTGGTCAAGACGATCCATTTCGTCTAAGTAAGCATCAGGATCTAAATGTCTTTCCATTATATTGCTCCTGCCAATTTACCCATGATTTGTAAACATAGCCATACATAAGCCCAAAATGCTATTGCTAATATTATCATTGTTTTAATACTCATATAATTCTCCTAAGGGTTAAATGTTGCAAATACGACTGTATATAGGCTATTTAGCCATGTCAAGCATTATTTAACTAAATGTTAGAAATAAATTAGTTTGCTTCTAGTAATTGTTTGTGCTAGTGTTTTGCTTATGGAAATCTTACGCTTTGTAATATTAGATGAATTTGATGGCAAACCAATCAGAGCCTTTAGTAATAGGGCATCTGCTAAGTGGTTTCTTGAGAATAGACCTGATTGTAAGCTCCATGTATTACCTAAAGCAAAAGCTGTGCCAATGTCAGAACTTTATGAAGAATGTTTATTTTAGGAGATATTATGTTATCAGCAAGAGAAGCGTTATTAAAGATAGAGGTGGTGCTAGATTTAGCTCTACATTTAACAGATGGTGGTATTGAATTATCATCAATAGAATTAAAATATATTAATGATTGCATAACAGAAGCATTGGGTAACACAAATGCTTAAAATTAAAAACTGGGAAAAGTTTAATCTATACAATGCGAAAAACCCACGCTATCAAAAAAAGATGACTTGGTTCAAATTTTATGGTACGGATTACATAAATAATATTGAAATTCACAAGTTGAGTTTTGAACAAAAAGCTATTTTAGTCGAATTATGGTGTCTTGGATCAGAGAGTGATGGAGTGTTACCAGAGAACTTTGAAATTGCTTTTAGATTACATTATCCGATTGATTTTATTGAAAAAATAGTAGGTGAGTTATTTACTAGAGGTTGGTTAGAGGATTACTCGCAGTCTGCTAACATAGAGAAGAATAAGATTAAGATAAGAGAAGAAGAAATAATGTTAGATAAATTTCTTGATTTTTGGAAAACGTATCCAGCAAGTAATCGTAAAGTAAATAAATCTGGATGTATGAAATTATGGCAATCTCAAAATCTTGAACCAATTGGTGACAAAATTATCAATCATGTTAAAATGATGTCAGAAACAGATTGGAAAAAAGATAACGGACAATGGATACCTATGCCAGCTACATATTTACGTCAGGAAAGATTTAATGCAGATGTTGCTCCTAAGCGTAAAGTTTGGGAAGGTGGAGTATGAACATTGGCGAAGTCATTGATAAACTCACAGTAAGCCAGGAAGATGTACAAAAGTTTTACAATGATGGCTATGCAGAATCTGAGTTTAAAGTCAAGGACACTTCTGTGTTTACGGAAGATGTTGTTAGATACTTCAACGAGGAAATTCATGCAGGTAAGTCTTTAGGTTGGTTAAAAACAGAAGATAAGTTTAGAGTTCGTGGTGCGGAAAATAGTATAATTACAGGGCCTTCAGGACATGGCAAGTCAATGTATTTATCGCAAATTATTTTATCTATGATGAAGCAAGGAAGTAAGTGCTTAATAGCGTCTTTAGAAATGCGACCAGTATTAACATTATCTCGTATGATTACTCAAGCATTGGGATCAGCAGAACCTACAGACGATTACATACGAAAGTTTTGTGAGAGAGCTTCAGACAAGTTATATATTTACGATCAGACAGGCGTTACAAGTTCTCAAGACATGATAGCTAGTTTACATTACGGATCGGTCGTTCTCGGTTGCTCGGTATTTGTAATAGATAGCTTAATGAAGTTAAATGATGTATCGGAAGAATCATTAGATGCACAAAAAAGATTTGTTAATTCCATAGCAGTAACATGTAGAGATTTAAACATACATGTATTTTTAGTGGCACATACAAGGAAAATGAAAGATGAAACTGAGATACCTGATGCGACTGATATTATGGGTTCTAGTCACATACGCAATTTATGCGACAATATCATATGTGTATGGCGTAATCGTGCGAAAGAGAAATTAATTGAAGAAGGAAAAACACCACCAGAAGAACTTAGAATTATTCCTGATTGCAAGGTCTTTGTGCAAAAGCAAAGAAACGCACAATGGGAAGGTAGTTTTAACTTTTGGTTTGATCCTAAAGGATTACGATACAAGGAAAGTCCATGAGTGATGATAATTCAGCAAATAAGTTTATCAAAGCTGTACTAAAGTTTGATCCCACTATGAATTACAAAGCTGTCATGAAAGATGGCAGAACATTTAAAAGTAAAGGATATGATCGTGCTGAAATGGAATTTAACAAAAGACAACCTAGCAAATCTAACTACAAAATTAAGATTACTTGATTGGACTAAGCATTGGCGTGTGACTGTGGTCGAAGCTAAAGCCAACAGGAGTTTGGAGCAAAATCTTAGATTGTGGGAATTGTATACAAGCATTGGCAATCATCTAGGCATTGAAAAAGATAAAATCCATGATCTTATGGGATATAAGTTTTTACGATACCAAACAGAAATTGCTGGTATGCCTGTAGAGTTAGTAAAGTCTACGACAAAGCTAGATACTCAGGCCATGTCAGAATATCAACACCAGGTAGAAATTTGGGCGCAAACTATGGGATGGGAATGGGATCTGTGAACTATAGAAACCCTAAACTACTCAAACTAGCTAATGGCGCACCATGTATGATGTGTTCTATGGAAGATGGTACTGTAGTGGCCGCACATAGCAATCAGTTAAGAGACAACAAAGGGGTGTCTTGTAAGTCTCACGATTTTCGTATTGCTTTTTTATGTTATCAATGCCACCACATGATAGATAATGACAAGATGTTAGATAAACATGATAGAATAGCAGCATGGGAAGAAGCGCACAGAAAAACTATTGGCTGGTTATTCACTAACAACCATTTAGGGGTAAAATGAAATATTTAGTAGGTATCATAGGCATATTATTTTTACCTTTTGCAGTAATCTTTGTAGCTTTTGAAGCAGCTTGTGTTTATATTGTTAATAGTTGTAACGAGGATGAATAATGGCAGACAAAAACCCAATCACAGGTGATCTTTTACAATCACGAATGAATACCAAAGAATTTGAAGAAAACTTTGATCGTATATTTGGTAAGAAAAAACGAAGTGATGATATATCACCACACGCCTACGAATATGAGTTAAACAAATCTACCGGTGAAGTAGAAAAGCGTTTTATAGATGGCATATCTAAACCTAATGGAGAACAATTTGGCAACGAGTCCGACTCAACTGAGTCTTAAACTTTTAAGAGATCAGGGCTATACCGTTGCAATAGTTGAACATTGGAACGCATTTGCAAGAATAAGACAGGATTTATTTGGTTTTATAGATATATTAGCTTTAAAGGGTAAAGAAGTATTAGCTATCCAAACAACCACAGCCACAAATATGTCGGCCAGAGTAACTAAGATTGGTAATAGTGAATATGTAGGTGCAGTTCGTGAAGCTGGATGGACTATTCATGTACATGGATGGCATCAAGACGATAAAAAGAAATGGCATTGCAAAGTTAAGGATGTCAGTTGAAATTTCAATCAGAGCAGTATTATTACCAATACAAAGACGCAGTTATGGAAACAATAGGCGAGGATAAAATGACTTGCCAGGAAATGGCTGTAAAACTAAATGTACATTACAACAGAATTAAATGGGTTATGTACAGACTTAGAAACGAAGATCATCTATCATCATATAAATACAATGACATTACATATTACTTAAAGCCTAAACCACATCCATTACAATCTATATTTGGCCATGAAGTAAAGTTTACAGAAGATCAAATAAAAGGCTCACAAATCTATAACGAAAAAGATGCTAAACATAATTTAAGATTTAACCCAGATCAAGATTCATTTCATGGTAGTTCCATTGCAGGAGAAGGAGTTAAAATAGGAACATGACAACAGAAGAAATTATTGCTATATACAACAAAGTATTCCCAACACGATACGAACCTATGACTATAGAACGCATGATACAATTTGCCAGGCTAGTAGAAGAAAAGGTTAAAAATGCTTAGTATGGATCGTTTATTATGTATATGCGAGGACTGGGCTTTATACATGAAGTCACATGATAGCCATAAGTTAGGATACCCAAAGAAAAGCATAGGCATGAGTTCAGGGGGAGAATCAACGGCAGATGCTTTTGAGGATATGGTATCAGCACAAGACTTAAAGAATGTACATACAATAGATTCAATCATACATAGCTTACCTAAAGAACAACAAGACGCTATTTATTGTAGGTTTCTCAAAACTAGAAAACCTTTTGCTTACGAGTATAAGTTAGAGCTTGCGTTTGACAATATGCTAGTCATTGGTGGTAGACGTATAAATGCTTAGTTTTCATTCAAAAATAGCTTGCCTGTGTTTTGAGTGAAAATCATATTTACAGGCAAAATATAATGCACAAGCATAGTCAGTTTTGATATAATCGCAGTTGTGGGAGAATTGTATCTATTACTTTCACATAAGCCCGCTTAAAACGTGGGCTTTTTTTATTTGTATCGCAAAAACAATCAAAAATGCAACACAAAACACAAAAAATGAGTTTGTATAGCATGTATATTAATCAAACAGGAAACCAAGTGAAAATAAGCGTATGCGAAGGATGCGGAGATGTCTATGACTATACCGGTTATCCAACTTGCCCTGAATGTATTAGAGATGGTGATACAACCAAAAAAGAAATACCCAAATTACTCCAGAAAGAACCGAAAGATGCCATATACAAAGGCCCAGAATGGATTATTTAGAGCCGCAGAGCATAATCCTGCTATTGCTAAAAAAGTAGGTATATCACAAGCTACAGCTAAAAAACTAGCATCAGAAGGCGTAAAGAAAGATCCCCATAAACTAGCGCAAGCCCTAATGAGTAAATAATATGATCGGTTCACCACAAAACAACTTCCAAACAATGCAGCCACCACAACAAACACCACAGCCACGCAATGTGATGTTAGGACAGGCTTTAAGCAATCAAAACATGCAAAGACCACCTATGCAGCCTAGACAGCCTATGCAAGGTATGTCACAAGCACAGCCAAGCATGTTAGCACCAAGCCAATATGGCAATCCAACCCCACAGATGGGTAATATGCAGATGCCACAATCTAACGCTGGATATAACTTACAGCCTATGATCCCTAACATGAATCAAGCACCACAAGGCCCAATAGGTATGAACCAACAAGGTCAAAACAGATTCGGTGTAGGTTTAGCATCTCCAAGACAAATGCCACAAGCAACTCAGGTATCCTAATATGAATGAATTTATAGCCACACTATTCTTAACTAGAGAACTAGCACATAGATACCACTTATCTACTAAAAGCTATTCACAACATAAAGCTCTACAAAACTTCTATGATGATCTACTAGACTTAACAGATGATCTAGCCGAAATCACACAGGGCGCACATGGTATATTAAACATACCTATCCTTACAGAGAAATCTGGTTACAAAGAACCACTATACTGTATCGCTGACAAACTTAAATATGTAGAAACTAATCGCTATAAAGCATATAGCAAAGAAGATACAGCATTACAAAACAAGATAGACGAAATCGTAGCAGTATTCTTAACAGCAATCTACAAGCTAGAAAACTTAAAGTAAGGATATAGCATGAATGACAACAAACCTGGCTTATGGGCTAATATCCACGCTAAACAAGCTAGGATCAAAGCTGGATCAGGTGAACACATGCGTAAACAAGGAACTAAAGGCGCACCAACAAAGCAAAACTTTAAAGATTCACAAGCTGATCCTAAAAAGATGGCTAAAGCACTTACAACATACAAATAATAATCACGAGGAACTAGGCTACCCTAGTTATTAGTAATGACAGATGAAGAACGTAAACAACTAGCTGCAGAACGCAGTTCAGAAGTAAACAAAGGCAATACCAACTCTAGTAAAAACAATAGGTTATGGGCAGATACACTTAAACGTGCCTTATTACAAGCAGATGGTAATAAAATAAGAGCTATTGCAGAAGCTTTAATAGAAAAAGCAGCCGCAGGTGACGTATCAGCTATTAAAGAACTAGGTGATAGAGTGGATGGCAAATCTACACAGCAAATAGACCAAACTACTGAACATAGTGGTGAGGTTACATACACATGGAAGAAATAGTAATACCATATTCTCCACGAGCAGCATTTAACCCATTACACGATACAAACAAAAGATGGGCTGTAGTAGTTGCACACCGTAGAGCAGGAAAAACAGTAGCTTGTGTTAATCATCTCATAAGAGAAGCACTTACCACTGAACGTACAGACTTTCGTGGTGGTTACATTGCACCTTTCTACCGTCAAGCTAAAGCAGTAAGCTGGGATTACTTTAAATACTTCTCAAGGTCAATACAAGGTACTACCATAAACGAATCTGAAATGCGTATAGATTTTGCGAATGGCGCAAGAATACAGTTATTTGGTGCAGATAATGCAGATAGTTTGCGTGGATTATTCTTTGATCTGTTAGTCGCTGATGAATATGGTGACTGGAAACCGTCAGTATGGAATTACGTTATACGCCCAGCGTTAGCCGATAGACAAGGTAAAGCTATTATTATTGGCACACCTAAAGGTCGCAATCAATTCTGGGAAGTGTATAACAGGGCTACTACAAGTAGCGAATGGTTGGCACTCAAGATCACTGCATCAGAAAGTAATATACTTCTGCCTAGCGAGTATGACTCCCTAAAAAGAGAAATGACTGAAGATGCTTGGCGTCAAGAGATGGAATGTGATTTTGATGCTGCTATACCTGGTGCTATATGGGGTAGAGAATTATACCAAGCCGAACAAGAAAATAGAATCACAGAAGTTAAGTATGACAAAGAAGTACCTGTACACACAGTATGGGATCTAGGATATAGTGATGATACTGCTATATGGTTCTATCAGGTCATTCATGGGGAAGTCCATGTTATTGACTATTATGCTTCAAGTGGTAAAGAAATAGCTCACTATGCTGCGCAAGTGCTTACCAAACCTTATAAGTTTGGTCTACATCATTTGCCACATGACGCTAAAGCTAAAACTCTAGCATCCGGTGGTAAATCTATTGTAGAACAGTTAGCTACTCACTTTGAGTGGAAGAATATGCGGATCACTACTAATCTATCTATGATGGATGGTATTCAGGCCGCAAGACTTATGTTTCCGAGAGTATGGATTGACAAAGAAAACTGTGCTGATGGCATAGAAGCTCTAAAGCAATATCAACGTGAGTGGGATGAGGATAGAAAAATCTTCAGAGATAAACCTAAACATGATTGGACATCTCATGCTAGTGACGCATTTAGATACCTAGCTGTATGTTGGCAAGAAGAAGCTAAGGTAGATAAGAAAGACGATAAGCCTAGAGGATTACATGTAGGCCAAACAAAAGTAACATTAAACGAATTATGGGATACAGTCCCTAAAACACAAGGTGGAAGGATCTAAAATGGCAGGAACAAATCAAAACGTAGGTGGTTATAAACAATTTACAGCAACAGGTAATGTATGCCCATTCGGCACTAGCTTACTAGGTATTTTTGTTTCATCATCATCTTCAGGCACTATTACTATTTACGATAGTGCTACTACCACAACAACAACACCAGTAATTACAGTTACATCTGTATCAGCAGGCACATGGTATCCAATACCAGTTAGCACAACTGCTGGTCTTTACATTGTTGTTGGCGGTACATTGTCAGCTACTGCGGTATTTGCATAAGCATGAATAAAGTAGAACTTTACCTAAACGTTGTCACGCAGTATGACAAAGAGTTCTCCAAATGGATGAACCGTACTGACAAGATATTGCGTAGATATAGGGATGATCGTCAGGTCAATTCCACTCAAACACGCTACAACATGCTATGGGCTAATGTACAGACATTAAAAGCTGCTACGTTTTCACGCATGCCTAAGCCAGATGTATCACGCAGATTTAAAGACAACGATCCAGTAGGTAGAGTAGCATCCATGATCTTAGAAAGAGCCATGGATTTTGAGATTACTCATTATGAGGATCTTAAACATTGCTTAGAATCTAGCGTATATGACAGATTCTTAGGTGGTCGTGGATCAGCATGGATTCGTTATGAGCCTAAGATTGAGTCTATGGACTACGAAACATCAGAGTCAGACAAAGAATCAGATGAAGCAGCAGAATACTTAGATTCAGAAGCAGCTCCGATTGATTATGTACATTGGAAAGACTTTGGACATGAGCCAGCAAGAACATGGGATGAAGTAAACAAAGTATGGCGTAAAGTCTATATGACACGCAAAGCTTTAGTTGAACGCTTTGGTGAAGAATTAGGTAACAAAGTACCATTAGATTCAAGCCCAGATGACCAAAAGTATAAAGATTCAGATGGTATAGGTAAAAAAGGCCTTGTCATTGAGTTATGGGATCGTGAAACTGAAACAGTATTATGGATTTCTAAATCACTCAATCAAATCTTAGATGAAAGAGATGATCCTTTAGAGCTAGAAGAATTCTTCCCATGCCCTAAACCACTTTATTCAACTATTACTAATGAATCACTTGTACCAATTCCAGACTTTACATTATATCAAGACCAAGCTAATGCCCTAGATATACTCTCTACACGCATTTCTGGACTCATAGACGCATTAAAAGTTCGTGGTGTATATGACGCATCAGAACCAACATTACAACGCTTATTTACCGAAGGTGAAAACAATACACTTATCCCTGTTAAAAACTGGCCTGCTTTCTCTGAGAAACAAGGTCTTAGAGGTGCTATTGATATTGTGGACATCACACCTATTGCTATGGCTCTTAAAAATGCTTATGAAGCTATGGCTCAGATTAAGCAAGAAATCTACGATATTACTGGTATATCTGACATTATTCGTGGCCAATCTAATGTAATTGAAACTGCAACATCAGCTCAAATCAAAAGCCAATTTGCATCACTACGTTTAAAAGAA
>Ga0209296_1003399_pt1 | contig 10846 bp, 2 predicted proteins | sample S_130206_EF_Meta_FD_187319 | JGI IMG/M metagenome (GOLD analysis project Ga0209296, IMG submission 187319) | Freshwater microbial communities from Lake Simoncouche, Canada to study carbon cycling - S_130206_EF_MetaG (SPAdes) (version 2) | ecosystem: Environmental > Aquatic > Freshwater > Lake ...
GTGTTTCACGTTCTGACGAAACGTTTCATTCTACAACTGTAGGTTTTAAAGATGTTATTAGTATTCAATCTTCAGCAGCCTCTCTTACTGACCCAACGCGATACTTTGACACTGATTATGTGCAAGGTACAGATCTTTATAGTGTAATTACCCCAACAACAGCTACATCAAGTTCATTTGTACCAGGGGGTAATGTAACAGGAGGTATTGACCCCGATCTTGCTCAAATTGTGTTGCAAATCGGATCTATTGCTAGGTACCCAGGTAAGTATGTTTCTAGTAAAGGATTCTTATCTGATGATGTGAACAGGCTGCCAGATAGTATTCTATATCAACCGTTTGCGTATCAAACAGAATCGAGCCTTGATTACACATACTTCTATGATGTTGTTAGTCAATTAATACATCCTGCCGGTCAGCGCCTCTTTAACTCAAGAGTATTATCTGCTACGCTAAATGCCGCTGCCAACGTTAATGTTATTTCGAGACAGACCTATGTAACAAGCATCCAAGATGCATTTACAACGTTGGATGCTTCAATATACAACATGAACAAGCAGCTTACAGATAGTGTTGTTGTTACTGAAAGTGCGCAAATTTCTGTTATTAGAGGTGTTGCAGTTAGTGATGCCGTTACTGTAACAGACATTAATACGCTATTGTTTAGACAGAATACAAGAGATGAAGTTTTTGTTACAGAATCATCAGCATCAAGCTTTAATAAACCAACTGCAGATGCTGTTACTGCAACAGATAATATTATTCTTGCATACCAAATATTCTTTAGTGATCAGGTTATCGCAATAGACACTCTTGTGAATCGACAGCTTGCAATTGTTTATACAGATAGTGTGGTTATAACAGAAGCTACATCGTTAAACACTAAACCAGCTCTTTCGGATGATACAATTGCAACAGAAACTCTACAATTATCAGGGCAGAAAAATCTGACTGAAGAAATTATAATAGTAGAGGCCACATCTATAAACTTTAATACACGTATAAATAATACAGATAGCATTGTAACGGTAACAGAACAGGCAAGTCTCTTCTACCCAGATTACGCAGACGTTACATATTTCACAGACTTTACATACGCAGGCACAATAACTGCGCTAGTATAGATTTTTTTAAAAGGAAAAAACATGTTCACTGAATCAATTAACCTTACAGGTAAATTAAACATAGTGTTGTTAGATCAGTTTGGTAACGTTAAAGATACAAGAGACGTTAAAAATTTGGTTGTTACAGCAGGTAAAACCGTTATTGCATCCAGAATGGCTGGCAATACATCCCCATTAATGAGCCGTATGGCTGTTGGTACAAATGCAACTGCTGCAACAGTTAGTGATACAACACTAGGTGCGGTGGTAGCTGCTGGTAATGTTGCATTAGATTCTACTACTGCATCTACAAACACACTAACATATGTTGCTACATTCCCAGCAGGTACTGGTACTGGTGCTCTTACAGAAGCTGGTATTTTTAATGGTTACCCTGGAGTTGGATCAATGCTTTGCAGAACGGTATTCTCAACAGTTACCAAAGGTGCTGCCGACGTTATTGTTATTACATGGACGGTAAGCATATCGTAATATGTCTTTTTTACTAAAAGATACCTTCCACACAACGTTGGCGAAGACGGTATACGAGGATATTATAACTGGTAGATCAACTTACCATTATTTTATCGGTCAGATTTTACCTTGGGCTAACGAATACACTCCTAGTACACCTGCTACTACGGATATGTATGAGTATGATACTCGTAATAGTATTCTTAGTGTTAAAAAGGTAAACCCTACTGATGTCTCACTTGTCGTTCATAGACGAGATTGGACTCTTAATACTGTTTACGATCAATTTGATGGTAATTATTCTGTAGATTTTCCTGCTCAATCAGGTGCTACAAGTATAAAGGAAGCTACCTTTTATGTAATGAATGGTTCTTATGGTGTGTACAAATGCTTAGATAATTCTAATAACGGACCTTCACTGTATGAACCAACTGGTTCAGATTATACCCCTGAAACATATCTTGATGGGTATGTGTGGAAGTATCTTTACACTATTCCTCCTTCACTCAGAAATAGATTTTTGACAGATGATTACATACCTGTTCAGAGCGCTATTTACCAGCAATTTTATTCAGGTGGGCAGATTGAGACTGTTATTATTGATAATCCTGGATCAGGGTATCTTGGTAACGCAGCTGTAACGTTAACTGTTAACGGGAGCGCAATTCTGGGCTCAAATGCTGTTGACTCTGTAACTATTTCTAATGCTGGAGCAGGATATCAAGGACTTGCTAATGCGACAGCAATTACTGCTAACACTACTGGGGTGTTTACAACAACAGGTGCTGTGCAACCAACTGTAAACGCCACTGCAACATTAACGTTTACAAGTAATGTACTATCAGCAATCACACTTACAAACCCAGGTGCAGGTTATTCCCCATTATCCAACACACTCGCTGTATTTGCTAACACAACATTTGTAATTGCTACTACAGGTAATTCACAACCGACGACAAATGCAACAGGCACAATTAGTTATATAATTGCAGGCGATACTCTTACAGGTAATACAGCTGTAGTAAGACCCGTACTTAACGAGACCGGTAGTTTTATTGATGTAATAATTGATAATAGAGGTCGTAATTATAGTAATGCAACTGTTGTAATTACAGATTCTAGATACCAGGGTACAAGTTTATATAAAGGTGTTAGTAATGTAATAATTACAAATCCTGGTGCAGGGTATACGGCTGCAGTTGTTGCAAATACAACATCAAATATTTTTATATCTAGTTCTGCAACGCAACCAACCTCCAATGCCAAAGTGTCACTAAGGTTTGCAAGCAACGTTCTGGTGGGTATCGATGTTGTAAATAAAGGTAGTGGGTATACTGATAATACAATTTCTAATCTTACCTTTGCGATAGTTACAACCGGTAATAGTCAACCGACAGTTAACGCAACAGCTAGTTTTTATTTTGCAAATGCTGCAGTGTTAACTCCTATTATTTCAGGTAATAGTACACACCAAGGGTATATTGATAGAATTATTATTGAAGACCCAGGTACAGCATACAGTGCTAATAATCAGACATTTATTACAGTACTTGGTGATGGTACAGGTGCTGCACTTACACCATTTGTTAATCAAAGTGGTCAAATAGAAGATATTGTTATTGAGAATAAAGGTACGGGTTATACCTATACTAATTTAATATTTACTGGTGATGGTGTAGGAGCTAATGCATATGTAGATTTATCGGTTGGAGATGTAACATCCGAGCAGGGTAGCGTACAGCTGGCTGCTATCAATGGTGCTATATACGGCTTACGGGTACATGCAGGCGGCGATGGTTATACAACTGCAACGATTGTTTTAGATGGTGATGGTTCAGAATTTGTGGGTTCAGCAAATATTGTTGGTAATTCTATTGTGTCTGTAGATATAATTAACCCTGGGTATGGTTACAATTATGCAAACGTAATTGTACTTGGTCCGACAGGAAGTGGTAATGCAAATATTTCTGCAATTATATCACCATTTAACGGGCATGGGTATAACCCTGTAGGTGAATTATATGCAGACTCGCTTATGCTTTTTTCAACTATTAATAACGAAAAAAATCAAGGCGTTACAATTGTAAACGATTTTAGGCAATTTGGTCTTATTAAAGACATACACCAATATGGTAATCCTAAATATTTTAGCAATATAAACGGTAGTGGATGCTATTTAATTACTTTAGATACACTTGGTACTCTAGCACACGATACAATTTTGGAACATTATATTCAAACTGAAGATATTACTGTTACAAAGAAATTTGAAATTTCACAAACTGTACCAGGTACTACCCAGGCCCTTATCTTAAGCAAAGACAGCCATATTCCAATGGTAGATGATATCTTTACTGATCCGCTAACCGACACCGACTATACAGTCGTTTCAATTGATAAATTACCCAATATAAATAAATTTAGCGGAGAGCTATTATACATAGATAATAGAACGTCTGTGAGTTATAGTCAAGACCAGCTAATTAAGTTCAGAACAATAATTGAGTTATAATTTAGGTAAAAGATGGCAATTAATTTTAATACAGCTCCATACTACGATAATTTTGACGAGGCAAAGCAATTTTATCGTATATTGTTTAGACCAGGTCGTGCTGTTCAAGCGCGGGAACTAACTCAGCTACAGACAACTCTTCAAAATCAAATTTCAAGATTTGGTCAGAATATTTTTAAAGAGGGTGCCATTGTCATTCCAGGTAATTTAAATTTAGATTCAAAATTAAATTACGTTAAGTTAACATCCACGTATAATACAACATCTACTAATACGGTGTTAGCAAGTCTAGTAGGTAGGACTCTCACAGGCCAAAACTCTAACATTAAAGCTATTGTTGTTAATTATGCAGAATCTACCAGCACTGACCCTGCGACAATTTATGTACGTTATACATCATCAGGTATTGGTGGGTCAACAAGAGTGTTTGGTAATTCTGAAGTTCTTGTAAGTGATGGTGCTACACCGATTTCGGTGCAAGCAGCAGGTATTCTTGCAACCGGTTTTGGATCTGCATTCTCAGTAACAGCCGGTGTAATGTTTGTAAAAAACGTATTTGCATATTTTGAAGATCAAACCATTCTTGTAAGCAAGTACAGCAGTACAGTAACTCGTTCTATTGGTTTTAAAATATCTGAAACAATTGTAACAAGCGATGATGATACAAGTATTTTAGATCAAGCAGCCGGAACCTATAATTATTTTGCTCCTGGTGCTGATCGTTATAAATTAGCTCTCGATCTTGAAGTAAGGTATATAACTAGCGCTGGTTCAGATGATGCTAACTACATACAGTTAGCTATCGTTGAAGACGGAGAGTTGGTTAAACAAAAAAATACAACTGATTATAATGTAATTGCAGATACACTTGCTAGAAGAACATTTGATGAATCAGGTAACTATACAGTTCGCCCGTATAAGCTTGAAGTTGTTGAACATTTACAACCAGCAAATCTAACGTCGCGGGTTGGATTATATACCTCAGCCGCAGGCGGTAATTCAGATTTATATGTTAATATTATTGATCCGGGTAAAGCTTATGTTTTAGGGTATGAAATAACCGGTACAAATTCAAAATATCTTACAGCATCAAAAGCTAGAGATTTTGTTACTGTAACAAATAGTTCAATCTCTACAGAGACAGGTAACTATGTTTTGGTTACTGGTGTTACATCTATGCCTGATTTGCTTACTCTACAAAAAGTAAGCTTGTACAATAGATATACAGCGACAGCAGGGGTAGCAAACGGTGATTTAGTCGGTACTGCTCGTATCAGAGCATTAGAATATGTTTCAGGTACTATCGGTACAAGCTCCGCAGTGTATAAAGCTTACCTGTTCGATATTACAATGTCTACAGGATATACGTTTGAAAAAAATGTAAAGCAAATATATTTTGATAATTTAACTTGGACAGATTTTACTGCAAATGTAGTTACTTCCAATGCCTATATTTCAGGTTCGGTAAGTACAACAAACGGTAGTAATGTTATTACAGGTACAGGTACATTGTTTACTTTAGATGTAGCTAAATGGGATACTTTGGTTGTTAACAGCAATGTTTATACTGTTCAAAACGTTATATCTGATTCTGCAATTTATACAACAGCAAACATTGTTGGTACTGTTTCTAGTCTTAAAGCAACAAAACAAAGTGCAAATATTGCATTACAGAGTAAAGCTGCATATATTTACGAATTTCCATATTCAACAATTAAAACAGTTGATCCTACAAATGCAGAAACTTCATACTACACAAGACGCGCTTATGATAAGACACTAGCTGCAAATGTTGTAACTATCACCGCAGGTACGGATGAAATATTCGCACCGTTGACAGCGACAAATTATATTGGAATTAGAAAAAGCACAGGTGCTTATATTAATTTACAGACGGCAGGGCCTGCTGGTGGAGCTGCTATAACGTTTAGTGGTTCACCAACTGGTAAAATCATTACTGTTAATCTTCCTGATTACACAACAGCTGACATAAGACTCATTACTACTGTTGAAAAGACAAGTACATCCGCGGATAAACGTACTAAGACTTTAGTATCAGGTGCAACAGTTGATTATACAACTAATACAGCAACATCTTCTTCATTGACATTAGGGCAATCTGATATCTTTAAAGTATCAAGTATTGAAATGTCTGCTAATGCATTCGGTACACCATTTTATACTAATAACGCAATTGATATTACCGATCGTTATACAATTGATAACGGGCAAAGAAAAACTCATTATGATATTGGTTCTGTTAAGTTAAAACCAGGTTACCCAGCAGCTACAGGGCCTATAAGAATTACTTTTGACTATTTCACCCACTCAACCGGGGATTTCTTTTCAGTAACTTCATATACAAATAGTATTACATACGATGAAATACCACCTTTTGTAGACGGTACTAAGACATATCAGCTAAGAGATTGTATTGATTTTAGATCTAAAATTGATTCTAGTGGGTTGACATTTACAAACCCCGGAGACTTTATTGACAGCGAAGTTACTTTTGTAACAGATTATTCATATTACTTACCACGTACTGATAAGCTTATTCTGGATTCTGCAGGTCAAATTAAGATAGTAAATGGTATAAGTTCGCTTACACCGGTTGAGCCTGCAACTCCGCAAAATGCAATGGCCCTTTATGTGTATAAACAAAAAGCCTATGTATTTAACGCCAAGACAGATATTGATATTATTCCAATTGAAAATAAACGTTTTACAATGCGAGATATTGGTCGTATAGAAGACCGTGTTAAAAATTTAGAATATTATACTACACTATCTTTACTGGAAACAGATACTGCAGCGTTCCAAGTTAAGGATGCCTTAGGGTTTGATAGATTCAAAAATGGATTTATTGTTGACAATTTTACTGGTCACAGGATAGGTAATGCTCTTGATCCTGATTATAGTATTGCAATGGATTTCAAAGCAGGTGAAGTAAGACCAACTTTTGATCAACGTAATTTTAAATTAACTGAGCTTGCAACAACAAACAATGAAAGATCAACGAGCAAATACACTCGAACAGGTAATCTTGTTTCTCTTCCTTATTCAAGCGATATATTTGTTAAGAATTCCGCAGCTACTAGAACTGAAAATGTTAATCCGTTCCAGGTATCTAACTATATTGGTGTTGTTGAATTAGACCCACCTTCTGACATCTGGTTTGATACAAACCGTCTACCAGATTTACATACTGATGTTGAGGGTAACTATAGTACCCTTGACCCTTCATCAAGAGCAAAAGCTACATACGAAACAATCTGGAACAATTGGAGTGATGTTTGGTATGGTGGTGTAGCATCAGAAGAAAGAAGTGGTATTACTTTTGGTAACTTAACTACTACAACCTCAACGTCTAGCGATGTGGTTATCAGTAAAGTTCTTATCCCTAGAATGAGGTCGATTTCTATTAAGTTTGCAGCTTCAGGCTTAAAACCAAATACAGCTTTACAAGTATACTTTAATGATTATAAGGTTACTAATCAATGCGTGGGCAATGGTTCTGCAACCGGTGATGATTTGCTTGATTATTTCAATAATAAAGGAAAGATTGTAACTAATAGTCGGGGTGTTGTTACGGGTACCTTTAATTATGATTCATCAAGACTTGATTTAACAACTGGTAGTAAAATTTTCCGCTTATCGGATTCTACTACAAATGGTGATGCATCGACATCTGCAGAAGCTGTGTTTACAGCTTCTGGTGAAATTACAAACGTACGTAATGAAACTATATCTACGCGTAATGTTTATAGATCTGCAGAAACAGTTGTTGATCATCGAGATAAAATTATTGTAGCTACTGCAACCGCTTCACCTGTAACTGTTGTTGAGACTCCAGCTGCTGTTTCTACAACAGTGACGACAACACTACCAACGATATCTGTTGTAGATGTTGCGGCTTATGACTTAACAAGTACTGAAATTCTTGCAAATACAACAAATATTGGTGTTGTTTATACAAGCTGTGTAGCTGCAGTTGTAGAAACAGTAGATACAGGTACACCAACATCGCAGACTACGAACACAGTAATTACAAGCGTTGTTACAATAGTAGAACCTGTAGTACCTGATTTAAGTCAAACAGCAAGTCCATTGACCATTGTTGCTAATACTGGATATGGACAAACTAGTTATGAACTTAGACCGTATGAATCTAGACAAAGTATTCCTCCAAATCTAGGATGGAAGACAACTTTTACAGTCACATCAACATCTGCTGATTCATTAACTGTAATTGTTTCTAATACTGCTAAACCTGGTGGTATTAATCCCCCAGTGATAACACCATCAAGTTTTACTCTTGCTGCAGGTGCTTCTCGCACCGTAGAAGCTACCTTTATTACCCCGTTTTCGGATGGTGATTATAATGTTTCTTTCGGTGCTGTTGCGGTAGGATATGGTGGGACATACCCTGAACATGTATATACAGGTCGAATTATTATTACTGATCCTCCAGCTGTTCAAGTAACTGCCCCATCCGGTAATACAACAGTTACAGTAACAGCCCCTGAGGTTATAGAGGTGCTTAGTCAAACAATAACCCCGACTGTTATAACAACACCTGTTGTTGTACCTCCTGCAGTTCTTAACCCTTATACAATTCCTACTATTGCAGAAATTGTTTATGCTTGTTTATTTAACAGATACCCAGATGCTGAAGGTGCCAAGTATTGGGAAGATCAAGGTGCATGGAGTACCATTGTTGCTGCTACGCAAGATAATACTACAGACTGTAATTTCTTTGCATTCTATGGTAGAAATACTGGCCTGATGCGTGAAGCATTTAACGGGGGAAATTGGGGTATATCAAGCAAGACGCAGGCTGCATGGGTAGTTATGGAACAAATAGCTAACGCAGGTATAGCTAGTGGATTTGGACTTAACGGTTCTACTGTCGATGATTATTTTGGTTTGCCTGTTTACAATCCAAGTGATGAAGCGCTAGGGTGTCTGAGTACAATTCTTGGCGCATATGGTACAGCTACTTCACCGTGGCCTGCGCCTGTGGTTGTTATTATTGCAGCCGCAGTTGCTGTTGCTGTTGACCCACCGGCTTTAATACCTACAATTGCCCCTGCAATAATTACAGTGCCTCCAGAGCCTGTTTTTATTCCAGATTTTGATGAAGAAATTTCTCCTAGATGGAATCGTCGATGGGGATTTGAATTTGAACAAAACCGCTATGAAATGGACCCTCTTGCTCAGACGTTTATACTTAGCGGAGATTCTCCACTTGTATTAACTAAATTAGATTTGTTCTTCTATGAAAAAGATGACAACCAGCCAATGTTTGTTGAAATTCGTACTGTTGTAAACGGTACACCTACACAAACGGTTGTACCTTTCTCCCGCGTTACTGTTTATCCATCACAAATTATTACATCTGCTGATGGTTCTGAAGCTACAACAGTTATATTTGATGGATTGGTTTATCTGGAACCAGGTGAGTATGCAATTGTATTAAAATCTAATTCTATATATCACCGTGTATGGATTTCTCAGGTAGGTGAAATTGATGTAATTACAGGTAAAAAAGTACAAGACCAACCTTTTGTAGGTGTATTATTTAAATCTCAGAATGCATCTACCTGGACAGCAGATCAGATGCAAGATTTAAAGTTTAATCTTTATTACGCGAAATTTAACACAAATGATGTTGCAACAGTCGATTTTGTTCTTGATCAAAGTTTGTTTGAATATAAGACATTAGAATATAGCCCGTTGGAGATTTACCCATCGCCTAATAGAACGATGAGAATATACCATGAGAATCACGGCCTAACAACTTCATCAACAGCTAAAATTACAGGTATTCGTTCTCTTAATGGTAATACAACTAGTAGATCAAATTTATATGGAATAAATGTTGAAACAATTAACAATGTTGAATTTAATGTATCTAACGTACAATTAAATTCTTATACTATTACACTACCAACTGCACCTGATGCTAATATAACTCAGCGTACACGTATTGGTACAGGTGGTATTTTAGCGTTCCAAGATCTTACATTTGATGCAATATATCCAGCAGTATCTCATATTGAACATGCTGATACTAAGGTACAAATTGGAGCAAGATTGACAAGGCAAGCCGGGTATGCAGTAGATTCTTACTTTACAGATTTAACTTCAAGCAAGATAGAAGAATTGGATAGTACAGCTGTAATTTCAAATAGAATTAATACTACTAACCATGTAACAGGTTCAACACCTTTTGTATTACGCGTTTCACTATCAACAAATAGTGCATTAGTATCTCCAATTGTTGATATGGATCAAGTTTCAGCGCTTTTTGTTAAAAATAGAATAAACAACCCTACATATTCTAGTGTTACATCAACAGAAGATATAATTACGATTGCTCCAAGTAGAACAGATATTTCCTTTACGAATTTATCTACTACAACAGGGTATGTTAACTTACAGACTGCGTTAGATAAAGGTAATGCATCAAGTATAGTTAATGGATCAAATGTAATTATTACAGGTTCAGCTAGTAACAATGGTTCGTTCCGTGTAATTAGTGTTGACAATACTGGTCAAAATGTTAAGGTTAACGGTGCAATTGTAACTGAAGCTCCTGGAAGTACTATAACAGTTAAGAACGGTGCTGCATTTGTTGCAGAGGAAGCTCCAACTGGTGGTTCAGCGTTATCTAAGTACATTACAAAACAAATTGACTTTGTTAACCCATCTACATCTATAAATTTAAGATTGGATATCGCAAAGCCAGTCG
>Ga0209296_1003400_pt1 | contig 10846 bp, 5 predicted proteins | sample S_130206_EF_Meta_FD_187319 | JGI IMG/M metagenome (GOLD analysis project Ga0209296, IMG submission 187319) | Freshwater microbial communities from Lake Simoncouche, Canada to study carbon cycling - S_130206_EF_MetaG (SPAdes) (version 2) | ecosystem: Environmental > Aquatic > Freshwater > Lake ...
AGAATACATTGCGAGAAAAAAGAGTCAAGAAGTACTTAAACTAACAACTAAAGAATTAGAACAACAATTAATCAAAGAAAAAGAGATTAAGAGTTCTATAGGTCTTACAGGTGTTGCTTTTGAAAATTTTTCTAAAAAATTAGGTTTAGGAGATTCTGTGTACGAAGCGATGATAAATAAAGCTAGAGAACTTCAAGCCCAGAACGAAGCTAGCGCTAAAAAAGAAGAGTTAAGAAATAAGTTAATAGAGAAAAATAAAATAAGAGAAGCTTACAACATACAAGCTGCAGCTCAAGGTAGAAGACCTGTTCCTCTATTCGAAATTCCAAAACCCGAAGGATTTTTTGCTAAATTAAAAACACAATTTGCAGACGTTAAAAAATCTGTAAACGATAAGGGCTTTTTTACAAGCGTTTCCGATGGATTAAAGAGTAGCGCCCAATCTTTTGGAACTTCTTTAATGGATGTAGCTGCTAATGCTCCTAAAAAAATAAAAGCGGGATTCACTAATGCTTTCAATAGTTTAAAAGCAGCGCCTGGTCAATTACTTACAAATTTTAAAGTATTTGGAGCCGGATTAAACGCAATGTTTAAAGGAGCTTTACAATCGTTAAAAGATCCGGCAGTTTTAGCATTAATAGCGGCAAAGATTGGAAGTTCTTTAATGAATGTATTTTCTGGAGCCACTAAGATGTTATCGAGTGGAATGAAATCTATCGGAGGAGAATTAGCAGACGGACCTATTCAAAATTTAGTAAAACCAATTAGCGGATTTTTAGAAAAGATTCCTCTAGTTGGTGGATTGTTGGGTGGATTGGTTGATATGATGGCGACATTCTTTGATTTTGCAGTTAACGCAACTTCTCAGTTTGTTAAAATGGGTAGAGAACTTGGTTTAAGCGCCGACGAATCTCAAAAATTAGCAAATCAATTTAGCGATTTTGCAAACAATACAAACGATGCTTTCTTAAATTCTAAAAAATTATACGAAGCTCAAATTGGTTTAAGTAAAACTTTAGGAACTACAGCTATTTTATCTAATGAAATTCTTGCTACTAATATTAGATTAAATCAAGTTCTTGGATTGGACGCAGAAACTCAAGCCAGAATAGCTGAAGCTTCAACAATAACAGCAAAAGACTCTAAGAGTATTGTTGGAAATATTATAGCTCAAGTAGCGAATCTTAAAAAAGCAGGGTTAGCTACTCAAGATTGGAAAGCAGTAATAAAAGAGGTTAGTAATTTAGGAGGCTATTTAGGTTTAACTTTTGCCAAGTATCCAGAAAAAATAACAAAGGCTGTATTGCAAACGAAAGCAATGGGTCTTGAGTTAAAGCAATTGGATGGAATGGCTGATTCTTTCTTGGATTTTGAATCAAGCATTTCAAAAGAGATGGAAGCTCAATTGTTAACGGGCAAAGATATTAATTTATCGAAAGCAAGAGAAGCCTTTTTAAATAACGATTTAGCTGGAGCGGCGAAAGAAATTACGGATCAAGTAGGTAGCGCAGGTGATTTCTTAAAGCTAAATAGAATTGCAGCAGAAAGTATGGCAGGCGCTTTTGGTATGACTAGAGATACCATGGGTGAAATGTTGAAGAAGCAAGAATTCTTAGCTAAGATCGGAGCCAAAGATACTGATAACGCACAAAAGAAATACGAATTGGCCAAGAAGACTTTTGGCACAATGGCTGATATCACTAACGAACAAGAAAAGCAAGAGTATCAGGCACTAGCCAATGGATCTGCTCAAGAAAAACTTGCGGCTTTAATAGATAAAATTAAACAAGGTTTCGTAGATCTAGTATCAAATTCAGGAGTATCTCAATTCATAGATAAGGCAATTAACTGGATGTCAAAACCTGAAAACATTCAGGGCATGGTAAATGGAGTTAAAAACTTTTTTGCTCAAGTGTTAGAAGTAGCTGGATCTATGGTAAATGCTATTTCAAAAGTAGCAAATGTATTCTTATTTGGAGATGACGAAATTAGAGAAGATTACGGAGATCAATTAAAAGATTTTGGATCCACTCTTAGAAGTAGCAATTTAGGTTCACTATCAAAAAAAGAAGAAAAGAAAGAAGAGAAAACTGGTAAAGAAAATACAGTTAAACCAAAAGCTGAGAGAGGCGGATTTGTAGAAAAGGGAGGAAACGCTGTTATTGATACAGGTGAATTTTATTTCGGTAAAGATTCCGCACAGTATGTTAAAGAAATGGGAGAGAATACAAAAAGAACAAACGAATTACTTGAGCAATTGGCAAGAAAAGGCGGAACAAACGATAAGATACAAATTTCAGCTGCTCCAATTTTCTTAGGAGATACTAAAGTTGGTTCTTTAATATTGAATAGTTTCGAAAATAATCAATATTCTAAATTTGATAGAGGCAATCTATTTACATAAAAGAAATCATGCCAATAAGAAACGTAAGACAGACAGAATTATTTGAATTAAAAACCGACTTTAAAACCTTAAAGTACGGAATGGACAGACCGGGCGGTGGAAGTTCAGATCAACCTTACGTGAGATTTCCTATTGACGATAAAAACGTAGCCCAATCTATTAGAGACTATTACAATACAAACAGAACTTCTTTGGATTTTCCTATAAGAGGCGGAGCGGCAAGTTCTATAACAGGCCAACAATACTTAAGTCCAGCAGCGCAAGTAGATGCACAAAGAATTTCTAAATTTTTACAAGACGATCCAAGAGGAAAAGCGTTCTTAACAAAACAGGTCTTATTACAGAGGTCTAATCCAAGAATAGAGACTCAAGCGACCTATCAAACAAAAGACAACCTGAGTAACCAGATTTACACAGGAACTATTCCAAATACGTGGGTATACAACTCAACAGGGAGAAATACCTTGTATTCTGTGACAACTGCGGGAACAGGCACATACGGAGATAGAATAGGATTAAATGCATTTCAACCAGGTCAAAAATTCTACGCAGATACTGTAGCAGCTCAAGCATTACCAAGCAATAACGGAAAGACAAATAGATTGGTGGCTTTTTACAAAACTAAAATGGTTTCCGCTTTAAGAAATTCAGCGCTTGCAGATATAACCTTATACAATGATTTGGGGTTCTCTTCAAATAGAAACATTTTATTCGATTACTTACAAGGTCCTGGATCTGTATACGGCGCTGGAAAAACAGTTATTAGAAGATTCGTTGATTCTACAAAATTATCGAATCAATTTACTTTAACTTATGATCAATTAAGTGATCCAAATAGAACCGCTACAAAATATGGAGTTCCTGTTATTTCTGACTTTAGAAAAGATGTACCAAATAGCCGACAAATAGCAAGAGCATGGAATTACAACACAGATAGTTTAGAGAAGAGACTATTTGTAGGAAATCCAGGATATGTAGTAAAAGGAATCAACACAGGAACTTCTCAGGGTCAAGACATGTTAAACACGTTATCATCACATTTCTTTGACAATAACAAAACTCCATGGGACGAACATCCCGCTTTTAGTAAAGACCTTATTAGATTTGCTTTCGAAGCAATATCAAACGATGATCCGAATAAATCTCAAGCGTTAGTGTTTAGAGCATTTTTAGGAAGCATAACAGATAATCACTCAGCTGAATTAAATTCTTTCAAATATTTGGGTAGAGGAGAAAATTTTAGAACGTATCAAGGATTCGATAGATCAATATCTTTTAGCTTCAAAATATTTGCTCAATCAGATATAGAATTACTTCCATTATACAAAAAATTAAACGATCTAATAAGTCAAGTTTACCCAGATTATAGTCCAGTTACTTCAATTATGAGAGCTCCTCTAGTTAGATTAACTATAGGCGATTATATATACAGAACTCCTGGATTTTTAGAAAGTGTAAACGTAACAATAGACGGTCAAGCAACATGGGAGATAAACAATCTTAAACCTGAAAATAGACCTCAATTACCTCACATGGTTGAAGTTAGTATATCTTTCAAACCAATTATGGATATTTTGCCAAGAAGAAGAACTGAAAAAGAAATTCCAGCTTTAATAGCTAACAACCAAGATACAGCAATACAAAATGTAACTAATTTTATTCCAGTTAAAGCAGCGCTATATCTTAACAATACTCAAGACGCTACTAAAGAAGTTGGGCAATCTCAAACTTCTGCTGAAAAAGAAAAGGCTCTATCAAATAGTCTTCAAATGAAAGTAGATCTTAGCGCAATAAAAACGCCTTTTAAGAACTTAACTGCTCAACAGCTTACTAATAATTTATCGGGAAAAAATAACTACAACGGAGGATAATGCCATACAGATACCAAAATATAGACGTAATTAAATACAATTCAACAGGTAGTCAATACTATGTGAATAATGTGTATCCAGACATTGCAGTAACAGACAATGACACATACGTAATAAGCACTCTTGGAGATAGACTAGATTTATTAGCAAACGATTTTTACGGAGACGTTAGCTTATGGTGGATTATAGCTTCAGCAAATGCCCTACCAGGAGATTCCCTATATCCTCCAGTTGGAATGCAATTGCGAATTCCTACTGATGTTCAATCGGTAATTAGTCAATACAAGATAGTAAACTCAAAAAGACAATATGGCAGGTTTTGATAATAAGATATCCAATATAATAGGCGCTTCTCTTCCAGATTGGTTGCTAAATCAACTAAAGACTAGAAGTAGACAGGGCATTAAATTGGAAAGAAGCAATAGCAACTTAGAATACTTAGCAAATAAAACTGCGTGGGTAAGACTAGTGTCCTCAGTTAATTTGGATGCTAGAGAAGATATGCGTTACTTTTCTGATCTTATGGGATACCCTTTGTCAAATCCTGATTCTTTAGCAAAAGATTTCGTATTACAAGGCGGAACTTCAGTGTACACAAAACTTGAAAACAGTGCAACTTCTTATACACCAAGACAAGGTTTTAAAAACACATACAATATACTAAGCGATAAAGAAGTAAAAGATTTTGGTTATCGTCCAATGCCAGGTTTAACGAGAGTTAGTATTGAAACTCAAGGTAAATTAGGATCTATAAGAATGGCCACAATAGAATTTAAAGTTTGGGACAAGGCGCAATTGGATATAATGGACGCTTTGTATTTTAAATTGGGTTTTACAATGTACTTAGAATGGGGACACACATATCATTACAAAAGTACAGCAACTGAAGAAAACGAATTACAAACTACTGAATTATTTTCTTTAGATCCATTTTCAGCCGGACTTTCTAAAGAAAAAATACAATTACACATAGGACAAAATAGGAGAGATTCAGAAGGTAATTACGATGCAATGCTTGGTATGGTAGTTAATTTTAGTTTTGCTTATAATCAAGAAGGCGGATACGATTGTACTTTGAAAATGGCAGGTTTGGGAACATTGGCGGAAGGCATTAAAACAAACCAACCATCATTACTTCCAGATATTTTAAAAGCACAAATAAATAGTTTAAATAGCATCTATCAAAAAGTACAAGCTATAGAACAAGCTAAGCTAGCAGCGGCAGCAAACGCAGCGGCAAAAAGTGCAGAAGAAGAAGCAAACAAAGAAGCGCAAAAGAAGATAGACGAAGCTAAAGCCAAGTTAGGCGATTATAAAAATAGCTTATTTACATTTCAAGAAGAACAATATCCAGAACATAAAGCCGCTAAAGGCCAATTATGGAGCAATTTTTTTAATAAATTCGCCAGTCCTCCAAGCGATATAACTACGAATGCTAAAACTGGAATGGATTTTAATTCTTTTGATAAGTACGATTACTCAGATTATGATGGAGATAGATTGTATATTAGTAAATTGGGATTAGTTTTAAATGCAAACGCAATTAGTAGCACCGTAAAAAAAGGCGGAGTTACTTTTAATGGAGAGTATATAAAATCTATGATCACAAATAAAATTGGAGATCTCGCCAACTTTACCTCCACTGATACACTAAAAGGCTATTACTTTAACGTAGGAGTTTTATATTTTGCAAAAGGCGAAAACTATGTATCAACGGGTGAATTTAAAGGGCACTCTCCTCATATATTAGAAATTAGAATGTATTTCGATGGCAAGCAAAATTGGACTATTGCGCCAGTTCAAGAAGCAATCAATGGAGTAATAAAATATATAACAGAAAATGATACTACTAACATAGACGTGGCGTCTTTAAAATATAAACTTGATTTAAACGATATAAGACTACCAGATAGCAAAAAATTAAATAATGCATACTCAGAAGGCACTTATGCTATAGGTTCCGAAGTAGTTGGTGCTCTATATACAGATTCAGACATTCCTGGATTTGATTTATATATAGACGGTACGTATAAGCAGTTATCTGTTACTTCAAAACCTTACGTGGTAATAGAAAATGGAAAAGAGGTAACAAAACCAGGCGAATCTAAACCTTCTACAGTTCCAGTTAAATTTTCAATAAGATTATGTGATAGTGCTTTAATTAAAAATATAGAAGTTAATCAAGACAAGCTAGCTATAACAAGACAGTATTACGATTATCAACTTGCTTTGGGTGCGCAAGATACTCAACCCGCAGATACTCAAACAGATTCTACAACTTCTAAACCTGTTGAAGGCACTAAAACTGTACAGACCGAAAAAGCTTCAGTAACGCAATCTGCATTAGAGTGCGTTTTAAGGGCAATACAATTATACTCTTTAGTAGAAGCTATCAAAGCAGCTGGAGATACGTTAGATATAGGTTTGGTACCTAGAACAATAGATCTATCTGGAGATATATCTAGAAATCAAATTTTTAGTTGTGGAATATTTAAAGATTTTATAGGAAACTTAATAGATGGAAAAGTAGACGAAAATGATATTATACAAAAATTTGCTAAGTACGGATTTAACGCTTCTCTATTATCAAATAAAGCTACTGTAGATGAAGTTCCTCCGGTAAATTATAAAGACCTTTTAACAGGATACGTAATTCCTTACAAGATTAATCAAGACCTAAACGAAGGAACTCAAGTAACGCATCCAGTATACATTCAGTTTGGTCTCTTGATAATGATTCTTAATGATATATGTTTGCTTTACGATAGAAAGAAAGAATCCACAGGAGATAAAAAAACCACTCCTATACTATATGTAGACTTTAATCCTGAAACTAATTTTTGCTTAAGCAATCCTAGTCAACTTTCTGTAGACGGATTATCGTTCTTAATTCCATTCGAAGGTACTTTTTTAGATTACGTTAAGTTATTTGATCCGGCCGTACTAAATGGTAATAATGAAATAATAGGAACAAAAGATAATAAAAGCACAACCAAACTATTTGATCCAGCTTCTACTAGCGATATTTTCTTGAATAAACTGCCTAAGTTCAAATACGGAGGTGATGGAGATGCTACTGATGCACATAGGGGCAAGATAATGAAAGTACTAATTAATATAGATTACTTATTTAATATCATAAAACAGTATCTATCTCAAGATCCTACAAATAGTGTATATTTGAAATCTTTATTGGATCAAATACTTAGCGATATGAATAAGACGCTAGGCAATTTTAATGCTCTTAGAGTTTATTACGACGATACTGCTAACGCATTACAAATAGTAGACGATCAAGTAATTCCAGGTCTTCCTAAAGAAAATATGTTAAACAAAGAAGGCAGAACTGACTTGCCTTTGTACGGAGCTTCGTCTATTGCAAAAACATTGGAATTAAAAACAGATTTATCTACTAAGGTAAATAATGTGCTTGCTATATCAGCGAATGCAGATTGGAAAAAACAAGCTTCTAATTCTACAGATGCAAGCGCGGTAGGAGCAATTAACAATTTTTATTACGATAGATATATTAACAATAGGACTGAAAAACAAGATACAAAAACAAGTGTCAATGATACACAAATTCAGTCAGCTATAAAATTCAATAAAAATATACAAGACTTTTATGGCACTTACAATCCATCTCCTGAAAATGTACATCATGCTATTAACTATTTTATAGAAAGAATGTCTAAAAATAAAAACGAAAGTTTTCCAACTAGAGCATCAGCAATGATTCCTGTTTCTTTGGGCTTTACTACAGACGGAATATCAGGATTCGGAATTACTCAAGGCTTTACAATCCCAGAACAATTGTTGCCTTACACCTATAGCACTAGAGCTTTAAAAGTTGATAAAGACGGAAAAGTTGAAACAGATTCTTCGCATAAAGTTGGGTTTATAACTACAGGAATAAATCACGTTATAGAAAATAATCAATGGACTACTTCTATAAAAGGTAGCATGATTTATTTAAAGAATAGACAAGACTTCGAAGCTCCGCTAAATACAAGCAAAGAATTAGGAGGCGTAGCGCAATATAATCCAGACAATCCTACACAACCAGATAACGATTTCACAATACCTCCAAATGCTGTTTTATCTAATTATCCAAATACGCCTAGTGAATTTCAAAATGTAAATTTTGTAGATATTGGTATAGGTAATCCATCAGGAGACGTACAAAAAATAAATAGAAATTTGCTACTTGACATCAGTAAAGCGGCAGTATCTTCAGGTGTACAAGTGAGCATCACTACTGCTGTATCTGGCCACACATCAACTCCAAGTCGTCACAATGCAGGTCAAGCTGTCGACATCGCAATTATAAACGGAAAAGCTGTGTCTTACGCTAATAGAACAGACGCTGATGCCTTCGTAGCGCAGTTAAAGAATTTGGGCTACGAATTTAATTCAGAGAGCGGAAATCCAAAAGCCGTTCTTTCTTTCGGATTCCCTAAACATGATAATCACGTTCACGTATCAAATAATCAAGCTTAGATCATGTTAAAATACTACCCATCATTTAGAGTAAAGACTGATCAAAAAACGATTGGAAACGAGTATCTTTTAAACGGTCAAAATTATAAAGGATCATATTACGTTACTTTCGATAATAAAGTGTACAGCGGTACGGATCCAATTGTAGGACCAAGCGAAGAATTAAAACCTATTAATTTTTATGGTAAAAATTCTACAACGCTAGCCGCTTCTAACATGTCTTCAGAATTAAAAAATTTACTATCTAATCAAACTAATCTTTCTAGAAACACTGGAAAAGAACCGCTTTCTTATTTTCCAAGACCACTACAATCTGATTACGATAAGGGTTATATTATAAGATACTTCATTAAAAAAATAAACAGTAAAGGATTCGTTACAGAAATATCTCCTCAAGAATACGATGACTTTGTAAATGGAACTGTTTCTTACGATGTGTCTTTCTATTTGGTAGAAGACATATTTTGGAAGTTAACCGGAAATTTAAACACAAAAAGATATTCCCAGTACGATATACGAGAGGGAATTATAGATACAAACAAAAGATTAATAGAAGCGGCTAACGTTAAGTTCATAGGATTGGTAGAGTTCATAGGTGGTGAGTATGCTAAATTTGCAAGACCCACCTCGTAGATTAATTTAATACAATCGATTGGATTGGTTATATTTAGTTCAAATTAAAAGGTTATGTATTTCATTGTAGAAAGTTTGTCGCAATTCGGCAATCTTGATATTAAAGACGAGTGTTTCGTACAGCTTATACCGGGCAACGATAGAGTTCACCCGAAGTTGACGTATCCAAGTTTGTTGTACTACCACGATGGTGAAAAGGGCTACATATTCCCTTTCAAACACTCTGAAAGCTTTTACTTGGATTTTAAAATGGTTCAAGAGTTTTTAAAGCTCCACAAAAAAGTATACCTACTAGACAAGAAGTTTCACTCTTACTTCTTAGATTTACCTAACGCTATAGATTTACACTTCGTTAATCTAGATCAAACCAACGAATTTAACCAGTTCGATTGCGATACCAATTTACACCACGATTTTTATTCACGTTATGGGCACCTTCCCATCACAAACGAATTAATACCGATATCGAAGCACTACGAAAGATGTCAGTGCTTGTACGATTACGTTAAAGGCTACTTCGGATTAGAAACAGATCTACAGACTCAAGAGGACTTCGTTAGCACATACAAATCAGTCGAGGAGAATCCAATAAAGGTAGACGTTAAGTGTTTGACAGATAAGTACCAGATTCACGATCAGAGATACTCCATACAATCGGATAAGATGTACTCTTGTTATAATCTGTATAATTTAACTGGAAGACCAACTAATTCTTTCAATGGCATTAACTTTCTTGCCATTCCAAAAGAGAACGACTTTAGAAGTTGCTTTTTACCTTCTAACGATTTTCTTGTAGAATTTGACTTCGACGCTTATCACTTACGACTTATAGCACGACTTATAAACTTCGAGTGTCCAAAGGATTCTTTTCACATTTATTTGGGAAAGCAATACTTCGAAAAGGAAGAGTTAACAGAAGAAGAGTACAAAGAGTCCAAAACTATTACGTTCAGACAGCTTTACGGTGGAGTTGACAAGAAGTACAAGAAAATTCCTTTCTTTGCGAAAATGGAGGAATTCGCAGAAGAGGTATGGAAGGCCTATAAAAGTCAAAAAGGTTATAAGCTACACACGGGCAGAGTTATAAGACCAGATGTTTCAATGACCAAGTACAAGCTATTTAACTACGTGGTGCAGAACCTAGAGACTAAGGAAAATATTTATAAGATACAGGAGATTCAGAATTACCTTAAAAATACGACAGCCAAAACAAAACTTATTCTGATCACCTACGACTCGTTTCTATTTGATTTCAGCAAAAAGGACGGAAAAAAGACCCTTCAAGAGATCAAAAACATATTGGAATTAGGCCAAATGAAGGTAAAACACAAACATGGAACCAGCTATGCATTCTAAACTAATTACAAATATTTATTAAACAAGGTTATGACAGAAACAAACACATTAGAATTAACACCAGAATCGCTTATGAACAAGC
>Ga0209296_1003405_pt1 | contig 10838 bp, 6 predicted proteins | sample S_130206_EF_Meta_FD_187319 | JGI IMG/M metagenome (GOLD analysis project Ga0209296, IMG submission 187319) | Freshwater microbial communities from Lake Simoncouche, Canada to study carbon cycling - S_130206_EF_MetaG (SPAdes) (version 2) | ecosystem: Environmental > Aquatic > Freshwater > Lake ...
CGCCCTCGGCGGTAAAGACGCCGCCATCGGACTCGCGCGCCTCACCCCCGAGCTGACGCGACCGCTCGGCGACGAAGAAGTCCGCGCCCTCGCCGCCCACTTTGCCGAGCCTGCCGTTCGCGACGCCCTCTCCCAATCTCTCACCGCTGCTGCGACCCGCGCGCCGGTTCTCCGCGCCCTGCTCACCCTCCGCACCAGCCTCGACACCACGCCGCTCAACACCCCGCTCACCTCGGCCGCCAACGCGCTCCTCACTTCTTCCGATGCCGCCGACACCACTCTCGGAGCCCAAGTCGCCGGCGCGTTCAAACTCGCCGCTACCGAGCCCGCCCTCACCGCCCTGCTCACCCGCGATCTCGCCGTTCTCTCAACGCTCAAGTCTCAGCTCTCGACTCCTCCGTCCCCCGCCCTTGCCGCCCTCCGCGCTCTCCGCGAAAACGCCCTCGGCCCCGTCGCCACCTTCGAACGCCTCGCCCGCTCCTCGGCTGATGCCTCCGTCCGCGACGAAGCCCTCGCAGCCCTCGCCGCCTCCCGCGATCCGCAAGCTCCCGCCCTCCTCGTCGCGCTGCTGCCGTCGCTCACGGTTTCCCAGCGCGGCACCGCCCTCGACCGCCTCGCTAGCACCACCACCGGCGCCACCGCCCTCCTCGCCGGCCTCGGCGCCAACACCGTTTCCAAAAGCGACCTCGGCGTGAACACCGCCGACAAACTCCGCACGCTCCTCCCCGACGATCCCACCGTCGCTGCTCTCTGGAAAGACCTCGGCGGCGACGCCCAGCGCGCCCTCCGCCTCGACGGCGCCAATGCTGATTTTTCCGCCACGCAGCTCACGCTGACCGGACCTTTCACTGTCGAGTGCTGGGCCAAGCTCGATCCCACCATCAACAACGTCGACGCCCTTCTTAGCGCCCCCGGCAAGGTTTCGATCAATTTCCACGCCGCCCAACTCCGCGTCTGGCTCAATGGCCACAGTCCCGCCGACATCGTGGTCGCAAAGAAAAAAACCACCCCGCGCGTGTGGACGCACTACGCCATCACCCGCGACGCAAAAGGGGTCTTCAGTCTTTTCATCAACGGCGAACTCGACGCCACCAGCACCAACGCCAACCCGGACACTCTGGCCGGTCTCGACCTCGGCCGCGCCAATCCCAAAAACGGCGGCACCGGCGGCTGGCTCGCCGAATTCCGCGTGTGGAGCACTGCCCGCTCCGCCAAAGAAATTCGCGAGAACTTCGACCGCAGCCTCACCCTCTCCGAGGTGGGCGGGCACGTCCCCGTGCCCGCATTGAATCTCACCCACGTTTTCTCCGGCGCTACCTGGGGCCCGCTCCAGGGCAAGGCTCGCCTCGACTTCACCGACGATGCTCCTGCGCTGCTCACCGCCGCCGAAGCCACCGTGCAGGATGAAAAATTCGCCCGCTTCCGCGTGCTCGCCAACACCCGCGGCAATCCGGACAACGGGAAGCAACTCTTCACCGCGGTCTGCCTCGCCTGCCACCAATTCGCCGGCAAGGGGGGCGCGATCGCCCCCGCCCTCGACGGCGTCGGCAACACCGGCGTCGAAGCCCTCCTCCGTAACCTCCTCACGCCGAGCGCCGCGATGGAGAGCGCGTATCGGACTTTCCGGGTCGTCCTCACCGACGGCTCCGTCCGCGACGGCTTCTTGGTCGAAGAATCCGCCGACTCCCTCCTCCTCCGCACCCCCGGTGCCGAAGACCGCCGCATTCCGCGCAACGAAATCCGCACGACGTCCTATCTCCGCCGCTCCCTCATGCCCGAGGGTCTCCTCGAAAACCTCCCGTCCGAGCAAGTCAGCGACCTCTTCGCCCACTTAAAATCTCTGCGTTGAATCACCAGAGTTATCTATGAAGCCGAGCGACTTCATTTTACTAAAAATGGCCTAGTGAACAGACGACGGGGGATCTTGATACTGCGGCCAATCGCGAATTTAAAGCTGAAGTGCTGAGCGGTTTGTTGACGGGGTCATTCAACGCATCATGATGCTTGCATGAGAACCACCTTGACGCTCGATCCCGATGTCGCCGCCAAAGCACGCAAAGGCGCGGCCCGGCTCGGCAAACCGTTCAAGGACGTTGTCAACCACGCCCTCCGCATCGGGCTCGACGAAGTGCTGACTCCTCCGACGGCCAAACGTTACCGCACCCAACCGCGCCCGCTGGGACTGCGTGCCGGACTTAACTATGACGACATCGCTGGGCTTTTAGCCGTGGGCGAAGGCGAGGAGCACCGGTGATTCTCGTTGATGCCAACATCCCGCTCTACGCGGAAGATAGCCTCTCGGAACACCACGAGGTCATCCGCACGTGGTGGGATGCCCAACTGAGCGGTTCCGAACCGGTCGCCCTTTGCTGGCCGGTGCTGACGGCCTTTCTCCGCATCAGCACCAATCCGCGCATCCTCCGCCGTCCATTGACGCTCCGCGAGGCATCCGCCCGCGTGCAGAGTTGGCTAGACCAGCCTTGCGTGCGCATGGTTGAGCCGACCGACAATCATTGGGAAATCTTCCAGCGCCTGCTGCAGGAAGGCCGCGCCACCGCCAACCTCGCCTCCGACGCCCACCTCGCCGCGCTCGCCGTCGAACACAACTGCACCCTCTGCTCCACCGACGCCGACTTCGCCCGCTTCAAAAGCGTCAAGTGGTTCAACCCGCTTGAGCACGCCTGATCCGGGGCAGCAGAGAAGATTTGGCCCGCTTACGGTGCCTCGGATGACTCCGGGCCGGAGCCTCGACCAAGACCGGTCACTCTGGTTCACTATCGAACAAACGTTCGCTGCGCGTAGCTAGTCCCGCCGCTCCCTCATGCCCGAGGCCCTCCTCGAAAGCCTCCCGCCCGAACACGTCGGCGACCTCTTCGCGCACCTGAAGTCACTGCGTTGATCCCGCCGCTCAATCCTTTCATCCGCTCGTGCACCGCACTGCAAGGACTCGTTGTTGACCGATCAGAGGACTCCCATTCCCGAAATAATCGTCGCGTCTGTTCACAACCGACGGAGGTTGCCCGCGTCTCGCATTCGTCCCGCCGTCCACACGTCCCCACGAATCCGTTTCACCTCATGAGTCTCCCGTTCTCCCGCTCTCGCCGTGTCGCCCTCTTCCTGCTCACGCTCGCTGCTTCCGTGGGTCTCGCATCCGCCCAACCGCCGTCCGCGCCCGCCGCCGATCCCAGCGCCTGGACCACTGCGCAGGATCACGCCAACATGCTTGCGCAGCTCGGCATCACGCAGCTGCGCCCGGGTCCGAGCGGCCGCGCCGATGCCCCCAACGCCGCGAATTACGATCCCGCCAAAGCGAACCCGTTTCCCGATCTCCCCGAACTGCTCGTCGCCAAAAACGGCACGAAGATCACCACACCCGAACAGTGGTGGAAAACCCGCCACCCCGAAATCCTCGCGGACTTCGAACGCGAGGTCATCGGCCGCGTGCCGGCCCACGTACCCAAAGTCACTTGGGAAGTAACCAAGACCGTCCGCACCGATGTCGGCGGTATTCCCGTCATCGCGAAACAAGTCATCGGCCACGTCGACAACGCCGCGCACCCCGGGATCACCGTCGATATCCGCATGGCTGTCGTCACGCCCGCCGTCGCGACCTCACGCGTCCCCGTGCTCATGATGTTTGGCTTCGGCGGATTGCCCGGCGAGGCCCCCGCCGGCCGCGGCGGCTTTACTAAAAAAGCCCCCGACTCCGCCACGGCCCCCGCCGCCCCGCCCAAAGCCGCCCCGCGCGCCGCGACCGCCTTCGCCGATCCACCCTCGACCGAACAGCTCATCGCCGCCGGTTGGGGTTACGTTTCGATCAGCACCACCAGCATCCAAGCCGACAACGGCGCCGGTCTCACCAAGGGCATCATCGGCCTCACCAATCGCGGCCAGCCCCGCAAACCCGACGATTGGGGTTCTCTCCGCGCTTGGGCGTGGGGTGCCGCCCGCGGACTCGACTACCTCGAAACCGATCCGACCGTCGACGCCAAGCGCGTCGGCATCGAAGGCGTCTCTCGCTACGGCAAAGCCGCGCTCGTCACGATGGCCTTCGAGCCGCGTTTCGCCGTCGTCCTCGTCGGCTCCTCCGGCGAAGGCGGCGCAAAACTCCACCGTCGCAATTTTGGCGAAGCCGTCGAGAACCTCACCGGCTCCGGCCAATACCACTGGATGGCCGGCAACTTCCTCAAATACGGCGCCGCCGAATCTTCGTTCGGTAGCAAAAACGCCCACGACATCCCCGTCGACGCCCACCAGCTCATCGCGCTCTGCGCCCCGCGCCCGACCTTCATTAGCTACGGCATCCCCGAAAAAGGTGACGCCCATTGGCTCGACCAACAGGGCAGCTACATGGCCACCGTCGCCGCCGGCCCGGCGTTTCGCCTCCTCGGCGCCCGTGACCTCGGCGACACCACTGACTACCGCACCGCGCAAAAACCAGCCGTGAACCACGGCCTCGTCGACGGCGCACTCGCTTGGCGCCAACACGACGGCGGCCACGAAGACCGCACCAACATGAAACACTTCATCCGCTGGGCGAATCCACTTCTCAAGCACACCCCGCCCGCCGCGAAACCCGCGCCTTGATCGCTCCGTAGAGCGGACTTCAGTCCGCCTCTCCGTCCCCCGAGCCCGCGGGCCCCGCGCTATCGGGCTCGCTCATTCGCGCGCAACGTGTGCAGTCTTCCGGTGAGCTCCCCCCTCTCACACACTCCCCCACCCTACCCCATGCGTCTCCCCACCTCCCCCGCTCTCCTTCTCTCGATCATCCTCTCGGCCGTTGCCTCACTCGCACCCGCCCGCGCTGCCTCATCCGCCCCCATCCGCGCCGGCGCCTTCGCGCAAGACATCACCCCCACCCCGGCCCAACTCCCCACACCGATCAACGGCGGCATGAAGGGCTCGTTCTCCCGCGCCGTCACCGATCCGATGCACGCGCGCAGCTTCGCGCTGCAAAGCGGCGCCACCACCCTCGTCTTCTGTATCGTCGATGCGTGCATGATCCCTCGTGAGATTTGCGAGGCCGCCAAGTCGATCGCCTCCCGCGCCACCGGTATTCCCGCCTCGCATCTCCTCATCAGCGCCACGCATTCGCACTCTTGCGCGACGCTCACACCCGTTTTTCAAAGCAACGCCGACCCCGTCTACCTCGCTAATCTCCCCACGCGCATCGCCGAAAGCATCATCCGCGCCCACGCCAATCTCGAACCCGCCGAGATCGCCTTCGGCCACGCCGCCAACTCCGATCAGGTCTTCAATCGCCGCTGGCTCGTCAAAGCGGGCGAATCCTACGGAAATCCCTTCGACGTCACCACCGACCGCGCGTGGATGAATCCCGGATACAAAAACCCCAAGGTCGCTGGGCCCGCCGGCCCCGTGGACCCCGATGTCTCGCTCCTCGCCGCCCGCGCCAAATCCGACGGCCGCCCGCTCGCCGTGCTCGCCAACTACAGCCTGCACTACGTCGGCGGCCTGCCCGCGATCTCCGCCGATTACTTCGCCGCCTTCGCCCGCGAACTCACCACGCGCCTCAACGCCACCGACGCCCGTTACACCGGAAAACCCGCCTTCGTCGGCATCATGAGTAACGGCACCAGTGGCGACATCAACAACGTCAACTACGCCGCTCCCGCCCCGCCCAAACGCGCCCCCGGCGAGCAAATCACCGTCGTCGCGGAGAGCGTCGCCACCACCGCGCTCCAAGCCTACGCCCGCCTCTCGTGGCAAGCGACGGCACCCCTCGCCACCGCCGAACGCGACCTCACCTTGGCCGTGCGCAAGCCCACCGCCGCCGAGCTCACCCGCGCACAAAAAATCGTCGCCACCACCAAACGCGACGCCGACGGCCAGTTCGCCGACCGCAAAGCGATCTACGCCCTCGAGTCCCTCGCGCTCGCCGATTTCCCCGCAACCGTCCCCGTGAAACTCCAAGTACTCCGCATCGGCGCGCTCACCGTCGCCGCCATTCCCTGCGAAGTCTTCGTCGAAATCGGCCTCGCCCTGAAATCCACCAAACCCCTCGCCGAACACTTCACGATCTCCCTCGCCAACGGCTACAACGGCTACCTCCCCACGCGTGAGCACCACGTCCTCGGCGGCTACGAAACGTGGCGCGCCCGCAGCAGCTACCTCGAAGTCGCCGCCTCCGAAAAAGTCACCGCCACCCTCCGCGAGCTGCTCGCGACCGTGGCGAAGTGAGCGTCATCAGCACTCACCTCCCCACCGCCCTTCCACTCCAGAGCGCACCCAACGGGAAATCGACCTTCAAGTCTATCAGCGGGCGCAGCCGCCCCCCCCCAGCCTAAATCTTCCCCGCATCACGGCTGCGGTTTCACCCTCGCCTGTGATTTCCTGAAAGAGCCATTCCTCGTCACAGCGGCCAGCAGAAACCCGGAAGCAATCTGCATGTTTACGGAGGTGGGTATGCGTCCGCGGCGACCAACACCGGCCCGGCACTCCGCGCGTAACCACCCCGCCATTACAGCCCGCGCGCGTGCAGATTCATAAACGTCCCACCGGCTCCCGTGGCAACGAGGCCGAGGGAACCACGCTCCGGCGCGCTGGCAGCGAGCGCACGCTCCGTGGCAGGCTGCGCATCGCGCTGCACGCGGATTTTTCCAGCGCTCACCGTGATCGTAAAACGGCTGAATTTTCCGCCCTCGGCTCCAGCGAGATCGATCGTCGCGCCGCGAAACGTGAGCGCCGCGTCTGCCCCCTTCGCGCCGACCGCGGCTTTCGGGAGCTGAAAATCGACGATAAATTCCGCGTCACCAAACTCGGCCTCCGTGGCGAGCGCGGTCCCACGTCCCCCCTGATCAGCTGGCTCCGCTTTCAATACGAGCTTTTCACCCACGACCGACCAGCGTGAGGCCGTCGCTACGCTCGTGCGCCATCCGCGGAGATCGACCGAATTAAATATCGCGCGCCAGCCCGGATCGAGCGGCGCCGTGTTGCTGGCATTCGCCCCCGTGGACGGAAGTTCTTTGATCCGCAGATTGCGAAACTCCACCGGCGCACCCTCCGACTCGAGCGCGAGGTAACCCTTGCGGTAGTTGGCGTCGTCGCCGCCGCTGATTTCTTTCCCGTTCACGTGCAGGCGGAGCGAACCGTTGTTCGCGACGATGCGGTAGTGGTTCCACTCGGGCGAGGGCTTGCTGCGATCTTCCGTGGGAAAACTTCGTTTTCCATTCGTCTTCCCCACGTAGGCCATCGTCGCCCCATGGATCGCAAACACATCGCCGTGCGTCGTGAACGACTCGGACTTCTTGCCGGTCTTCTTTTCAAAATCCTCCGCGTAACCTTGATCGAGGATCTGCACCTCGATCCCGCGTAAAAAAGGCACACCCGGCGCATTGATCGGTGAACCCCACGCGAAAAAACCGGAGTTGCCACTGCGCTGGAGATGGCGCCACTCCAGCTCGACGATGAAGTTTTCGTACTGGCGCTCCGTGCGCAGACCGCCCACCGGTTTGCCGGTGCAGTAAATTTTCCCGTCGCGCACGCTCCACGTCTCGGGGGCGCAGTTGATGTTCGTCCAACCGGTCAGATCACGGCCGTTGAACATCGGCACGAAGCCATCGGCATCGGGCCGGGGTGTTTCCGCGGCCAACAAAAACGTCCGAAAAGCGACTAGGGCCAAGACTACGAGGGAGCGAGCAAGCGAGGGGTGCACGCGGACACGAAAGAACGATGTCCCCGCTGCGGCAAAACAAATGAGCTCGGCCGCGCCCCCCCCCAACGTTGGGGCGCTTGCCCAGCGGCCATCGAATCCGGCGGTTAGCAATTGGCGCCCGCCACTCCGTCAATTCCCCGGGGGCTCGGTAAACGTCCACGCACGTTTCCCGGCTTGCACCGACGCGACGGCGATTCGCCCTTTCAGTGTCTGGTCGCGTCCGTCGTCAGCAGCGAAAATGAGCGTGCCGCCCAGCGGGTCCGACATCACCGTGTCGGTGCCGAGTGCCGTCTCGATCACGAGTACGCCCGGCGAACGCTGCGTCACCCGGCGCACAAACGGTTGCCCGCCCGCGTAGCCTTCAAACACGGACGCGAAAAGTTTTAGGCCCGTACCCTCCGTGCGGCGCACAATGTAGGGCAACGTCGTGCCGATGTCGGTGTTCCTCCAATCGCGCTGACCCCAGCCGTCCGCCATCCACGCACGCTCGCCGGGTTGGCTCACGTTCCACGCGACGGCCGTCAGGTCCGGGCCGGCCTGCCAGGTCGTGCGCCAGACGTCGCCACCCTCGAGCGCGCGCACGCGTTCGAAGTCGTAAAGTCTCATCGCCGGCACTGCGTCCGCCACTGACCCGGCCGCCGTCGTGCGATCGAGGATCTCCGCCGTCGTAGCTGACGCATGATAAACAAAGTCCTGCTTTTGTCCGCCCTCCACGCGGAAGAAATCCACGACATAACTCCGGCCCGCGCCGTGATCGATGATCGCCGACGTGCGCCGGTAGACGGCCACGTGGGCGTAGGCCTGGGACGACGCCTCCATCACCTTGACGTGCTCGGAGGTGCGGAAGAACGCCACGTCTCCGCCCCGCTCCTTCGTGCGCTGGTCCTGTTCATCGATGACGACTGTAGTGTGCGCCACAGTACGCGAGGTCTGATGTTTGCGCGGATGATCCCAGAGGTAGCCGAGGTCGGAGAGCAGCTCGCGGCCGTTTTTCCAGTAGGAGAGATTGAGGCTGTCGGCGTGGTGATGGTTGGCCCAATGGCTCGCACTCAAGAGCAACAGGCTCTCGCGCCCGTCCACACCGGTGCGCAAATGACCAATCCGGAGTTCGGGCGAACACCAATCCGGCAGCATAATTCGCGGCGCGGTTTTCTGCTCCAAGCCCGGCTCGCGATAGTAGAGCGCCAGCGGCGCATAGCCTTGCGCGAGGTCCTCGCCACACGTTTCCTTGAGCAGCGCGAGATACTCCGGACGCTCGGGATAATTGGCGACCATCAGCTCGATGAAATTACTGCCCAGCCGCGTGTCGCGGTAGGAGTCGGCATAAGGCGGAAACGTGAGGTCGCCTTGCAGACCCTTGAAACAGTTGTCCCACACCCGCTCATACGCCGTGCCGCGATAAAGATCGACCGCCACGCGGCGTTTCCCGTCGGGCCCACGGTAGCCCGCGGGCTCCGTGTAGCCACGCAACGCCTGCGGCATGTCCCAAATATTTCCCAAGGTCATCAAAGCATACGCCGGCGATTCCGAGGTCGTGCCGTCGGGCAAAAACCACTCATCGATCGTCTGCTGAAATCCGTCCCAGCCAAAACGCACCAGCCCCGGATGGCCGACGCACAGACCGACCAGCGCGGCGGCCGTGCGGTTTCCAACCGACTTATTGTTGATCTGCTTGTCGCTCACGAGCAGCACCGTGCCCTCGAGCAAGAGATCGCGCTCGATCAGGCGTCGTTCGGCGTCGGTGTAGAGCGGCGTGCCATCGGCTGCTTTCGCAGTGCACGTGAAATCGTAGGCCTCCGTCACCCGCCGCACGAATCCCGACTCCTGGCCACCGCCCGTCGCGCGCCCCGCCGTCCAGTAGCCCGTATGCAGCCGGCGATCGGGAAGATTGGGCGGCGGGCAAAGCTCCGGCTCGGGGAGCTGGTTGATAAACTGTGACGCGATGCGCGGGTCCATGTCCGCGTATTCGCCATACGCCGTGTGCACGAGCCAGCGCGGGTAACACGCGGCGAAACGCAGCAAGATCGCGCGCACGCCCCGCGCAGCCGCGAGGTCACCCGTCAACCCGTGCACCTCCGCCATCGCGCGCGCGATGCCTGCCATGTGGCCAACTTGGTGGGCGCGAATATTCGCCGAAAAACTCGGCCGCCCCGTCTTGTAGCTGAACACGACAAACGGTTCGCCTCCGTAATACGTGAGCGTCTGCGGCCGGCCCCACTTCGTCTGGAGCGCGATGCTCTCAGGATATTTTTCATGCGGGAAAACGGTGCGGCACACGGTGCAGGTCAGTTGGTCCGGCGCGGTCTCCTGCCAACTCCACTGCCCGTGCGGATGCACCGGCTTGGCCTGATCGCGACACGCCGGACACGGCGTGAACTTCGGATCACCGGGCGTGGTTTCTGGAATCATCATCCGCAAATACTCGGGCGTGAGCTTGCCGACAGTGGCCCGCACGTTGCGCTCCAAAGCCGCGAGGTAGGTCTTCGCCCACGCGTAGCGCGTCAGGTTTTCCCGCGCCCGCGCGACATCGGAGGACTTGTACGCGCCGCTGGGGTGCACCACCCCGTCACGAAATTTCTCGACGTCGCTCCAATCGAACAACGCCTCGGGCTCGGCCGCCACCAGTCGTGCCATGGCGGCAAGCGCGACGAGGACGAGACACGAGACGGTCAGCGGGGCGGGGTGCAACATGATGGCAAGGGCGTGAACGACGCGCGAAGCTGGCGGTGGCGACGCCTCGTTGCACGCGCAAAGGCTCGGCGCGCTGAGGGAAAAGACATCCGCCGGAAAATCTCCGGCCGCCACGTCGTCGCGTACAGCGCCGCGTGCGGGTAAGTCGTCCGCGGAAAAGTAATGGCGACCCTTTCGAGGCAGATGCGCTCAACGGCCTCCATGCTGAACGTCGCCTCTATTTTCCGGGAGGCCCATCTCTGACGTGACACCTCCGGACTCGAGGGTTAACTCTTCACCTCTTCCCCACCTCATGATGCTTCGAAAGACCTCTCCTTTGCTCTCTGCATTCACGCTCACCGCGACCGCCGTCGCGCTGCACGCCGCCGATTTCCAAATCACCGACGCGGCTGAGTTCGCCCGTTGCGTGCCCACGGGCGCGAAGATCGCGACACTCGGCGGCGATCTTAACTTCATCGAGGGCCCCGTGTGGATC
>Ga0209296_1003407_pt1 | contig 10835 bp, 10 predicted proteins | sample S_130206_EF_Meta_FD_187319 | JGI IMG/M metagenome (GOLD analysis project Ga0209296, IMG submission 187319) | Freshwater microbial communities from Lake Simoncouche, Canada to study carbon cycling - S_130206_EF_MetaG (SPAdes) (version 2) | ecosystem: Environmental > Aquatic > Freshwater > Lake ...
CCCGTGCTTGTGTGTGGAGATTTCAATATCGCTCACCACGAAGTGGATATTAAAAACTGGAAGGGCAACCTGAAGAACTCAGGTTTCTTAAAGGAAGAACGTGTTTACCTTGACCGTTGGTTTGAAAAATCTTGGACCGATCTTGGGCGAGTGCTTGGTGGCGAAGGTCCAGGACCGTATACCTGGTGGTCGTGGCGGGGTAAAGGGTTTGATACCGATGGGGGCTGGCGCATCGATTACGTCATTGCAACCTCAAAACTTGCTGCACGTGCACAGACTGCAGTTGTAGGAAAAGCTCCAACGTATGCGGAGCGCTGGAGCGATCACGCGCCCCTTACCGTGGATTTTATTTAGTTACTCGTTCAAGCGAAGCTTGCGCAACTCGAAATATTTCCGAAGTAATACTTCGCGCTTCAGCCTCGTCATGCGTGACATGCACTGCTACTACATTTCGTGAGCGTAAGAGTTCAGCAACTTCAGCCGCTAGTCGTGTTCGTAACTCGGCATCCAATGAGCTATAGGGCTCATCCAATAACAATGCAGCGGGTTCGGGGGCCAAGGCCCGGGCAAGGGCTACCCGTTGAGCTTGTCCACCGCTGAGTTCTTGAATGGACCTGGTTTCGTATCCGAGTAACCCCACCCATTCCAGGAGTTCAGCTGCCTTCTTCGCCGCCAGAGTTTTGCTGATCCCTAATCGCCGGAGTCCGTACATCACGTTCTGGAGCACGGTGAGATGCGAGAACAGCAGCGGATCTTGGAAGACCATGCCGATGCGACGCTCATGAATCGGAGCACTTGTGATCTCTACGTCGTTGAGTAAGAGCGACCCACCAAGTGCGGGAACACTTCCCAGGATCGTGGAAAGAAGTGTTGACTTGCCGCAGCCGCTTGGGCCAAGAATGACGGTTATCCCATCGCAGACTTGCAGATTGGCGGTGATGAGTGTTGATGTGTAACCAATGTTCAAGTCCCGAAGTTCCAAGCCTTGGCTCATCGCACCCACCTCTTCTTTCCTAAAGCATCGATGCCAGCCACAAGTGCAATTGTCCCCATGACGAGCACCATGGCTAAAGCGCAGGCCACTCCAAATGATTGCTCGCCGGGTCGCTGGAGCAATCGAACTATTTGAACTGGCACGGTGGGGTCGCTAGAACGGGTGAGAAAAGAAGCTGCACCAAACTCACCCAGTGACACACAGGCCGCTAATCCGCCAGCAGCAATCATCACAATTCGCAGGATTGGGCCGTATGCCGTGAAAAATGCTCGCGTTGGGCTGGCGCCTAACGAGCTAGCCGCAATTGCAAAACGCCTATCGGTTGCAAGAAGTGTGGGTAGTACTACTGCGATCACGAGTGGAACAGCAACGATTGAGTGGGCAATGGGGATCAGTACATCGCTACTTCGCAAATCCAAAGGAGGCCGGCCATAGGCCAGCATGAGGCCAAGGCCAAGGGTGGCAGCGGAGATCCCTAAAGGTGCCAGCGCGATGAGCGCGACAGCGCGACCGAGGCGATGGGTGAGCACGCCAATAGCTGCGCCTACACCGACGAATCCTGCGACTACGCCAGTAAGTAATGCGTATCTCAATGAGGTTCCAATGGCGCCTAAAGGTGAGCCGAGGCGAGTCGTTCCTGAATCAACACTCGCCAGTGAACTCCACCACTGCAACGTCCAGCCAGCAGAGTTGTGCAGTGATGCGTACGCCAATGAAAGCAATGGAAGAAGCACCAATGAACAAGCGATAGTCGCGATGACGAATACGTAACTCCGCTGTGCTTTCGAGGATGCGGGCCTCAGTCGCGTAAATCGAAGTGTCGGTACGGCGGAGGTTCTTTTGAGTGATGTTCTAGCTCCAAGAAGAAGCACGCAACTCACTAAGACGAGTTGGAGCAAGGCAGTGATCGCTGCTGTTGGAAAATCAAGCAGCAATGAGGTTTCGCGCAGAATCTGTGATTCCAATGTGCGAGTGGAACTGTTGCCAAGCACTAAGACAACACCCAAGGACGTAAAACAGAAAACGAAGACTACGGATGCTGCTGAAGAGATTGACGCTTTGAGTTCAGGGAAAGTTACCGTTATAAATGCTCGTATAGGAGATGCTCCCAAACTTCGCGCTACCGTAACTTTTCGCGGATCAAGTTGCTGCCAAGTAGCCCCGACAATCCGCACGATCACTGCCAGATTGATGTACGTGTGCGCGATGACAACGAGGAGAAATCCGGGGGCTAAAGCCGAACCCAAGAGTTCCCGGAAGGCCAGCGCAATAACAACGGTGGGAAGCACGAATGGAACAGTGACAAGCGCTTGGGTGAAGGCACGACCTTTGAAGGAATGGGTAGCCAGAACTCCTGCAATTGGCAGGCCGATGCAGGTAGCGAGCACGGTACTCACGAGTGCCTGACCTGCAGCAGAAAATGCAATGCTTACCTGTGGCGCAATTTCAAAAGAAGTTCCTACATCAAAGGAACGCTGAAAAATATTCGTGAGCGGAACTCCAAGTAAAGCGATGAGAAAGAGTGCGGGTATCACCCACACCCATCTCAACCAGGTTGGAGTATTCAGCGGCCCATCACCTGCCCCCACTTGCTGAGCCAATTCTTCAGATTGGCGTTCACGTCACTTGCAGGCAGCTGCAAAGGTTGAGAAACCTTCGCAGCAAATTTTGTAAAAACTTCTGGAAGCGGCGTATTTGCACGCGCTGGAAAAACAAACATTGAAAAAGGTACGTCGGCTTGCACACTTTCGGAGAGTAGCCAGTCAATAACGCGTTGCGCCGCTTGCTCATTTCCACTGCCACGCAGCACTCCAGCGAATTCAACTTGGCGGTAACAACCGTCGGTGAGAACTGATGTTGATGGTTTGGTTGGCTTAGGGTTTTCCGCATAAACAATCTCCGCAGGCGGACTCGTTGCATATGAAACAACAAGCGGATACAAACCCCCGTTTGAGCTGAATTCGCTTTCATATGCGTCGGTCCAAGACCCAGACACTTTCACTCCATTTTTGTTGAGCTTGTCCCAATACTTTGTCCACCGGTCGCCGTACTTCGCGATAGTTGCGAGCATGAATGCGAGGCCAGGTGACGAGGTTGCAGGATCCTGGACAACAAGGAGATCCCTGTATGTGAGAGATGTGAGTTGATCGAGTGCGGTCGGCTTAGCGAGTTTATGTTTGGTGAACCAGGCGTCATCAATATTGACGCAGACATCACCGTAATCAATAGGCGTCACAACACCATTGCCCGTGTCCTTTTTTAACTCAGGAATGACTGAATCCAGATTCTTGGAAGTGAAACTGCTGAACACCTGTGCGTCTACGGCTTTGGTGAGCAACGTGTTATCAATACCGAACATTGCATCAGCGCTGGGAGACCCTGCTGCAAGAATTGCACCAGCAACCATTGCACCTGCGTCACCTGCAGTTGTTATTTTCAGGGTGATACCAGTTTCGGTTTTGAGTTGGTCAATAAGTGCCTCACTCACCACAAATGAATCGTGAGTGAGCAGAGTGACGGAGGCAGGCCCAGATTGCTGTTGAGAGGAACTGCATGCGGCCAGAAGCAGACTGCTGCTGATGGCAATTGTGAGCGTAATTTTTGAAAGTAGTGACGACATCAAGACCGCTTCCCTAGCGCTGGCATTACCCAGATCAGGTTGTATGGGTCGGTGGATGCGTCCACCCTCTCAGCGCGCCGAATGTGCGAGCTCCCCTTGGTGGGATTGAGTCTATGTCCTGCGTATCGCGCGTATGAGGAAGGTGGCAGCCGTTGCTCCACCAAGACCAGCAAGAATCAAGACGACGACCCAAAGATCAAAGCCGAGCGCATTCCATCGAACGATCCCGGCTCCGATGAGTAGGACTGCAGCAAGAGACTGAAGGAAGACAGCAAAGCGCAGTTGTCGCTGAGTAGAAGCTTCGTTTTGCACGTACACAATCTATCGAGGTGTGGTCCAGATCGTCAGTACGTGCTCTTGACGTTCGAAGCCCAGCATCGAGGTTGTGCCGGGATCTAGGGCCAGGTTCCGACCATAAGTAGGTTCCAGGCCAAGACAGCGTGCAGCAAGAATGCGCAAATTTCTCTGGCTGAGCTTTCGCCTGCCGGCCATATGCTCGAACTGGTCAGGGGGTCGAAGAGGTCGAGGCATCCCAAGCTTCTTGCAGTGCCGATAAGAAAAGTTCACTGGATTGAGCGCCGCTGACCCTGAATTTTTCGTCGAGCACAAAGAACGGCACTCCGGCGCAGCCCAAGGTCTGAGCGATCTGTTGATCGCGATGGACCAGATCGATGAATTCGGTGTCTTCGAGCATGGCCAAAGCTTGTGATGGGTCAAAGCCCGCCTGTGCGGCGAAGCTAGCAAGGATTTCGCGCCCGAATATTGAGTCGCCTTTTTCAAAATAGGCGTTCATCAGCACTTCCAGTAACTCTTGCCCACGATCTTGGTCAAGAGCCTGGGCCCACAACACGAGTCGGTGCCCATCTCGAGTGTTTCCACTGAGGCTTCTACCTAGGTCAAAGTTCAACCCGACGGTGGCAGCAGCTTGAACAATATTGCTCTGCATTTCCTTGGCCTGATCCAGACTTATCCCGTATTTATCAGCCAGCATCTGTGTGGTCGGGGTAGTGGTGAACTCAGCCGAGGGGTTCAATTGATAGGCCCGGTGACGAATAGTCACCTGATCTCGGTGCTCAAATTGCTCAAGGGCGATCTCTAGCTGCCTTTTGCCGATGAAACACCAAGGGCAAACCAGATCAGACCACATGTCGATATGCATGCCTCATCTTGACCTGTTGGTTTAACTGAACCAAGCCGGCCCACTTGGGAGGCAGATCAAAGGGTCGAATCCCTGATGTGAATTCACCTTCCGTTCACATTGATGTAAGCCAGTGTTCCCCTTCTCGCCCCTCTTAAGTCAACCTCTCTATAGAAGTATCAAGACATGGCAAACCTGGAGCTCGAACAGCGCGATCTCCAGGCGGCAGCAACCTCCCATCGTGGTGACCGGGTATTTAACCGGTCAATTACGGTCGCAGCTTTTGTCTCGCTCATTGTGTTGGCGGGAATCGCAATCTTCTTGGGTGCCCAAGCCGTACCAGTTTTCCAAGAATTAGGTTTTAGTTTCCTGACGACGACAGCATGGGATTTGAACTCCGATCCGATCAGTGTTGGCATCTTCGGCATGCTGTACGGGTCGGTTCTGCTCGCCGTCGTCGGGCTTGTTATCGCGGTCCCCGCTTCGCTGCTGCTTTCGATTTTCATTGTCTTTCTCGCACCAAAGAAATTAGCGTCGATACTCACGAATGCAATTGATCTGATGGCTGCGATTCCATCAGTCATTCTCGGACTATGGGCCTTCTACATTTTGAATCCGCAAGCCGCTGAATGGGAAAGCTTGCTCCATGATTATTTAGGTTGGATTCCAATCTTCCAAAATGACTCGGGAAATTTTCTAGGAACGCCTTTTATCGCTGGTTTCATTCTTGCCATTATGATCATCCCGATTACCACATCGGTGACACGCGAAGTACTTGGTCGCACGCCACCTGAATTAATCAATGCCGCTGAATCCCTTGGTTGTTCACTGTGGACAATGCTTCGCTACGTTGCACTGCCTTATGGCCGGGGTGGGATTGTCGGCGGCATCATGTTGGGTCTAGGTCGCGCTCTTGGTGAAACCATTGCAGTGTTCTTCGTGCTCAAGTTGATATATGACACGAACTGGTATCACGTTATTGAATCCGGCGGTGGCTCCGTTGCGACCTTGATCGTGGGTCGATTTGGTGAAGCGTCAGGTCCTTTTGAAGTGCAGTTGCTGCTCGCTGCAGGTTTCTTCCTCTTCCTGATGACTTTGGCCGTGAACATGATTGCAAATCTCATCGTGAGTCGCACGGGGCGGTTAAAGAAGTGACAACGACATTTGATCCAGACACACTGGGCGCCCTTCAACTTCAGAAGAAGACGCATCCTTGGCGTAAGCGCACCACAAAATTCGACGTATCCGTTGCGATAGCGGTCGCTATCCCTCTTGCAGTAGTGATCGCGCTGTTGCTTTTCAGTGGTGTGCCTGGGGCGATGGTTTTTGTCATCTACTTGCCACTTCAAATGTTCGCTTCAGGTTGTGCTGCCCTCGCAACCAGGGGCAAGCGCGGAATTCTTGATTCAGTGATTATTGTGAATGCTGTTGGGGCTTCTGTCTTTACCTTTGTCGTAATTATCTCCGTGCTTTGGTCGCTGGTAACCAAGGGATTGCAGGCGCTGTCTATTCCTTTCCTCACGCAAAACTCGACATACATCAGCCCATCGACTCCGCTGGAATACGGCGGAATGGCGCACGCAGCGCTTGGCACACTTCTGATTGTTACGATTTCCGCACTGATTGCAGTACCCATTGGTATCGCAACAGCAATTTACATCACTGAGGTTCGCGGTAAAGCAGTTCCATACGTTCGATTCTTTGTGCAGTCGATGTCAGGTGTTCCATCCGTTGTGGCTGGTTTGTTCATCCTGACAACCTTGATCTTGACTGGCGCTATCAACACCAGTGCCTTCGCTGGCGGATTAGCGTACGCAGTGTTAATGCTCCCTACAGTAGCTAGAACTGCTGAAGAAGTGTTGCGGTTAGTCCCGGATGACTTACGCACTGGAGCCCTGGCTCTCGGTTCAACGCGCGCTCGCACTGTCTTGCAGGTGGTGCTTCCCGCAGCTAAAACCGGCATTGTCACGGCAATTATCTTGGGCGTCGCTCGCGTCATCGGAGAGACCGCTCCATTGTTGATGACAGCAGGCAAGAACGATGCCACCGTTACAGATCCATTTTCGGATCCAATCAGCACGCTTCCGATAGCAATTTTTGAAAATGTCGCACAACCGTATCCAGATGCAGTTACTCGTGCTTGGGGCGCTGCACTCATTTTGATGGTCATGGTCGCCATTCTCTTCACGGTTGCGCGCCTTCTTGGCCGCAACAAGGTCAAGTAACAATGCACGGCGATTCAACAATGGAGGATGACATGTCAACAGCTGAGTTCGAACAAGATGTTGTTGCGCTTGAACAAGAGTTTGAGCCAGCCAAAGTCCAAGGTCGAGCCGAGTTAGAAGCGCGCGATATCAGCGTCTGGTTCAACTCCCGCAAGGTTCTTGAAGGCGTCAATTTGGCATTCCCTAAGAACACGGTCACTGCGCTCATTGGGCCCTCGGGCTGCGGAAAATCAACCTTTATCCGTACCTTGAACCGACTACATGAACTGCTTCCAGGAGCAGCTCTTGCTGGTGAAGTTCTGTATGAGGGTGAAGATATTTATGGCCCAACGAAAGACCCTGTTCACATCCGTTTGAGCATCGGCATGGTTTTCCAGAAGCCGAACCCATTTCCTTCGATGACTATTCGCGGAAATGTGCTCTCGGGACTCAAGCTTTCAGGAATGAAGCGAAGCAACCATGACGAAATCGTCGAGCAAACCTTGACTTCAGCTGGATTGTGGAATGAAGTCAAAGATCGCCTTGGTCACGCAGCCGGTGAACTATCCGGAGGCCAGCAGCAGCGTCTCGTGATTGCCCGTGCATTAGCCGTGCAGCCGCACGTGTTGTTGATGGATGAGCCATGTTCTGCGCTTGATCCTGCTTCAACGTTGAAAATCGAAGAAACCATTCGCGAACTTTCAAAAGACATCACGATCGTGATCGTTACGCACAATATGCAGCAAGCAGTTCGTGTCGCCGACTACACGGCGTTCTTTTTAGCTGCTGAAAACGAGCCAGGACACGTTGTTGAGCAGGGTCGCACGACCGAAATTTTCGGCAACCCACAGGATCAGCGCACACTCGATTACGTCAATGGACGTTTCGGTTAAGCAATTGTTCATCTAAATGATGCATGAAGGACATAGAAGTTCATCCTTTCGTAAATCTACCATCTCTATATTCGAAATTGTAAGCAAACAAATACTCATCTAAGGAGAATCCAGTGCGTCGCACTCTCGCAGCTCTCGCAACAGGCGCTTTTGTTGTTTCAGCATTCGCCGTGGCGGCCCCTGCTCAGGCAGCAGAAAACATTGCCGGTGGCGGAGCGTCATTCCCGTTCCCGTTTATTTCCCAGTGCGCGGCTGATTTCAACGCTTCGCAGACGAACTTTGTCATTAACTACACTTCAACTGGTTCAGGCACCGGTAAGAGCAACTTCACCAAGGGCACATTTGCTTACGGGCAGACTGACTCGAAGTACACAAGCGGTGAGCCAACCTTTAACTGGACCTACGTGCCAAACATCGGTGGAGCAATTGCTTTCCCAATCAACTTGTTGAACGCAAAAACTGGCAAGACCTTGGGTTCGTCAATCCAGTTGAAGCGCACCACACTGAGCAAGGTTATGGGCGGTCTGATCACCAAGTGGAATGACAAGGAAATCCTCGCAAGCAACCCTCGTATTGCTGCGTCGATTCCAGCATCAAACATCACTGTTGTTTATCGCTCAGGTAACTCAGGTACCTCGAACAACACCTTGCAGTACTTGAATGCCTTTGCTCCTAGCATCTGGGCCAAGGTTCAAGACGACTTCACCACGGCTTTCCCAGGTAGCACTCCACCTGCAAGTTCATTGTCTGGCAAGGACAACGCAACAATCCTTGCAACGGTCAATGCAACTCCTGGTGCAATCGGCTACGTTGACTTCGGTGACGCAAAGGGCTACCCAGTTGCACGCATTGAAAACGCACTCGGTGAGTTCATTGCTCCATCAGCTGCCTCGGCCTCGAAGAATCTCGCTGTTCAAGACAACTTGGATACACGTGGCTTGATCACACTTGATTACAATGTGAAGATCAAGGGTGCTTACCCAATGGCGATCTTCAGCTATGGCCTTGCTCGCACCGATGCAGGTGGACCTAACGGCCTCGGAATTCGTCAGTTCCAGGACTACCTCATCCAGAAGTGCGGACCATCTCGTGCAGCACAGCTTGGTTACGTACCAGTTGCCGGCAAGGTCTTGGAAAAAGCCAAGGCACTTGTTGCAACCATCAAGTAATTCATAGTTAGTAATCTCGCAACACAAACGAAGGGCGAGGGCGATGTCTCGGTTCAATTCTCGAGGCATTGCCCTCGCTACGTTATTTACTGTCCCCTTGGTGGCCGTTTCTCTGCTCATCAGCGGCTGCACACCGCCATTGCCACCGGATGTTTTGGCGGCTCAAGCAGAAGCGAACATTACGTGCCAAACGGGCAGCCTTGAGGTTGCAGCTCCCGAGATCTTCGCCGGTGCGCTGGACGCTGTTGGCCAGGCGCTAACAGCTACGTGCCCGAATGAAATAATCGTTGAAGTCGGTTCGAATAAACCCGCACCAGTTCAATTGATCGACGTGTTGCCGTCGGCTGCCGTGCTTGCTGATTTCAAAGCCACAAGTTGCCCAGTTGGTTCGACCTTGGTCGTTCCAGCGTTTAACTATTCAGTGACTCTGGCTTTCAACGAGCCAGGACTCGAAGGCATCCAGTTCACTCCTCAAGCAGTGGCTGGGATTCTTAACGGCACCATAAAAACTTGGAACGACCCACTCATCACTGCATCAAATGACGGCTTAGGTCTTGAAGGGCTTCCTCCGATGAAACTTATTGGGCTGGAAACTGAGCAAGGAGCCTTGCAAGCGATGACCGCCTGGCTCACTTCCGTTGCACCGCAGGCTTGGACCCAGGGCATTGTTGGCAAGGTTTCAAGCGCCAGGCCAGTTGCAACAGTGACGGATCTCGTCAACGAAATGATGTCAACGGAAGGCTCTATCGCGGTTTTGCCAGTTTCTACGGCGATCAACAATGTTTTGGGTATGGCAGCACTGCCTGCCGGTCCTAACCTCAACATCTGGGTTAGCCCAGATGACGTTCAGTTAGCCAAGGTTGGTTCTGCAGCGATGACGGATCAAACAGCGACACTTGCAACAGGTGAGTCTTCCGACATGTTGGTATACGGACCTGGGCTTGGCGGTGTGCCAGTCGAGGGACAGTTCGACATCGCAGCGTCAAAGATCGTGCTAGCGCAGGATCAAGAGCTGATCGGTTGGCCCGTCATGGGTGTGGCACACCTACTTATTTGTAATGCACCCGGCAAACCACTTCCGTTGAGCTTCGCTCAGTATGTTGTGCGACTTGCTGGACAGGGATCTTTCGAAGCCTTTGGATTGACTCCGCTACCTGAACCAATTCGCGTGAAGACTTTTAGCCCGCTGAAGATCGTGGTCACGCCGCCAGCGAGCTAGACAATGAGTGTTTAGTGGCTGTGAGTTCCTGGCACGTAGCGCTTGAACGAAGCGTGAATCTCAGCCTCTGCTTCAACGCGACCTTCCCAGCTTGCACCTTCAACGCTCTTGCCGGGTTCTAGATCCTTGTACACCTCGAAGAAATGTTGGATCTCAAGGCGATCAAATTCAGCAACATGATGAATATCGCGAAGATGCTCAAGACGTGGATCTCCGGCAGGAACGCAGAGAACCTTGTCGTCGCCGCCTGCTTCGTCAGTCATGCGGAACATGCCGATAGCTCGGCAGCTGATAACAATGCCGGGAAATGTCGGTTCTTGGGTCATAACGAGAGCATCTAATGGATCGCCATCCTGGCCCAGTGTGTTGTCAATAAAGCCATAATCATGTGGGTAGCGAGTTGAGGTGAAAAGCATGCGATCTAGGCGCATACGACCGGTCGCGTGGTCCACTTCATACTTATTACGGCTACCGCCGGGAATTTCAATGGTGACGTCGAATACCAAGGGGTTCATAGTCACCTAGTCTTCCCTATGAAAACAGTGATGATTGCCGATAAGGAGGTGATGGGTGACACATCGGGGGAAAACGTCGTTTT
>Ga0209296_1003411_pt1 | contig 10831 bp, 6 predicted proteins | sample S_130206_EF_Meta_FD_187319 | JGI IMG/M metagenome (GOLD analysis project Ga0209296, IMG submission 187319) | Freshwater microbial communities from Lake Simoncouche, Canada to study carbon cycling - S_130206_EF_MetaG (SPAdes) (version 2) | ecosystem: Environmental > Aquatic > Freshwater > Lake ...
ATTTATTATTGTTTTTACAATAATACTATCAACTATAATAATATTATGGTATATTCATTATATGAACGACCATAATCACTCCTCAAGTGCCCCGCTTCTAAATATAAATTATAGCAAGAATAAAAGTGCAGGTTCTTGCTCGGCTTCTTGTGATTCCATAGATCCTGTAAGCGACCCGCGATATAATATGCAGCAAATCATCAAACAATCTATATTATTAGAGGAACATCTTACAAATAAAAATAAAAGATGCAGAGATTGTATCACAAAGCATTTTCTGCATATTATTGGGCTTGCTGAGGAGGCGCAAATGTTAGCAACGAATAAAATAGACAAGTATCCGCTAATAAACGAATCAGTGTTATTATATAATGAGCTCTTTAAAATTTGGATAAAAAATAAGAATTTAAATGGAAAAGATGATGCATATATATTGTATTGCACTGATAAATTAAGAGATCACCGGAAACAGTTAATAGTAATATATTTTTTTAATGAAAAATATAATATAGTTGCCAAGGATGCACCCAAAGAACATTCTATGTGATATAAGGGATATTATTAGAAACGATGGCTAAATCTACAATTTCTTTAATATCTAAATATGTGTTTTTATGTGCTTCGTAATGTTCGGGATGTATTTCAGATACTAAATCTATATTAGGATATGCAAACGGAAATGTGGTAGCGTATGAATTTATTGAAGAATATAATGCGACATCTGCGACTACCTGGTATTCGCACGAAGTGAAATCATATTTATTATTTTTAAAATATTTATTTACTAACTTCTTAGCACCTACTCGCGATATGATATACATACCTGTAGAAGGTAATAGGTATTGCCATTTAATAAAATGTATATTATGAGAGACAGAAAGATTATATAGAGATTTTACTGTTGGGCCATATAAAATTAGCAGCTGGACTAATTCAGCATCTTTAGGCAATTCACTTAGCATTTTATTATAATTAATTTCAAAAGGTATTATAATATCATCTTCCATAACAACAAACCATTCGTTTGCAGTATTGTTCAACCCCTCAATAATTGCTTTGATATGGCTTGATATACATGCATATTCATATTCACACCTAACGCACCCTGGATGTTTGCAAGTTAATGGCCGCTTATCCTCTAAAACTTCATCAAAATCGCGCGGCGTTATCGCAGATATCCTTTCATTATCTAATTTATTATTTTTAAATTGCTCTTCCATAAAGGAACGGCGGTCAATAGATTTATCAATATTAATCCAGTAATGTTTCATTGCAATATATTAATATTACGAAGGATATTCTTAAATATTGCTGTATCCTCTGTATCCTATTAGTTCTGTAATAATTCTTCTAAAAGTTATTTATAACAGTATCTGTAATTACGGTGCTTTGGGTTCCAATATAATAGCTCATAATTTCGTCATATCTTTCGTGCTCACCTAATCCATTTCTTGTAGAATCATCCATATTTATAGACATAATATTATTAAATTCATCCAAAGATAAATTAAAATGATTAGCTACCCGAGCATTTAACAAGTGATTTTTGATATAATCTTTGATATGACAGCGCTTACAGTATTTATAGATATGAAATAAGCCCTTTGGTTTAATAATTTTACATGAGTCGCATTTTCTTAATTGGTTCATTTACTTTCTTTCATTATTCCTTAAGTATATATAGAGTAATAATCTTATATTATTTTGATATGTGCTCCATATAATATATTATTTTTGTTATTATTAATTAAATGAAACTAGAACTTAAAAAGTTTGATCCTGGGAGAATCAAGAGTGATTCTGTTGTTGTTTTCATAGGCAAGCGTAATACAGGTAAAAGTTTTTGTATGAAAGATATATTAAGCCATAATAGGGATATACCAGTGGGCGTTGTAGTTTCGCAAACAGAACGCGCAAACGGATATTTTGAGAAGTTTATTCCTAAGATGTTGATATACGACGAGTTGGAGGAGAAGTTGATTAGCAAGTTTTTGACGAGGCAAATAAATATAACAAACGAGCGAAAAAGAGATATGGCTAAGCACGGGAATTCATCTATAGATCCGCGCGCCTTCTTGATATTAGATGATTGTATGTATAATAAGTCTGCGATGACTGATAAAAACATCAGGTGTATTTTTATGAATGGCCGGCATTACAAGATATTCCTTTTAATTACTATGCAGCACGGACTGGGATTGCCACCAGACTTGCGATCAAATATTGACTATGTTTTTATATTTCGTAATAATATTGTAAAAGAAAGAGAAAAAATATATAATCATTATGCTGGAATGTTCCCGACATTTGATGTATTCAACCAAGTAATGAATCAATGTACCGAGAACTTTGAGTGTCTTGTTATAGATAACAAGGTTCAGTCTAATAATATATCTGACATAGTGTTCTGGTATAAAGCACAAGATGTTAATTACAGGATGTGTTCTCAAGACCTCTGGGAAATGCAATCTTTGCAAGACCAGCGCGACTTAATGGGGATGACAAACGAAGACGGAGAGGATATTGAGGATTATGATGCGGGTGTCTTTCTTAAAAAAAAGGGCTCAAAACTTATCAAAGTTAAGAAGCATGTATCGCATTAATAATTATTTATAATCTGCGATTGTCATACATTTGTCAAACATCTCTAAGCATTTATTATCACAATAATAACCGCAGATATCGCAGATAATGCATTTTTTTACTGGCATATTGCATTTCTTGCAGATAAACATTGTTTGAGTATAAATAATATTATCAGCGGAATAGCAGAGGAAACAATATGAGCTCTTCTTTAACATTTAGGTAATAGATAGCAAATATCTATTACCTTATAGAGTCATTTTTTATTACACCTTTGGACATTTAAAACGCCGATTTTTTACTATTAAAATGATATAAGATTTAAGCGATATTATAATATGATAGTGATGCAACTCTACCATGCATAAGACCTATCGTTAATCTAAATAATGGTGTGTTTGGAACGAAAGTTCTATTATTTCGGTTATAATTGATTACTTTGTTATCAGAACAATAAACCTAACGGTGAGATAATCAATTACTAAAAAACAAAACTTAAAAATGAATTCATACCAAGTCCACGCTTGGTACTACCCAAATTTTTATACCTTTTCGGCATTTTAAATGTCCAAAGGTGTAAAAAAATAATATATATTATGAAATAGTTTCTAAATATAATCCAGAACCATTATTCATACCTAAAAAATCAGGAGAAGCCTTTTAGGTATAAAAATAAAAAGAGATGAAAATATTTGATATCAAAAAAAGATTTAGAAAAAACTTGGTTTTCTATTTTTTGCTGTTTCATTAATGTTTATCTTCTTGATTTGACTTATATCTGTGAAATTACTTAATGTGCTCACTGCACTGGATACGCTTGCGACGCTTTTGGCATCGTCATCGTCCTTATCTTCTTCATTCTTATTATATTTTTTATAATCCACTTTATTTTGCGATAATGAATTATATTCATCTTTAATATTGTCCCATTGATTGCGAACAATATTCTTTTCTTTTTCCTCAAAGTTCCTGATTGTTTTGATATTTGTTTGCTCATCACTGCCTTTAGAGAATGATATTTCTTGGATGTTCTCTTCATTTTTACCAGCTTCTTTGTATTCATTGTTTTTATATTTTGTTATTGGCGTATCTACTATAATATTTATTTTATTATTAGTATCTTCTTGTTCTTTGACAACCTTAATAGCATCAGCCTCTGCTTCATCTTCTCCTTCTTCGCTTTCAGCATCTTCTCCTTCTTCGCTTTCAGCATCTTCTCCTTCTTCGCTTTCAGCATCTTCTTCTCCTTCTCCTTCTTCTCCTTCTCCTTCTTCTCCTTCTTCTCCTTCTTCTTCTCCTTCTTCTCCTTCTTCTTCTCCTTCTTCTTCTCCTTCTTCTTCTTCAGCATCTTCAGCATCTTCTTCTGCATCATCTTCTTCTTCAGCATCTTCGTCTTCTTCGTCTTCTTCGTCTTCTTCGTCTTCTTCGTCTTCTTCGTCTTCTTCGCTTTCAGCATCAGCTTTACTAACTTCTTTTATAACAGCAACCTCGCTAACCTCGCTAACCTTGTTAACTTTAACAGTATTCTTTGATTTTTTAACAATCTTAGCAATTTCATCTTCATTTCCTTCATCTTCGTATTCGCCCGTGTCTTTAAATTGATTTACATTCTCTGTTAGGTTATCTTCAATTTGCTTAAATATTTCATCAAATGGAACAAAATCTCTAAATGTCTTCTTTATTATAGACCTTATATTTTCTTCAATTATATTAAGATTATTTTGGTATTCTGCGTCCTTTATATTGTTTCTATTATATAAGTAAGCGTTTTTCCAAGAGAATGATGCAGCATTTACATAACATTTATGAACAAAATCTTCAGCATTAGGTATTTTAATTTTGATATTATCAAACTGTTCTCTATATTCATATATCTTTATTTTTATAGTTGTTATGATAATACTTTTTATCAAGTTTGGCAAATATTTACATTTTGTATATTTCACTATCTTTTTATATTCATCATTCACCATGTTGTTATTCCATTTGCGGATACAATATAATTCATTTTGAAAACCTTTAAGCCCCTTTTTTTCTTCCATCATCTCTGTGTATAAGGCATATATCCGCTTTGATATAGCGACACTTAAAATATCTTGTATATGTTCTATATATTCGTTTCGTGTATCTATTAAACCTTCCATATAGTTAATAATTTATAATATTCTTTATATATACAAAAATGTGTTTATTTAATTATATACTATTAATAAATGGAAATAGAAGAAGAAATAACTGAACAACTTGTTAAACAAAATATAAAGGCACAATTACTAAACATATTTGATATTTATACGAACATACTTATACCAAACCATAAAACATATACTAATACAGAAGGTGATATTGATGAGTCAGATAAAATTTTTAGAGAGATTATAAAATATGATATTAATATTATTAAAGAAAGAATATACTATCATAAATCTCGTAACTCTCATAACTCATCTTTGAAAGGTGGTGTACTTGTAAAAAGTCAAAGTCCTACAATCATAATTTCAAGCAAAACGAGAAAAAGGAAGATAGAAAAGGGAATTGAATCTAAGAGTAAGAGAGAAAAAATAAATGTGCAAAAGAGACCAAGAGATAGTGATATAACGGTTGGAGAGCTAAGGAGAGCAAAAGTAAGAAAAAAAGTTAATATAGATTATTATAAGATTTTTCGTTCTAATTTAAATTTACATATACAAGATGATTATACAAGATATAGTAATGCTCTTATTTACATTCGTAATCAATCTAATATAATATATGTGCAACACTTTTATAATTTGTTGAAATTTTATATTAATAATTTACAATATACAGATAAAAAGCAAAGTGGTGGTAAGCGTAGGAAATATAAACATACAGGAGGAGAGCTTCCATTGCCATTATGTGGGAAAAATGCAACAGTAGCTATCTCAGTACAAACAGGACCTCTAAGAATAAAAAGTGATGCTGTAAGTGATGCTGTGTGGTTAAAAAATCAAAAAGAATTAATGAAACCATTTTTATATCATTTAAATGAAGCTGAGAAAGAAGATAAAATTATAGTATTAGGTACATATTTACAACAAGATTTATCTAAAGATTTAAACTTGGGTGATAGAGGCGGATATTCAGGGAAAGACTTCAGGTGCGGTAAGCATCTTGCAGAATACAGAGCCATTGAATTGGAAGGCATTATTGGTGATGCAGAAACTAAACTTGTAGGGCCTCAATTTTTAGAAGATAACTTAGAACCATTATTGCAAAACTTTTGTATTAGAGATACTAAAGTATCAGGTTTAAAAGAACAAATTACAGTTTGGCAGAATAAAAAAAAACTTGTTCCTATCCCTACTATTAGTGGGTTATTAGATTCTGCGGGACATTCATCAAAGCATCCTGAATATAATATAACAACACATAAAAAAATTTTTGAAGATCAACTTAAACATATAATTAATCCTGGAATCAAATGCTACAAAAATTATTATCCTTCACTTGACAAATTTACTATAGAAATAAATTTGAGTAAATCAAATGGATTGCTATTTAGCATTAGAGATACTTTATTACCAAAAGGTGTAGATTTTCCTATACAATTTGGTGATACTGGAAAATCAACCATAGGTGCAATTAAAGGAATATTAATGGGAAATACCAAAGACGATTTTTTTAAATATTTAGAAATTCAAGAATGTAATAATGATGAGATTATAAGTGTTTATTTTTTAATAAAAGGAATGGGTGATTTTTTACAAATTTTAGATGCTATATTTGCTAATAATAATTTTGAAGGAGATGCTGAATTAAAAAATTTACAAAAATTATGTCATCCTGAAGAAACTATAGAAGAAACTGTATTAATGTCTGCTGATATGGGAGTACTAAAAATTTGCCATTATTTACAAGTTGATTTTTTTATAGGAACAGGGGATACAGATTGTACTAAAAATGACAAAATATATTGGCGTAAACTCGGGTCATATATAGGGAAGTATTTTGCAGATGTATTAAAAAACCTTTTTAAGTTTTGTGTCAAAAGTGAAAAGCATGATATTACATTAGAAGAATTACAAGAATTAATAGTAAATGAAGACAGTAAAGACAGTATGAGTGGTGGAGGAGGAAAAAAGACTAAAAAGAAAAAAGTTTCAGCAATAGTCTCAACAGAAATAGTTGAGCCTATAAAAAGTGGAATGGTTTATATCATAGACGACGGTAAAACACATATATATTTATATTTTGTAGATAGCAGTAAAACTAAAGGAGAAATGTTAGATAGATTTTTTATAATTACTATAGATTATGATATAACATTAGAAGAAATAAATAAAGATACTAATAAACAATATCAGGATTTAGTCAAAGAAATATATAAAATTGCGCAAATAGAATTAGATAAAGATAGATATATAGAGAATTATAAAAAAATAAGTCAAGAATTAAAAGAATTAGAACGCGAAATTTCCAAGTTTGACAAGAACAAACTTTTACTTATTAGTAAATTACAGAAGGAATTAGTAAGACAAAATTTAGGTAAATCAGCAGAAAATATATTAGACAATTATTCATCGTTGCTTACAGGTACATCTACCAAACTTAGAGAGTATAAAAACATTATAGAGAAATGGAGGAATGCGAGGGATGTGCAAATTACAAATAGACAATCTGCTATTGAAAAACATTTAAAAATTGAAGATCTTGACGAAAATACAAGAGAGTCTTGTACCATGTCATTAAATATGTTAATTGATCTTAAAAAAAAAATTGATGACTATGATATACAACAGAGATCTCTTACTGTATCTGTTATAGGAAGTACAGAAGCTCTTACAGAAGATGAATATGTAAATGATATAATAACAGAAGTTCTTAAGAGGTTGAAATTTTTTATAAATAGTATGAAAGAAAAAGAAAAAGATTTGAGAGAAAAATTAATAGATGATATTAAAATAGATTGTAATAAAAAAATAATTGAGCACGAAAACAATATTAAAAAGTATAACTTAGAACAATTATCAAAAGATGCAAAAGATGCAAAAATTTCCGCTGAAAATAAGTTAAAAAAACAGCAAACAACAAGATTGGATAGAATAACTACTGCAGCGGAAGAAAAAGATGCAAAAATAAATTTAGAAATAAGTGATACAGAATTTAAAGAGTTAGTAATGAAAAATTTGTTAATTAGTACAGCACATTTTTTAGGACAAGATAATAAAAAGGTAAGTGCAAGTTCAAGAAGAAATATTGTCATTGCAAAGGAAAATGTATCACTAATTAAGAGGAGACCTACAACCGACAAAAATGAAGTAGATAGAATTAAAGGCGAATTATTAGATTTTATGAGATTACTTTGTCAAGAAGTAAGTCAAACAATAGTTAATAATATTGGATCAACAGCTTCTATTGACGAAGATAAACCAAAATCATCATTATCATCACCGCATTTATCTGGAGTAGGTTCGTGGAAAGATTTTAATAAATCATCTCCAAAAGCTCCAAAAGCTCCAAAAGCTCCAAAAGCTCAAGCATCTCAAGCATCTCAAGCATCTCAAGCATCTCAAGCATCTCAAGCATCTCAAGCATCTCAAGCATCTCAAGCATCTCAAGCATCTCCAGCATCTCAAGCATCTCCAGCATCTCAAGCATCTCAAGCATCTCCAGCAACTCAAGCAACTCAAGCAACTCAAGCAACTCAAGCAACTCAAGCAACTCAAGCAACATCTTCAGTAAATTTAAATTCACCCAGATCATCACTACCAACATCTCCAGCAATTCAAGCAACTCAAGCAATTCAAGCATCTCAAGCATCTCCTGCAACATCTTCAGTAAATTTAAATTCACCCAGATCATCACTACCAACAACTCCAAAAACACCAACTTATGCATCTCCTGCAACTCCAACAGGAAAATCAAATCCATACAGTTCATCCAGTTCATCCAGAACATCACTACTATCAACTCCAAAAACACCAACTAATGATGGTGTAATGGGTGGTAACAAAATGCTTAAAAAGATTCTTAAAGTTACAAAGAAAAATAAAAAATAGAATTTGTCTTATTATTTTTCTTTATATAAATAGAATATAGAATAATGAAAGGATATGTAAAGAGCGGTTTCATAAAGATGGATGGTATTATCAAGAGTAAATATAAGAGAATAGATGGAACTACAAGCGAATACATAAAATATAAGAAGATAATGATGAATATTGAAAGATATAAAAAAATAATATTTAACAGAATAATAATGGATATGATTAAATAATTACGATTAACGCGATACCGATTAACACTATGAATAAGTAATAGCAGAGCTTGCATTTTTATTGTCAAAGAATATTTCAGCAGTTTCATCAACAGTATCTTGTATTACATCAATATGCGAGAGAATTACAATGGTATTATAAAACTTAAGGAGACTTTTGAGAAATGCAGGGACAATAGACAAGTTATATTTATCAAAATTAATAAATCCCTCATCAATAAATAGTTGATTACATAGGATATCGTAATTATTAAAATACAAGGATAAGCGAAGAGCAAGAGATATAGCGAAGCGTTGAAACCCGGATGCCTGAGATACTGAGATGTATTGCTTATCGCATTCGCTGCCTTCACAGGATATATTATCATTATGAATTAACCAATTGATATGCACAGTATCATTGGATATATCAACATTATAATTTAATTTGAAAGATTTAGTATTAGAATGGCATAGTGTTTTAATAATTTTATTAGTTTTATTAACAAGTTTATTGAGAATTAAGTTTTCATACAGCTCCTTTCTAAAAGATTGAAAATTTACGAGGATAGTATCAAGAACATCAATAATTGCATCAAGTTCGCTATCAATAACAATCAGCATATTGTAATTATTTTTATTTTCATTGTTATATGAGTTAATAGTGGTATACATAACAATCTTTTCATTAAGATTTTTAATATCAATAGTTTTACTTGCAATCAAGTCATTTAATTGTAATTTTTGTTTTATTAGAGGTTTCATTTGCTCATTGCTTTGATATCCATTATATAATTCAGTAATCTCTATAATTTTCTTCAATCTATAGTAATGGTATGCATCTATAATTCTCTTATTATTATCATACAATTGCCAATCGTCATAACTTTTTTTTAATTCTAAATATTTAGTTATGCGTGGTTTTATAACATCATTATAATGTATAGCTTTTTCTAATTTTTCAATAGCCAATTTTGTATCATTATATTTATTTTCCCACTCTAAATAAACTTCATTTAATTGGATATTATTTATATCTTCAAACAGCTGGAAAGAGTATATATTAAAGTAATTAGTATAATTAGTAATATTTTTAAGTTCTAAATCTTTTCTTGCAAGCTCTTCTTTCAAAGTATTTTTAGAATTTATTATAATGTTCATATCATTTGTAATCTTTCCATAAGCCTCTTTAAACTTATAATAATCATACCACTCATTCAATAGATTATAATGTTCCTTTATTTTTTTGTTATCTTCAAAGCGGTCTTTCACCTCTTGAAAGTCATTAGCAGAGTAGTTTATTTCTCTTCTATTAATATTCAAAGTATTTATTATAATATCAATCTCTTTAATACGCGAGACCCAGGGTCTATTACAGCATATACAGCACTCGGGATTATATTTATATTCTTCATTAGAAGAAAATACAATAAGCTCCTTATTATAGCTATCAATTTCGGTATCAAGTTTAGAAATTGCATCAATTTTATCTTGGTATCCATTTAATATAATAACATCATCGGCAATCTGCATATCAATAGCATCAATATTGTAGAGCTTCATTTCCTTTGTAATTGATAAGGCAGTTTTAAAATTTTTAAAAGTTTTAAATGTTATGGTATCGCGAGGAATATTTACAATTGCTAAGTTTTGTTGTTTAGAGAACAAGATATCAAAATCTTTTTCCAAAGATGCAAGCAGATTATTAATATTACTGATGTCAGTCGCAAGCGTTTCTTTGCAACAAGCGATATTATTATAATGTTCCAAAGATATCGGGACATTTATAGATGCTCTTAATTTTTTTAATATATTTGGATCAATTACGGAAGGTTTAGTATTTGAAGATATAAAATCATTAAATGCATCTTGAGACTCATAAAACTTCAAAATAATAGATGTTAGTTTATCAATATCTCTACTCGGTATCTGCAATGAAACCTTATTGGGTTTATTAGAAATCAAATCATTCAATACTTGTTTATTATTTATTAAAAGATTGCTTAGGTTATCATTATCATTATCGTTATC
>Ga0209296_1003412_pt1 | contig 10831 bp, 26 predicted proteins | sample S_130206_EF_Meta_FD_187319 | JGI IMG/M metagenome (GOLD analysis project Ga0209296, IMG submission 187319) | Freshwater microbial communities from Lake Simoncouche, Canada to study carbon cycling - S_130206_EF_MetaG (SPAdes) (version 2) | ecosystem: Environmental > Aquatic > Freshwater > Lake ...
AACATACGCAGCATGGCCTCGACCCGCATCTCGTTCATGTTCTCAATGCAGCCCTCGATCACATCGCTGATGCGGTGGAATTCTTTCTTATCCATAGTATCTTCTCCTCTAGTTCGTTTATGTTTGTCTCGCGGATGACCAACGCGTGGCCACCTGCTGCTTGGATTGCTGCAATCTGTCTGTCTTGCAGCGGTGTGGTCTTGCCCTTGCCTGCCTTGGCCTCCACCGCTAGGAAGACGCCATCGACACAGCACAGGAAGTCAGGCACACCCGCCGCACCGAAGCCAGCCCCGAGGGGCATGGCGTAGTAGACGTTGTGTTGCACGAGCAGCGCCTTGATCTTCTTCTTGACAAGACCCTCGGGCGTCATTTGCTACCCTCCACCATTGCCCTACGCGCCGCCTCCAGCGCGGCCTTGGCGTCCAGCTTTAGGTGCTCGATCTCTTCTTGCTGCTCCTGCATGCGGATGTACGCCTCGGTGCAGAAGTCCGCTAGGTTCTTGTTACTCCAAGCGGCGAAGTTGGGTAGGTCTTTCTGTTTCATTCCGTCTCCTTTCTCTTGCGTGTGGGTTTGATTGCGGCCAGCCCGCTTTCACCCTCGGCCTGCCGCGCTGCCATGAAGGCGTTGGCAATATCGAGTGCTTGCTCGTGCGGGTGGTTGTCGTACTTGTTCCTGACTAGCAGCGCAGCCATAGCAAAGATAGCCGCCAAGTCCCGTAGGTTCTGTTCATGCTCGGTCATCGTGTACTCCAAAAGGCATCGGGCAATTCTCTGGAGGCACTATAACGCACCATATTGCGCTCCACTTACCTCGGCCTTTGCCCACCTTGGGAATCCATCGGTCGATGTAGGCATCGGGCATCTTCTCTAGGATACGCCCTGCGTTGGTGTAGTTCATGTTGAGGTAACTTGATATGTCCAGCAGGGTCAAGCCGTCATGGTACTTTTGCAGCAGCATGCGAATGCGGTATTGGGGAGGTGGGTTCATTCCGCCTGCTCCTTTAGTTTGTCCTTGAGGGATTTGTTTTCGCGCAGCAGGTTGTCGATTACACCCAAACGCTCAGTGCTGCGGGCTTGCAGGGTGTCTATGGTGCGCACGATCAGGAGTTGTAGTTCGCCCATGCGCCGGTTAATCATCTCCTTCTGGTACTCCACGTAGGCGGGGGTCTGCCCCTCCACGATAACGGTGTCGGGCGCGTAGAAGTCTGCCTTGAGTTCAAACTGCTTAGCCATTTTGTCGTATTGTTCAGGTGTCATGTGTTCTTCTCCTTGAGTTTGGCTTCAAAGTTTTTCCACGTTTGTATTGCACTTATTGTGCAGCATTCAACGGCTTCTTCGGCAGTCAACCCAACCCACGGGCGCTCAGGCCACTGCGCTACCACATCAGCACGCACCAGCATGGCAAAGTTATATATCTCGGGCGTCATCTGCTTGATGCCAGCCTCCGCGCCAAGTCTGTCCAGCTTTGGTATTAGTCGTTCACCCATTGTTCTTCTCCTTTAGTTTGGCTTCAATGGCTTCGACAACTTCCCAAAACCATTCATCTGCCGCATCAATTCCAGCCGCATCAATTCCAGCGGCTTCTAATCTTTCACCATCCGTCAATCCAACCCAAGGGCGCTGTGCTGCTTTCTTTCCGTCGTAGAAACCACTTTGGTATGCAATCGTCAGCGTATCGTCGTGGTGTTGCACCGCGACATGCTCCTGCGCTGGCTGTGCTAAGGCTGCTTTGGTTTCTGCCAATGCGTCTGCTACACCTTTGTCATAGCTTTCCATAAGCAATTTGGTTAACTCTGTTTGATATACCTGCGTATCGTCATCTTCCAACTTGGCTTGCGCTGCTGCTTTCTTTGATTCGTAGCCTGTCATGTGTTACTCCTTGCGTAAACAATCTGCCTAAAATTTTCAATCCAAAAAACAGCGGGTTTAGTTTGCAGTAGGGGATTGTTCTCTACTGGGTGCAGTTCTTCTATTGACTTCATAATGGCTTCACGCTCATGCGCTGCTACCAATGCGGCAAAGGCTTTAAGTTCCTTGTCCCAGTAGCCATCTGTAATCCAAACACCTTTGTCATCAGCGTCTGAAAACCCCGCTTGCTTTGCTAGTTCAATGATGTTCATAGCCACCCCACTGATTTGCACAAAGAAATAACCAGCAAAACAACGCCTGTGACTATTGCATACCATTTGTTTACATACGGGGCAACCCAAATAGTCCCTAGTATTGTCAAATATTGTGTTTCAGTCATGTGTTACTCCTCAGAAAATGCGCACGGCTTGAACACGCTCGTGGCCTTCGTACTGCGCGTTGTCTTCATCAGCCTCTAGGATTTCATGCGGGCCGTAGTACCACTCCTTGTTGACGTCGAGCGCGATCTCTAACACTGTGATATGGCTCGTGTCTGTAACGCCGCCTTCGTAGCCATCGACCACGACACGCAGGTCAGGGTCAAGTGCTTGCAGCTTCTCGATTAGTTCACTGACTTTCATGTGTTGCTCCTTGCTCTGATTAAATCAGCCGCTTGGTACGGCTCTGCAATTTCCGCAATCTTGGCGCACGCCTCACGCTCATGCGCTGCTACCAAGGCGGCAAAGGCTTCAAGTTGACTTGTGTGTACATCCATATCTGTTTTATAAATATTAGAAAACCACATATCGCCATCTTGTTCCATCCCCGCTTGCTTTGCTAGTTCAATGATGTTCATGCTTCGCCCCTTAGTTTTTTCTGTTGCTCTTCGTATTTATCTTTCCACTTGGCGTACCTTTCTTTGCAGACTTCGCAGTTGCACTCCCATGTAAACGCATCAGGGTCAGCGATGCCACCTTCCATTTTGATTGGCGCTTCGCCAAAGCCGTATTGTTGTTCGTTCATTTGAACACCGCCAAAATAAGAAGGCCAATCCCAACCCCAAATAGGAACCACACAATCAAGCCCTTGACTTGCTGCACGAACTGCGCGTAGTCGCTGGGCTCAGGCTCGTCGTAATCCCAGTCCTTTTGCTTGCGCTCCATGTATTTTTTGTCTGCTTCGTTCATGGTTTCCTCCCTTGGGCCAACATTGTGCAAATAGCTGCGTCTGCACCGCCAGCTATATCATTCAACGCACAAGATACAACCATCGGGTCAGCGCCATTGCTAACAGCCTTTTCCCATTTATCACGCTTCCCATAAGCATTGACAGTGATGCATAACACAAGCACCGTTAAAAACGACAATATCATGCCCCACACGCATAACCAAAACTTTTCTTCGTTCATTTGCTGCGCTCCTCAAGCATTGCGTCTGCCAAAGCGTAAGCCTGTAGTGGTATTTCTGAAAATAAACTATCACTGTCAATTAACCCTTGCATAGCCAACCCAGCAAAATAATCGCGCAGCGTCATGTCCTTGGCGTAGCCGCCGGTCTTGACCATCCAGTCGGTGTAGTCTTGTGCTATTACTGTGTTCTCTTTCATTGCTTATACTCCTTGATGCGGGTGTTAAGTCGTTCGATGCGTTTCTCGTTGTACTCAAGCACAGCGGTGGCGTACTCGACTGCGCCTTCAGCATCCAACCTCTCAAGGTGGGCCAGCGCTAACTCACGGGTCACAACTTCAAGTGGTGTCATGTCACGCCAATAGTTCTTGAGGAATTTAAAAAAGTTCATCGGCTTCTCCTTATTTGAATAGGTTGTTCAGCGCATCGCGCAACTCTTTGGCCTGATAGATAGTCAGGTTCTTGATGATGCCCTCCACGCTGAAGTTCGTGGTGATGATGGCGCTGCGTTGCATGACCTGCGCCAGTGGTTGTGGATTTTTTAGCGCGGCGATGCCTGCCTCCACCACTGGCGCTGCCTTGGCCGCTTTGGTTGCCTTGGTTGCTTGCCGCTTGATCTTGGCTGCCTTCTTCTTGGCCGCTTGGCCTGTCTTTAGTGGGGTGTACTCGTTGCTCGTGGTGAACAGCTTGCCATCCGTAAGCTCCATCTGCCCTTGCAGGATGAATGCCGTCAAGAGGCTGGCCGTCGAGGACGGCTTGTAACCCCGCTGCTCCAGCGCCCGATAGGCCTGCGGCCTTGTGATGCCCGGGTTGGCCTTCACTAAGTCGAACGTAGCCTGCGTCACGCCGTTGGTTGGCTTGAACAGGTGCGCCTTGGGCTTGGCTGGCTCGGTAGGCTGGGCAGCCTGCGGCTGTGGCTGTGGCGCGGCGTTGTCCGCCTTGCCCTCCCACTCGTTGATTACACGCTCTAATGCTGTTTTGATATCTGCCATTTGGCTTCTCCTTGTTGGTTGGAAAAAATAGTTTAAACGAAAAAGCTCCCTTTTGTCTATTGTTTGACAATTATTTTTTAGTCCTTGGCGAGGCGCGCTTTGAACGCCTCGCGCTCGGCCTTTATCTGGGCGTACTGCGCCCGCGATCGTGCCCGCACCACCTCCTTCTTTGCCTCTTCGAACGCAGCTAACTTAGCGTCCAATATGACTTTTTTCTCCGGCGTGGGGTCAAGCAGGTAGTCCTTGTCGAGCGCCTTGCACTCCTCGCGCATTAACTCGATGGGCGTTTTCTCCCGCTTGGGCTTGCGCCTGCTGGAGGGTGGCGGCACCTTGTAGACCATCTGCGGGAAGGCAGTTATCGGCACCTCGGGGTACTCGTGGACGTCCGCCAGCGCCTGCATGAACTTGACCTTGATGTCCTGTGGTATCCAGTCGGCCCAATGCCCCCCGCTGGTGGTCATCTGCTTGCCCCTAGCCACGGCGTGGGGTGTCTCGTTTGCGGTGTCCCTGTAGTGACGCAGCTTGGCCAGTAGCTTGTCGAGCAGGGCCACGTAGGCCAAGTAGGTCTCCAGCTTGCGCTTGGCAGGCGGCGTAGTGAACTCCTTGGCGTAGGCAGTCAGGGCTTCTGCTGCCGCTGCCTGCTCGTAGCGTTTGATGCGGGTTTTGGGTATGCGTTGGGCCATCTGCACCTGACGGCAAAGCTGGCTCCACATAGCTTTGATGTACCCCCGCCGGATGCTTTCCCGCGCTTCAAGAGATTTCATGAATGTTCCCTCCTTGGTCGATGTAGTGCTTGATACGCCAGAGCTTTTCTTGCACGGCTTCCCACTCAGCCTTGCTAAGAGTCTTACCCTCTGTGCCCAACTGAGCCTTGTTAAGCAGTTCGTCAACGTACCCCTCGATGACGGCCTTGGATATGGTTATCATTTCGTTTCTCCTTGTTCGTTAACGGCACTCAACCCGCCGTCTAAGTCAATGTCTAAGTTCTCTTCTTCCTCTACGTCAGATAACATATTGCGGGCTATCTCTTCCCAGTCCACCTCGTTCAAGAACGCCATTGCGTAGTCACGCGCTAAGCCCTCGGTTGATTGGCACTCGATAAGCTCATGCGCGTCATCGCGCAGTGCGTTTGCTAGATCCCATACAGGGGGTGCGCTTGTCCCCACTAAATCGAGTGGGTGCACCCCATCGAATAGCTCAAGGTTGATACGCCATGTAGCGTAGTTAGTCCAGCCGTTGTATTCACTCATATCATTCTCCTAGTAACACGCGGCCTGAGACGGCAGGCCGCTAACCGATTTACTTACACAGACTCTTCAACACCAGTCCAGTCGCAGTAGTAGCACAGCACCTCGGCCAGTATCTGCGGCGCAGCAGCAGTGGAGTAGGCATACTCGATAAGCTCCTCGACATTGCGCTCGATGATGAGGTCGATCAGGTACTTCTCACGAGCGCTGACGGCATGGTGGTGGTTGTACTTGGACTCGCTTGGCACCATCATGGCAAACACAATAGGCAGCGCAACGTCAGGGTATGCGTTCATCATCGCAGACACAGCGTCAACCTCTATGTCATGGATAGCTTGGCAGATGCCAGCGGCTTGCTGCTCGTCAGTCGTCCACTCATAGTCGTCCTCCTTGTACGCAGCGTGGTGTGCGCTGACCATCTTGACGTTGCCGATATGCTTGTGGTCATAGGTGTAGTCGTAGTCGTCAGCGTCATCGTATGCGCTGTACCCGTACCCATTACCACGCCAGCCCTTGGATGCGCCCATGTAGTAGTTGGGGATGAGCGCAGAGGGACGCCACGCATAGGTATTGCTGAACCACATACCATCGTGCTCGACACCCTGATCGAAGTTGACATGGGACATACGACCCTCGCCGTTCATGAACACGAAGCGGTTGTTGGCAATGAAGTCAGCAACCATAGTCAAGAACGAGTCGTTGAAGATCATGTCGGGATGCTCAGCAATGGGCGAGGCCAAGTAGTCCTTGATGAAGTGCCAAGTATCGGACTTGCTCTCGTCCGGCTTGTTGCCCGTATGCAGCACGCCGTTGTGCATCATCGCTATGTAGCCCGGCACGATGTCGTAGGGATGGCAGTTGGTCAGGTCTGTGTCACCATGCGTAGTCATGCGAAAGTGAATAGCAATGTCACGCTCATCGCTAGGCATACGCTTGATGCACGCCTCGGCATCGGCCATCGACTTGGGCAGGAACTTGACAACCTTGAGGCCGTCCTTGGTTCCATACATATAGCCGATGCCATCCGAGTTGGATGTGTAGATGTCCTTGAGCATACCCTTGGTCTCCAGTAGGGTAGCGCGGACTTGAGAAGATTTACCAGTAATGATTAGGCACATAAGATTCTCCTTGAATAGTTAATTAAACAGTTGTCTCGTCAGCGGACACGACCGCGACAGCATTGGGGTTGGCCTTCTTCTTGGGCGCAACCTCGTACCACGCAGCGAGGTGCGGGTACAACGCATACGACTTGGCAAGCCAGCCCTTGAACGCACCATGCGTGAGGTCACGATACGATGCAGAGCGCACGAACATAACCGCAGCATGGGTGAACTCGATCTGCGCAAGCAGTCGCTCCTTCTTGAGGGATGCCCTGAAGATACGCAACTCGACAGTATTGAACTTGCGCCCACTCGTGTCGAATTTGTAGTGGTCAATACCGAGGCGAGTCATCTCGTCCCTGTCCATGTTGCACACGTTGACCATGCGATAGCGCGCACTATCCTTGCCCTTGACTGCGGTCTTGGGGTTGGTGAGCAGCGACTGGTCATCGGCTGCACAGTAGTGACGCGCTTGGCTATCGGTCTTGGGATGGCGACCAGCTAGGCTGCGGATGAAGTCAGCGTTGTTGTCATCGTTGATGAACATGAGGAACTTGCCAAGCGTCATCGGCGTGAAGGCACGCGAGTCGATGTGAACATGAAGCCCACAAGTACCAGCGTTCCATGCACGATAGCCTGACTTGACCTGCCAAGACTTGAACCTGCGAATGTGCTCATCAAGACCACGCGGCGCAGTAACGATCTCGAACCCATCGCTAGGCAGCGAGCCGTCAGACTTGGCGATGCAGTAGTCCTCACCGAGTTGGTCACGCACATCCTCGATGGCATCACGCATAGAGCTACGACCACCAGCGCACATCTCAAGCTCAACGCCTAGTGTGAAGTTGCCGAACGGCCCCGAGTGGATGGACACATCACGCTCCAAGTGGCGCAGCACGTTGGTGCTGTACGACATGAGGCCACTAGGTTCCTCGTCGTTGTCGTCGGTGTCGTAATCGTCATCGTCATCGTTCGACTCCTCGTACGAATAGTACAGGCCGTTGCTCTCGTGGTAGTACGCATCATCACGGGGCCAGTACTCGTCTTGGTCTTCAACGAACACAGTGTCATCAGCAAAGCACGACGCGCACCACGTATCGTTACGCACATCGTGCGTATTGCCAACGACCTCGATGTGACCGCAGTCGCATATCTCATACGATGCCTCACCGCCGGACATATCGGACAGCTTGGACAGGAAGTCAGAGTCCACGAACATACTGCTGTAGCCATACAGTCGCTTGAGGTAGTAGAAAATATCATCGTGCCAGTCATGGTGCTGCACGCCTTGGGCTACGTACACCCCAAGCTGCTTGCGATAGTGCATCACGTTCTTGATCTCATGCTCACGCAACTGATGGTTCTTGTAGTGTGCGTACAGCGTGCTGCGCACCCCTGCCTTGCGCATGATGCGGTCAACGCGTGCATCGACAAACTTATCCATGCGTCTCTCCCAATTGACGCGCTTGGCGTAGCTGTAGTTCTGAACCAAAGGCAAGAACTTGCCTAGTAGATTCTCAAGGACGCGCTTGTGCGCATGATGGTCTATCTGCACCATCTCTACCTCGGACATAGGCACAAGCGTTGAAGCTACAGCCTCGGCATAGTCCGCTGCTTGGCTCGCCGTGACACGCGCATTGCGACTGATGTTTAGATATGCCACGTTCTGCACCGCATGGCACAGGTCGGTGTACTCATCGTCGCCCACAGGTATCTCGTAGGGCCTGTCTGCGAACATCATTGTGCTGTACGAACTCTCGTTGTACGCAGTGAAGTGCTTGCCGTTTGATACGAGGAAGTAACGACCACGCGCACCGCTATGGGTGCATGGCGTTAATGAACTAACCGAGAACGAATAAAATTTAAGCATTTTGCTTCTCCTAGTTTTGATGCAGCGTGAGACGGCACGCTGCGAACCGATCGGTGAGACAAGCTGTCTCACCTAATTCGTTGCGCAATAGGCGCAGCTTTGTGAATGTTCCTTTCGTTATTAGGGGTTGCTGAGCCAATTTTTGAGCGCTGCGATGGCCTGCTCTGGCGTTGCGTCCTCACGCACACCCAAGTCGCGTATGCCAAAGCACGTAGAGCCGCGCCACTCAGGGCACACCTCCAGCGGCACGTTCTCAAAGAACCAGTCCTCGCCGTTGAACTCGGCGGTGGTCTTGCTCCAGTTGGCGCTGGGTGTCGACTGCTCGACGTGCGCCTTGGGTGTCCACTCCTCAACATCGAGCGTGTCCCACTCGCCGTACCCGTCGTCCTGTAGGTTCTCCGCTTCCTTCCACGCCAGTATCTTGGCCTGCGCCTCTGTCTCTGCCTGCACAAACAGCGAGACGTAGTTGATGTACTGAAGGTCTACTGCATAAGTTTTCATTTGATTTCTCCTAGTTCGGTTGGTAATTCAATCTCGTCACCTAACTTGCTGGCAACGTAGCACCGCATAGCGGCGATCAGGGGTGTGTCTCCCCATACTTCATCAGGCCCACTTCTATCGTGGAAGGACGCATCCTTCAGCGCCAACCATCCGTGATATTCACAAGCACGAATACAACGCTGTATGCAAACCTTCTCACGCTCAATGATCGGCCCGCCTTGCGCCCAATCGGTTGAGTATCTTCCTTTATTTGTGTAGGGGCGTTGCTCCAACCAGTCTTTGATGCCGTAGTTCTTGACGTTTTCAAGGTTGTCTACAATCCAATCAAGCGCGGCTCCTGTCAGTTCAGATGTTTTCATTTGATTTCTCCTTGCACACGCGGCCTGAGACGGCAGGCCGCTAACCGATCGGTGAGACAAGCTGTCTCACTAAAAGTTGTAGCTGATGGATATCCACACGCTGTACTCACGTTTGGTCAGGCGTTTGACAGAGGCACGTGCTGAGGCGCAGCCGCAGCAGTCGTACTCGTGGGTGCAGCCGTTATGCGATAGCGTGGAGCGCAGAGCATGGCTCAGGTCTTTGGACTTGAGCGTGGATGGGGCGACTACCCTGAACAGATACTCGCCGCCGTCGTCGTAGCCTGCGGGTGGTACGCTACGCGTGATGCCAAGCTGCTTGACCTCGCCGATGTACTGCTCCTCGTCGAGATGGCGGTAGGCATCCACGTACCTGTGCGTCAGGCGTTCGTATAGCTGTATGGTTTTCATCGTGCGCCCCTTCCTGTGCGTTGTGTGACGTAGCGGGTGTAGCGTTTCCAGTTGTACTCATCGAACGCTTCTTCTTCAGCCTGCTGGCGCAGGCGTTGGTGTTTTTCGTAGTTGGCTTGGGCTGCCAACTCGTTGCGCAAGAGGCGCAGCTTGGCGAGTTCTGTCTCGCGGATGTGGGTGTGTTTGAGCATGGTTGCTCTCCTTTTTTCGATAATGTAGCCCAAAACGGCGGGCTACAGGCCGTGGTGAGACAGTTTGTCCCACCAAAAATAGCGTAAGTGCTTGATTCATAAGGCCGAAATAAAACTGGCAGACATCAAACACATTTACCAGCGTTCTGCCAGCGCGGAGGCCCCGTGTTTATTGGGGTTGGTCGTATACCATCCAACTATCCTGTCAAAAACAACTAACACTTACTAGGACGGGTACACATTTGCGCACATAAAGTTGCCAAGTTATATGTAGGAATGTGTACACACTCTCCTTTTGAAATTGTTTTAGATATAGATAGATGGATGGTATTTCGCCAAACCCACGCAGGACGTGGGCTGCGCGCTGGCAAGGCGCTGGCAAATGCGTTTGAAGGCTGCCAATCGTATTTTTTGACCATTTGGTAAGAATCTGTACTGGTCAGTCACATTTTGCACCGCAGCTTCGCCCTCCAGCCTCGCTAGTCGCCCAATAGAACAGGTCGTATGCGTCTCGGTATTCGAGGACGCGCTTCTCGGGAAGCTCGTACCAGTCTGCGCCCTCTATGAGGCGCAGCCGCGCAGCCTCACGCTTGGTCTTGGCAATGATGGAGTAGCACTCGACTTGGTCGATGCTGGCGCAATACCAGTAGGTTAGTTTTCGCATTTTGATTCTCCTAGTTAGACATGAAACGAAACAGCGGCCAGACCCGATGTCTGTGCCGCTGCGAAACAGGTGAGACAGGTTGTCTCACTTAAACGAGACAGAAGCGCGCAGCGCGGACAACACCGCATCAAACTGCTTCTTGGTCAGGCCAGCCCCAACGATGGTGTCGCGCAGAGACGCCACGAGCTTTTTGTCCACGGCAACCTTGCTGGACTGCGCGGGTGCTGTGCCTGCGATAGCACCGATG
>Ga0209296_1003419_pt1 | contig 10818 bp, 9 predicted proteins | sample S_130206_EF_Meta_FD_187319 | JGI IMG/M metagenome (GOLD analysis project Ga0209296, IMG submission 187319) | Freshwater microbial communities from Lake Simoncouche, Canada to study carbon cycling - S_130206_EF_MetaG (SPAdes) (version 2) | ecosystem: Environmental > Aquatic > Freshwater > Lake ...
GCAGACGACCTGATGGAGGGCATCGTCGCCGGCATAAGCGAGGTGGGGCAGCCGGAGGCGCTCGGCGAGTTTTGCGGCGAGCAAGGGAATGAAAGGGGCTTCGCCGCCCTGGCCGTCAGGCACGGTGAGCAGTTCAGCGCCGACGACGGGGATGACGCGCCGCTCGTCGATGTATTCGAGCAGGTCATCCCAGAAAAATTCCTGGGGGGGTGGGGTAGAGTTCATAAAGAACCGGGGTAGTCGTGATGACGTTGAATAGAATCCCTTAGTCAACTGCCGCGAAAAAGGGATTTGAAATGGTCACTGAGGAGACGGCGTCACCGTGGCCCGTGAAGACGCTCGAGGCAGCCCTGGGCAGTTTTTTTTGGGGGTTAGAAAGCGTCCCCGTGAGGAGGAAAAACGCAGGAATCATCACGGATTATTGGCGTGAGACCGCGGAAGACGACAGTGAGTCGTGTCGAGAGCAGCCGGCGCGAGTGGTCGTGACCAAAAAGGTGGTAACGCCGCATTGCCGGAATGGCGGCGGGGAGGCGCTGGCGCGAATGGGACCGGTGGAAATCGCCCGTAACGCAGGATCGCGGTACAGAAGTGAACGCCCGCCCTCAGCGTTTTAACCTGATGAAAATATCCCCAAGAAGCGTAGTTGTTTTCTAAATACTAATGAAGCTGGATCCGGCCTTGCAGGTCGCGGCGAGCGAACTGAGTTGGGATGAATTGCCGGCGTTGCCACCGTGGGGCGCGCAGGTCGCGCAACCAAGAGTGACGAGCCCGTTGGTGGGCGTCCACGCGGGTGCGTTGGTGGTCGCGGGCGGGGCGAAGGGTCGCAGCCTCGGTGCGTGAGTGACCGTTCAAATTGCCGCGGCGGCTCGCGTATGGAGTGAGTGTGAGCACGCCCGAAGGCGTGATCAAAAGTGCTGACGGGCTGGCAGCGAAGAGTTCGAGGCAGCCTCGTGCAAAATGCCATTTCCTCGCGGCTACCGAAGTAACTGAAAGGTGCGTGATCGCCGTGTTCGTGCTCGCACACCTTCACCGCGCTCCCCTTGTTAATCTCATTCGAACTATGGGCCCACTTCCCCACCTCTGCCGTTTGACGTTAGCCCTGCTCGCCGTCTCCTTCGCCGCCGGCGCCGAGGCACCCCTCGCACTCAACCAAGTCGTCGTCACGCCCAGCACGTTCGGCGTCGCCGAACAACGGACCGCCGTGGGCGCCACCCTCACCAGTGCCGAATTGGAGACGCTCCCGCAAATCGGCGACGACCTCTATCGTTCGATCGCGCGCCTCCCGGGCTTGGCGGCGGATGATTTCACCGCCCGTTTCTGGGTGCGCGGTGCGCCCAACTCCCAAGTCCTCGCCCGCCTCGACGGCGTCGATCTCATCGAACCCTTTCACCTCAAAGACGTCCAGGGCGCGCTCTCGATTGTCGATCCCCAGACGATCAGCCGCCTCGAACTCACCACCGGCGGATTTACCGCCGACTACGGCAACACCCTCGCTGGAGTGCTGACGATGGAAACCAAGGCCACGACGACACCGCACACGTCCCTAAGTCTGAGTCTAACCGGCATCGGCGGCAGCAATCAGGGCGGATTCGCGCAGGGCCGAGGACGCTGGCTCGCGGCCGCGCGCCGCGGTTATCCCGACGTCGCCCTCCGCGTCTCCGGCCGCGATGACGATATCACCCCGCGCTACTACGACGTGACGGCCCAAGTCGAATATCAGGTGACCCCAGGGCACACCGTCTCGCTGCACGCGCTGCACGCCAGCGACACGCTGACGTATCAGCGAACCAACAACCCCTCGCTCGCGAGCAACTACGACAGCGACTACGTGTGGACTCGGTGGCGGGGCGCCTTTGGCCGCGCCGTCACCGGCGAGGCCGTCATCTCGTTCACCCAGCTGACACAAGACCGTCGCGGCACCGGTTCGCTCGATGGGTTTCCCTTTTCTTTGCGCGATCGACGCGCGTTGAAGGTCGTCGCTGTACGCAACGACTGGACCGTTTTGCTGGGCGAACGCGCCCTCCTGCGCGCCGGCCTCGAGGCAAAATCAGGTGCGGCCGATTACGACTACGCGCTTTCCCGCCGCTATAATGACGTCGTGGCCGGACGGGTGACGCCCCTCACCGTTACCACCCGGGCCGCACCCCAGCCCGAGGGCGACTCGCTGGGTGGCTTCGTGTCCGCACGACTGCGCCCGTTCGCCTCGCTGGTGATCGAGCCCGGCCTCCGCCTCGACCGGCAAGCTGTCCCCTCCGAAGCACACTCCAGCCCACGCCTGAACGCCGCCCTCTCACTCGGCCGGGCCACCGTCCGGGCTGCGTGGGGTGCCTATTTCCAGCCGCAACGTCTCCACGAACTTTCGATCGCCGATGGTGATACTCGCTTCCATCGCGCGGAGTTCGCTGAACATCGGGGGCTCGGTCTGGAGTATCCACTTACACCCGACATCAGCCTCCGCGCCGAAGCCTACGAGCGGCTCACGTCACGCCTGCGCCCCCGCTGGGAGAACCTCGACAACGGTTACGATCTCTTCCCCGAGACGCAGACCGATCGCGTCCGCCTCGATCCGCAGAGTGCCCGGGCGCGTGGCGTCGAGCTGCTCATCGCGGGCCGCGCGGGTCCTCAGGTCCGGTGGAACCTCAGCTACGCGTTGGCGCGCACGGAGGAACGCTTGGCCGGGAACTGGGTGCCCCGTGCCCGCGACCAGCGCCACACCGTTTACAGCGATCTCACCTACGCCCTCAACCCGCGCTGGCAATTCAGCGCGTCCTGGCAGTATCACAGCGGTTGGCCCACGACCGATGTCGTCTATCGACTCGCTCCGCTCACCAACGGCCGCTCGAGCCTGGTCTCAGCCAACGGCGCGGTGTACGGCCTGAGCTTGCCGGACTATCATCGCCTCGACCTCCGGGCCACCCGCCGCATCAAGCTCTCACGCGGCGAGCTCCGGCTGTTTGTCGACATCTTCAACGCCTACGATCACGTCAATCTGGTGGGCTACGACCACCACGTCACCGTCACCGGCACCCAGGTCACCAACGTACGCAAACCCCGTGAGCAACTTCCCCTGCTGCCCAGCGCCGGCGTCAGCTGGGGCTTCTAACAATCCGTCATAACGAGCCGTCTGCTCAGTGGAAAATTCTACCCAATTCCGCCCAAGTGTGTTTCCTTAAATCTTTTCACTCGTCTCCACGATCCCATGGCTTCCTCCCCGAAGAAACCCCTAACACTTAAATCCATTCTCCGGCTCGTGATCGTAGCGGGGATTCTCGGCGCTGCCGGCTGGGGAGGGCGGGCGTTGTGGAAACAGATCGGGCCGGGATTGTTCGGCACCAAGCGGGAGGCCAAGATCCCCACCGCAGCCGTCAAGGTCGCCAACATCTCCGAGGAAATTGTGGCCGTCGGCCGCCTCCGCGCCGTGTTCTCCACCGAACTGCGCGCAGAAATCGGCGGCCGCATCATGAAAATCTCCGTGATCGACGGCGAAGCCGTCAAGCGTGACCAAGAGATCTTACGACTCGACCAGCAGGATATCCTCACGCAGATCCAAGAATCCGACCGCAATATCGAAGCCTCGAAGCTGAAGGTGGCGCGCGCCAAACGGGAGTTTGAGCGCCAAAAAGATCTAAAAACACGCGAATTAATCACCGCGAAAGACTTTGAGGAAACCCGCACCGCGCTGTCCCTCACCGAAAACGACGCGGCCGTCTACGATGCCCGCGCCGCAAACTTGCGCGACAAGCTCGCCAAAACCGTCATCCGCGCTCCCCACGACGGCACGCTCCTGCTCCGCGACCTCACCGAGGGCCAACTCGTCACCAGCGCCGCCGCTACCAACGGCGGCACGCTCCTTGGCGAGGTGGCCGACCTCAGCGCCCTGATGGTCCGCACCAACATCAATGAAATCGACGTCGCCCGCCTGAAAGTGTCCGATGTCGCCCGCGTCCGCGTGGACTCGCTGAGAAACATGATGCTCAACGGCGAGATCAAGCGGATCGCCACCGTCGCCACCGAATCGCTCGGTGATCGCACCCGCGTCTTCCCGGTTGACGTGGTCGTCGATGAGACCGACCCGCGCCTGCGCCCAGGGATGTCCGCGACCGTCATGTTTACGCTCGCCCACGTCGAGAACGTGCCGGCCGTGCCGCTCTCTGCGGTGTTTTCCAACGCCGACTCGGTCCGCTACGTTTTTGTGAACCAGGGCGAGACCTTTGAGGTGCGCGGCATCGATATCGGCCTTGTTGATACACGGAGAGTCCAAATTATCTCCGGATTGAGCAACGGCGAGCTCGTCGCCCTCATGCGGCCGTTGGAATTCACAGGGGAAATCCCGATCGCCAAGCCCACCGCCCCCCTGAAGGCCCGCAGCAAACGCAGCAGCTTACCCTGAGCCCACGCCCATGAGACTATTAACCATGGGGATTGCCAGCGGCTGGAACGAGGTGCTCGCGCACAAGCTACGTTCCTTCCTGACTCTGTTCGGCATCGTCCTCGGGGCGGCCGCCCTCGTGGGTATGCTCGGCGTCGTCAAAGGACTTCTCCGCGGCTGGGAAACGATGATCTACGAGACCGGCGGGATCGAACGCATCAGCGTCATGTCGCGGCTGGCCCCTGACACTCAGCGCGAAATCGCGAAGCTCTCCCCCGGGCGAACCATGAACGACGTGGATGCGATTCTCGACGCCGTCCCCTTGGCCCAACGCGTCACCGCCGAAGTCGTGATCCCGGGCGGCGGCCGCCTCGCCTATCAAGGCCGCGCCACCGGACAAAACGTCCGGGGCGTTCTGCCGGCGACGTTCATCATGGACCGCTTCGACATCGCGATGGGCCGCTCCATCGGCGAGCTCGATAACGAACTCCAGACTCAGGTCGTCGTCCTCGGGGCCGGTATTGTCGACCAGCTCTTTCCCCGCGGCATCGATGCGCTCGACCGCACGATCACCATCAATAGCCAGCCGTTCACCGTCGTGGGCGTGTTGCGCGAATATCAAAATTCACTAGGCGCCGGCGGCGGTTATAGCTCCAAAAATTCAGCGGTCTTCATTCCACTCACCACCCTGCAAACGCTGTTCCGCATCGATGAAAACGTCGACGTTTTGAACGTCAAAGTCGCCGACGTCGCCGACATCCCGCTCGTGCTCGACCAAATTAACAACGTGCTGACCCACACCCATCGCGGCATTCAGGACATCCGTTTCGAGACCCGGGAAGATTTGCTCCAGCGCTTTGAAGCCACGCAACGCAGCTACGTCTTCTCGCTGGGCGGAGTCGCCCTCATCGGCCTCATCGTCGGGGGCATCGGCATCATGAATGTCATGCTCGCTTCGATCAACGAACGCGTCCGGGAAATCGGCGTCCGTCGTGCGCTCGGTGCCAAACGCCGGGACATTCTCGTACAGATCCTCGCTGAGACCATCACCCTCGCCCTCGCCGGCGGGCTGATCGGGATGATCGCGAGCATCGGGCTCATCAAGTTACTCCAAAAAGTCGTCGTCGAAGCCAACCGCCCCGAGCTCTCGCCCGCCGCGCTCGCCATCGGCATCGTTTTCAGCGGGCTCGTCGGCATTGTCGCCGGATTCTATCCCGCCATCCGCGCTTCGCGCCTCAGTCCCGTCGAGGCCCTCCGCTCGGACTGAGCCTCAGACGAGATTGACCGGATCCACATCAAGCACCTGCGTGATGTCGTCCGCCCACGCAAAGCCCGCGCGCAGCTTCATCAGTTCGGGCACGACTTTCGTGACCGCATTCGTGAAATACCACAGCTGCCACCGATACTCGTCTTTGATCTTCTCAATTGGCGACGCCGACGGACCGCGCAACTCGACGCGATCCCCGAGTGTTTTCTCGACAAGCTTCGCCCACTGTTCCGCGAAAAACTTAAGCTTCTCTGGGTTCGGCCCGCGAAAGAGGTGATGAATCAGGTGGCGATACGGCGGATAGTGAAAATCTTTGCGGATCTTCAGCTCTGAGGCCGCAAAGCCCGCGAAGTCCGCGTGGCGTGAAAACTGAATCGCCTCCGCCTGCGGCGTGAAGGTTTGCACGACGACTTCGCCCGCCCGATCCCCCCGGCCCGCGCGCCCCGCCACCTGCACGAGCAGTTGAAAGGTGCGTTCGTTCGCCCGGAAATCCGGCACGTGCATCGACATGTCCGCATCGACCAGCCCCACCAGCGTGACGTTGGGAAAATCCAACCCCTTGCCGATCATCTGCGTGCCGACGAGCACGTCGATTTTCCCAGCGCGAAACTGCGCGAGCACCTCCCGAAAACGATTCTTCTTCGACATGGTGTCGGTATCCATCCGCTCGATCTTCGCCCGCGGCAGCACCCGCTTCACCGCCTCCTCGATGCGCTGCGTGCCCAGACCCTTCCAGCGAATCTCCGGCGCAGCGCACTGCGGACACCGCACCGGCGCCGGCTTCTGCGCTCCACAAAGATGACAGCGCAACGTTTCGTCCGAGCGATGATACGTCAGCGCGATGCTGCAGTGGACGCACTCTTCCGAGTGCCCGCATTTGGTGCACAGCATCGACGACGAATAGCCGCGGCGATTGATGAACAGAATCGTCTGCTCGCGCTTCTCAAAGCGATCTTGCATGGCGCGCACCAGTCGCCCGGACAAGAGCGGCAACGACCGTTGCTTCATCGCCTCGACCCGTAGGTCGACGATATCGATGAAGGGCAGCTTGCGCGAATCCACGCGTTGCTTGAGTTCGACGAGCCGGTATTTGCCCGACTGCGCATTGAGAAAACTCTCCAGCGACGGCGTGGCCGATCCCAGCAGACACACGGCGCCCGTGAGCTTCGCCCGCATCACCGCCACGTCGCGTCCGTGGTAACGCGGAGTCTCGTCCTGCTTATAGGCGGGCTCATGCTCCTCATCGACGACGATCAACCGGAGACTTTGCACCGGTGCAAAGACCGCCGAACGCGCGCCCACCACCACCTTCGCCTCCCCCGTGGCGAGCGCCAGCCAACCGTCGAGCCGTTCGCCCTCGCTCAGATGACTGTGCCACACCACGCACCGGTGCCCGGGCGCAATCGCCTCCAGCCGCGAGCGCAGTCGCGCCACGGTCTGCGGGGTGAGCGCCACCTCGGGCACGAGAAAGATCACGCCGCCGCCCGACTTGAGCGCGGTGTCGATCGCCCGCAAGTAGACCTCCGTTTTACCCGAACCCGTAATCCCATGCAGCAGCGTCACCCCAAACTTTCCCTCCCCCAGACTTGTCGTCATCGCCTCGACCGCCGCCTGTTGCTCCGGGTTCAGCGCATGCGGCTGCGAGGCGACGAGCTCCCCGGACGAGTGGTCGTCGTCGTAGGCGATGCGCTCGATCCGCTGCGTTTCCTCCCGCAGCACACCCCGTTTCACCAGGGCAGCCGCCACGCCCGCCGTCAGATCGAGTCGGGAGAGTACCAGCGTTTTTTTCTGCGGCCGAAACTGCTGCTCAATAAACCGGTAGAGGCGCGCCTGTTGGGGCGCCTTTTTCTCCAAGGCGGCCAATTCCTCGACACTCAGCCGCTGTGCCAGCGAGAGCTGTTTCTCTTGCTTCAAGCCCGCGCCGTTGCGCACCGGCGCCGGAATCATGGTCTCGATGATACTGTCCAGACCGCACGCGTAGTAGCCGGCCATCCAGCGAGCCAAAGCCAGCAAGTCGCTCGGTAATGCGGGGAACGGATACACCACCTGCGCGAGTGACTTCAGCCGGTCCACTGGAAAATCACTCGGCGGACCGAGCTCGCCGACGATCCCGAGCCGCAGCGTGCTCGCGATAGGCACGCGCACGAGCGATCCCACCCCCACGGCCGCGCCCAATGTTTCGGGCACACGGTAGTGGAGGACCTTGTCAAAACCGGCGAGCGGATGGACCCCAACGATCATTGGCTCGCATCACGCCCCCGCGTCCGCGACAACGCAAACCCGAAGCCTCGTCACCTGCACACGAACGCATTGACACGCCCCGCGCACGCACGAAACAGTCGTTTGGTGAGCATCACCGCAGCCCGCGAAAAATTCGGAGTATTCCTTGTGAGAAAAGGGCTCCGCGCGACCAGTCAGCGACTGGCCATCTTCGATGCCGCCTTCACGATGGAGGAGCACTTCACGGCCGACCAACTGCTCGATCACGCCCGCAAGCTCGATGACTCCGTCTCGCGTGCGACCATCTACCGGACGCTGCCCATCATGACCGCCAGCGCCTTGCTGCGAGAGGTGGATATCGGCTCGGGCGAAAAATTCTACCGCCCCAATCGCGATGGTGCCACCACCCAAGTCGCGCAGGTCGTCTGCGTTGACTGTGATAAAATTTTCGAGATCAGCGCACCGTTCATGGAATGGTATAGCAGCACCGTCTCATCGAAACTAGGTCTGACCCCCGCCTCACAACGCCTGCAGGTGAGCGCAAACTGCGACGTTTTCCGCCAAAGCGGCGCGTGCCCGCGACGCGGCTAAGCGGACACTCCGTCATATTTTTCGACCTATGGCCAAGGCCCGAACCCACGATCACGCGTTTGAAATCAGTTTCTTTGAGTCGGTCCTGAGCCGCGACCCCGCCTACACCGAAGTCGTCGAAATCCTCGGCGGACTTTACACCCAGCACGGCCGGATCGCCGACGGACTGAAAATGGACCGGAAGCTGGTGAAGCTCCAACCCGCGAACGCCACCGCCCACTACAATCTCGCCTGCAGTCTCGCACTCACGAAACGCAAAGCCGATGCCATCCGCGCGCTCGGCCACGCGATCGACTTGGGCTATCGCGACTTTCATTGGATGGCGCAGGACCCGGATCTCGAGGCACTCAAGTCCCATCCCCGTTTTCTCACCTTACTCAAACAGCTCAAGACGCCGAGCTAACCGCGCCTCGTTTTAAGACCGCAGTGCGCCGGAGGCGATCTCCGCCAGAAAACTCGCGTAGGTCTTCGCCACGCCTTCGCGGAGCGCAATCTTGGCCTGCCAGCCGAGAGACGAGAGGCGCGAAACATCGAGCAGCTTACGGGGAGTGCCGTCGGGTTTCGTGGCATCCCAGACGATCTGTCCCGAAAAACCCGTGACGGCGGCGACGCATGCCGTGAGCTCGCGAATCGTCACATCCGTGCCCGTGCCGACATTGATCCAGTCCGGCGGATTTTCGAGCGCCACCAGAAACGCGCAGGCATCGGCGAGATCGTCGACGTGGAGGAATTCGCGCTTCGGCGTGCCTGTGCCCCACGCGACGACTTCGGCGCGGCCAGCGGTTTTCGCCTCGTGAAACTTACGAATCAGCGCAGGCAGCACGTGGGAGTTCTGCAGGTGATAGTTGTCCCCGGGACCGTAGAGGTTAGTCGGCATCGCCGAGTGGAACATCACGCCGTATTGCTTCCGGTAGGATTGGGCGAGCTTGAGACCCGTAATCTTGGCGATGGCGTAGGCCTCGTTGGTCGGCTCCAGCGGTCCCGAGAGCAAACAATCCTCGGGCATCGGTTGCGGTGCGAGCTTCGGGTAAATGCACGAACTGCCGAGGAAGAGCAGGCGCTTCACCCCGTGTTTGTAGGCGCCATGGATCGTGTTCGCAGCGATGGCGAGATTCTCAAACAGAAACTCCGCCGGATAAGTGTGGTTCGCGTGGATACCGCCGACCTTGGCTGCGGCGATGATGGCCACGTCGGGTTTTTCCGCGGCGTAAAATGCCTCCACCGCGACCTGCGACGTCAGGTCGAGTTCACGGCGCGTGCGGAGCAGGAGCGTCGTGCCCGCCTCGCGCGAGAAGCGGCGCACGAGCGCGCCACCGACCATGCCGTGGTGACCTGCGATGAAGATTTTCATGCCAACGATGCGGAGAACGTCCCCGGCAGTGCCGCAATCTGCGCCTCGCGTTTGGCGAGTTCGAGATCCGCTTCGGTCATGATTTTCACGAGTTCTTTGAACTTCACCTTCGGCTCCCAGCCAAGCTGGCGCTTGGCTTTCGCGGGATCGCCGATCAGCAACTCCACCTCGGCGGGTCGCTCGTAGCGGGCGTCGTAATTGACGTGTTGCTCCCAATCGAGATTCAGCAATCCAAACGTTTCTTGGATAAATTCCTTCACGGTATGCGTCTCGTTCGTCGCCACCACGTAGTCGTCGGGCTGATCCTGTTGGAGCATCACCCACATCATCTCAACGTATTCCTTGGCGTAGCCCCAGTCGCGGCGGGCCTCGAGGTTCCCCATGTAAAGTTTGTCTTGGAGGCCGAGTTTGATCCGCGTGGCCGCGCGGGTGATCTTCCGCGTCACAAACGTCTCACCGCGCCGCGGGCTCTCGTGGTTGAACAGAATGCCGTTGGACGCGTGGAGATGGTAACTCTCACGATAGTTCACCGTGAGCCAATAAGCATACATCTTCGCGCAACCGTAGGGCGACCTCGGCCAGAATGGCGTGGTCTCCGTCTGGGGAACCTCCTGGACCTTGCCATACATCTCAGACGAGGAGGCTTGGTAGAATCGACACTTCTTCATGAGGCCGGCCTCGCGGATCGCCTCAAGGATGCGCACCGCGCCGAGGCCCACGACATCGCCCGTGTATTCCGGAATATCGAACGAGACACGCACGTGCGACTGCGCGCCCAAGTTGTAAATCTCATCCGGCTGAAGCTGGTAAAGGAGTTTTACCATCTGCACGGAATCGGCGAGGTCGCCGTAGTGGAGGTGGAGTTTCACCCCGTTGACGTGCGGATCACGGTAGAGGTGATCGATGCGGCTCGTATTGAACGTCGAGGCGCGGCGGATCACGCCGTGGACCTCGTAACCTTTGGCGAGCAAGAGCTCGGCGAGATACGATCCGTCCTGGCCCGTGATACCGGTGATAAGC
>Ga0209296_1003421_pt1 | contig 10814 bp, 9 predicted proteins | sample S_130206_EF_Meta_FD_187319 | JGI IMG/M metagenome (GOLD analysis project Ga0209296, IMG submission 187319) | Freshwater microbial communities from Lake Simoncouche, Canada to study carbon cycling - S_130206_EF_MetaG (SPAdes) (version 2) | ecosystem: Environmental > Aquatic > Freshwater > Lake ...
GGCGGGGGGGGGGACGGGGGCGGGGATGGGGACGGGCGTAACTAGCGGTTTCTTAACAATCTTGAATTTTTTCATGTCTGTACTGCGTAACTAAGTATGTTCGGTGCTTGGAATAACCTTTCATCTTTTCTTTATTTCAATTTTATCTTTATAAGCACATAAAATTGAATGATTTCTTGCGCGATGAAGTCACTCTACACGCTTTGTCTGTCTGTCTGTCCGTCTTCGCCACCGTCGTCCGATGCCCACGGAATTAACAACCCACCTAAACCCATTGTATGTATGGGCTATCTTTATGATGTATAATTTGTTAAAACCACTTATTTCGGGGATTATTTCGATTTCATTCCACTCGCTTGATTATAGAGCGGCTCTGATTCTCATGAATATGTTCGGATTATACTTGTTTCTTCGACATGTGCGCTTTGATTTCACGTTGAGACTTACGATGAATCAGTGAAACGCACGCGCTTGGCAGCAGCAGTGGATGGCTGTTTGCTTTCACCGGCGGCGGGGGCGGCGTACCTCTGCGGGTTGGTAAGGATGGCCATCGCGCCAATAATACAGATTACGAAGTAAGCGGTAATCAACCAAGACACCCAATGATACTTGTCGCAGGTCTTATTCGCCAACCAAACGAAGAACGCTGAAATTAAGAGATTCGTGATTAAAATCGCGAAATGAAAACCGACTAAATAAATGTCGAGAATATTGATGATAATGACGAGGGTCAAAATGACCGAGGCCAGTGGACAAACTGCGACGTTGGACAACATTGTATTATAATATACAATTACAAAAAATATATGGTGGGTGGGCGGGCGGGCGGGCGGGGCGGGCGTGTATTAGTCATCCCGTAAATACGCGGGTTTGTAACTATGATTCGCAACCGGAGTCGCCATTCGCGTCTTGACGCTTTTTTTATGCTGTCGTTTCATATCCTTGTGAAATCGTTTCAATGTATCACGGTGGAACTCCTTGAATTTCGTGTGGGCTTTCTTCGTGATGCCGTGTAGTCTTCTGGTTCCTTTATGCGATTCTTTGTTATTACGCACCAACTCGAAATTTGGATTCGATACGACCCACTTCAACATCTTCGAGTAGGTTCGCTCATCCGAGTATTCTAAACTACGGACTCCTTTGCTTAGATACATAATCAACGGCACGCCTTGAATATCTTTAGGTATGTATTTCAATTTTTGAATGATGGGGTCGGACGGCTCTAAATTAACCGCGCGAATATTTGCGATGGTAAGCACGCAACCCTCTTTTTTACAACGATAGTTTTTTTTGAGGTGGTGGATGAGACGATGCCAGTCGGCTTTCATATTTTGACAGTGGCCACACCAATCGGCGTAGATTTTCACGAGGAGGCCGTGTGACTCTGGGTGGTCGTGCGCTTGCTTTGCGGCGGAGTTGAACTTTTCGATATTATCGGTTTCATCATTTACCTCGATATATTGTAACATATCTTTATATTACGCGCCGATAATATTTATCGCACGGGATAAATATTTATCCCAGTAGTATATACAAGAACATGAATCAACGCATTATGAAATATATAGGCGATAATGCCGACTTATTAATAAAAGAAAGTAAAGTTCTACTTCCAGTAGCAAAGCTACAAAGGGTATTTCCGGTTATTATTATTCTACTATTTTTAATCGGCGCGTATATCACCTATAATACGCCATCGAAGGCGACTCTTCCAGAGGGGTTTATTAATATTGAACCTGATGCGCATGTAGCACGAAAGTTGCGCAATATGAATACCGCCAGCGCCGGCGCCGCCGGAGAAATAGAAACACCGACGACGGCGACGGCGACGGAAGGGTTCGATACTGCGGCTGCGACTGCGGCCGTTACCGACGCAGCCACGAATACAAGTCGATGCCCGAACATTTTGATTCAACACGGTAGCGAAATCTTCCTTTACAATTCCAAGGTCGAGAAGGTCCCCGGTGTGAATCCTATCCGATTTAAAAGTTTAGACGACTATTCCGAGTTTATGGAGTGGCTACATGGCCGCGGTATTCGATGCCCCGTTTTGTTCTTACAGTTTTCCTATGACGCCCAAGGCAATCCAGTTTATAAGATGCGTCCCTCCCCCGTCGATTTACAGGGCGGGCTTTCACCGAATGTCCCTTACTCGCCCGCACCAGCCGCACTCGTCCAAATGATGGATGCCTCGCGTGATAACCCCCCGTTTAACAACCAGATGTATGACGGATTCGACCCCCTGAATTTTAATATGGGCGATTATACATCACAGGATGCCGCCTTCCGCGCGAAGGAACTCTCGATGAAGTATAGTGATAACCCGATGGACTCGAACTGGGGCGGTAAGCAGTATTCTGAGTCGGTGGTCGCGTCTGGCGCTTATATTGACCGCACACGACCCGACGCCATACGAACGGATACCTCCGCTATGGTGCCGATGCGCGTTCCTGCTGCGGATGAAAAATACCGGAGCGCGAGATATGCGGGTGACGCGGTGACGCGGGGTCGAGGTGCGGATGTTGAAATGGGGAAGGCACGCCGACCGGCGTAATGGTGGCCGAATAAAAATTGATACATAATAACTCGTATAAACCGATATTATGTATTCATCTATATTACTACAATTCAACAGAAATGACGACAAAGGCACACCCAGAAGAAATCGAGTGTTTTCGTATGCCGTCGCCCGATGGAAAGTTTTCACCAGACAAACGATATGAATATACATACGCAACTCGAAAGTCGTGGGAGTATATTCCGGCACTTGGCCGGAAGGATTGGCGGTATTTTACGAATAAAGGATTTACATATGCGGGGAAGTGGGTGCGGAGCGAACAACGCGGATGGGGGGATGGTGGCGATTACTGGGAAGTCTTTCTAGATGACCGAGACGGCGGAAGAGAACACGCTGTGTCGTGGGATTATGATGCGACATTGTGTTATAGGGTCGTCTCTCCTACGTAATTCTGTAATACTGTAAAGGACATAGAATAGAGGAAGATCATAACGAGGGAGTTATTGATCGAAACGGAGTGAAGCGCAATAACGAAGGAGAGATGCCCCGAGTGAAAAAGAGTGGAGCACCCGTGACTCCGTCGCGACGGCGCGCAACGTCTTTTTACGAGGAATCGATATACCGCGCACACTCCTCCAGCGTCACTTTGAACTTATTCATCGTGTTTAGTTCGTTCATATGCCGAACGATGTCCTCCATTTTACCTTCCCCGTGGACTTCCCGAGAGACGTTCTTGAGAGAATTCACGATTTTGGCGTTGACCCACTGGTCCATATTCTCAATGATTTTGTTATAATGGTTGTAATGAGAATCCATATTAAGGGATTTCTGGGTCTTTGTAGTCAGCTCTTCCTGACGCTTGGCGATCGTGATGATATCGCCGTCGTTCTCGTCTTCGAGAGGGTCGGAACCGCTGCCGCTGCCTTTTTTGGAATTACGGTTCGAGAGACCCTCAATCATCCCGAGCTGGTTACGGAAAATATACTGGATGGCGACGAGAGCGAGGATTAAGAATATGCCTAAAACTACGTATTTGGCGAGGGTGTCGGTGGAGTCGGTGGTTGATGACGAGGAGGAGAGGATGGTGTTCATTTGATGGTATGATTGATTGGATGGTATGGTATGGTATGGTATGGTATGGTATGGTATGGTATAATAGTTTTTGATGATTAAATAGAATAATAATGTAATACACTGAATTAGTGTTAGATTATTTTATTTGCGATTTAGTTGCGATGAGTGCGATTATTACGCCGACTCTTGTTTTGTTTGATTGTATAATTGGTTTTGTGCTTATAATTAGATTTAATACGACGTGTTTGTGCTAATTTGCGTAATCGGTCTTTGTGTTTTTTTGTATTATTGTGTTTGTTTCTTTTTAGTAACATACCCCCGTTTTTTGGTCCACCAACACGAACTGGTAATCCACTTTTTAGTACCTCTGCATATGTAGATTTTTTAGGTTTATCTTTTTTTATTACAGGCTCTAATACCTGTGAATCTGGCAAATTTGAGGGAATAGGATTTATGACTTCACTTTTTTGCTCTCTACACCAGATTGGATAATCTCTCATGAACCTGAAGAATTTAAAATTATTAGGAGGATTCCTCAGATAATTTTGAAACCGTTCGGTTTTAAATAATTTTTGTCCAATGAGACCGGTCGATTCAGGTAATTGGCAATACAATAAAAAAAGTTCATTTTTTATGAATTCATTTACAATTTGTACTGCAGCAAGACTATTTCCTTCAGTATTTTTGGCGACTGCTTCTTTAAAACATTCTTTATATCCGTTATATTGAAGTAAACATAATTTCATAAATTCATTACGTATATCATCTGCTTGATCCCCGCTATGACGACGTATTGGACCTCCAGCCAATTGATCTCGTGACATCATATCAAAAATGGCTCTGACACTCACTGAAAACCCCTCAAACTCTTCGTTCGCAATCGGTGGTCGCACAATGTAATTTAAAACATCAAAATCAGTAACGTTATTAAACATATCTCTTCCATCTAAACCACCTATCGCGATTTGACATAATAATATAACTGAAAGTTCATTAAGACTATATATTCCTTGATTATTACCTATGTAATTATTGCATATTGTTCCGAATGTACGTATATTAGGTATCTGATGTACTTCACCTGTATTTTTTAACAGTAGTTGATTGTATAAACACATTGGATTAAGTGAATGTGTTATCGCCGTTAATTTAAACAAAAATGAGTATTTTTGTTCAGGCAAAATAGTATCAGCATTAACTTGGACAAAAGGGGCGGGCGGTATTTCTTCATGAAGTCCTTCACGACGTGTGTCGTCTCTATAATATGTTTGTTCATATTCTATTTTAGAATCTATATCAAATGTAGTATTTTCGAATAACCCAGATATAACATCTTTAACATTGTCAGGAACAATATGTTGAGGAGGACGTCTGTCACCATCACGGCTTTGGTCCGTCCTTTCCATACCCCCTATTTTTGTTTTGTTAATATTTTTTCGTATTCCACCACCATGTTGGACGAGATATACGTCTTGTGACATTATTGATTCAAAACCTTCAGTCATGTTACCTGTATTTAAACGAAGATTCGCACTCTTTCGAATTGTATGTGCTGCTTGAATTACAAGTAAACTTGCTATATTTTTAAAACAAGACATGGCTGTTAGTAATACAGAACTTGCCATGAATACTGAATGAAATACAGTATTTGCTATGTTAACTAATGGCATGACATTTTGTGAAACCCCAACAAGTCTTGAGGCTACAAATTGTCCCTTATTAGCACCCTTATTAAGATTCTGGTGATCGCAGTCATGATTTGTATTATTACTGAATATTTCACCTAATAATTTTGCTGCGTTATGTTCATCAAACATAAAAAAGTTATCACGACCAGCTTGAGCTGGGGTTCCTTGTGGTAGTGGTGCTTTATGTGTAGGATTAATTTTCATAAATGATATATTTGATTTCAAACGATTACAACAACGATGAGCCCACGCATATAATATTGATAAAAATAGTTTTTCTTGAGGACTCAAACCACTACATCGTAATAAGCCAAAATATTCAATCGCTAGACCAATACAAAAAATATGTTCACATTCCATAGTTACGTCAGTTTGTTTACCTCCACAAATATAACAACGAATTCCGGGAATATTTCCTAACTTTCCGATTGTTTGCTCACATTGACCAGCTGCTCCAACTGGTTCAAGAATACTCCGTAATCTTTTCAATAATTCCGAGCCACCACCATCGTCATCATCATCACCACCACCACCACCGCCACCACCGCCACCACCACCGCCGATATCTAACAAACCAATACTAGAAAGATATTCTTTAATACTAGGTTTATATGCGATAGTTACTGGTGTTACTAATAACTTGGAAATGTTTGCTTGCATAACAAGTGCTTTTTGCAAAAGACGTGGTATAAATTTGCCATTGAATTGTTTTCCGTCTACTACCGTTATTCCTTTAATTGGTAGGACGCCGTGGAATGTATCTCCGGCACTCTGTAGTAATTCGCGTAGTTGTGCCTCATTATCTTGACGCATGCGTTGTTGTTCTAATTGATGTATCAATTCACGACTGTAGTTATTCAAGTTAGTAGTTATAAGTGCTCTGACCGTTCTTAATTTACTATCAAATATTCGAGCACTGTTGATTATCGCTAACTCATGAATATCACTTAGGATATCGAGGTGCTGTTGTGTAAAACTTTCTCCTAACCCGCGAAGATGTGCAAATAATGGTTCAAATTCTATTTCTAAGTACGCTAATCTACGCTGAGGGGTATCTAACATTCCAAGCTGTTGATGTAAACCCTGAACAATTCGATCTAACATACTTTGAATCTCTCCGGTTGATTCTGCGGCTTGTTGTATTGCTGTTGCTATACGTTCGATATTGTCAATATCATTTTGGTGAGGCATATCAACCTCTCCTTCTGGCACTACTTCTGGGGTCTCCATACCTTGCAAATTCAAACTAAACGCAAATAAAAACCGAATTACAATCCGACTAATGGATTTTGCAATAACAGCATGGTGTCCGAGTTTCGCATGTTCGTCATTAAACCTACTAATATAATTCTGATGAGCCCCAGCCCCAGCAGCGGCAGTGTATGCAGCGGTCAGTGTAGCTGTAGTAGTTGTGCCACTCAAATGATTCATTGCATTACATATAAGCCATACTGCTTTATCAAACTTAACTCGAGTTATAAATCCGTCTAATTGTAATAAATAGTCTAATGTTAAATCTAAAAATTCGGTACAATGAGGTAATGCAACAACCAATACAATTAATACGCCGCGATATAGATAAAATACTTTATGGGCCTCATCAATATTAATAGCGCTATCAAAATCCCAATCCGGACCTCTTGCCATTAATAGTGCCGCCGGTATTTGCGAGGGTGCTTGTGCTCCTGATTGCCTGCTTACAGCAGGTGGAACTTTTGGCATTCGTATATTTTTAATGCGTTCACCGTATACTATATTATCACGATAAAAAATAGGTCAGCTTTTCTAAGGTTGCCTTCCCTATATTTCGTTTTCCATCCCCAATTCCCTTGAAATATTCGTATACGTGTTTCAGTTTATTCTTATTCACCGGTTCATATACTTGAGCTGGTGTTCCGGATACATCCGTAGATGAAGGCGGCTGCGTTGATATCTCCGCCGACACACTCTCCTCATACTCGCCAATTTTCCTGTGTAAATCCCCTAAAAACTCATAGATCGATCCGCCGTATTTCGCCAAAATCGCGGAGGCCATCTTCGCGCTCACCCCCGGCACTTGTGCCAGCATAATCTCCCCTATATTCTCTCGAGTAATGTAGTCCCGCTTCTCTTTCTTGGCGCCGACTTCGCTGTATGCCTGCGCCGCGGCGGTCGTCGAATCGTCGTCGCAACTACCGAGATCATACGCAGGCTTCATACCAGTGCCGCCTTCTTTCGCCACCTTGTCCGCAAAATGTAGAATAAAATCGGCAGTTTCGCCTACATTCATCGTACGAATAACCGAAAACCCCTTGTAATAGAGCAGTGACACCATCGCGCTATGTAATGCCGTCTTCGTAATCTGGCTATGTCTCTCGTCATATCGTGCTATGTCGCCTTCAATGATATAGATGATATTGTGGGTGTGAAATCCCGTAGCAGCGGCAGTCTCGATGAGGCGGAAAGATTGTTCTTTATACCGCCCATCTCGAATACTCGCGGCTAAATCCGAGAGGGTCTTTCTCTCGAATATGGCGATGTCCCGTCCTTGTCCTTGTCCTGTTCCCGAGTCATGAAGAATAATATCGCCTAAAGGTAATCTCTCGGATTTGATTTCGTGGTTCGTCGTCGCGGCCGTGATGCCGAGAGATTTGTGCGGATTCTTCGTTTTCATCGTCGGGGTACTCTTTTTAGGCAGCGGGACCTTCATCGTAACTCCATCACCGAGATCCATGATATAATGGTCGGGTTCTGGTGCGGGTGCTGGTGCTGGTGCGGGTTCTGCGGCGATGGTGGCGGTCGGTTTCATCAACTCTAGTAGGTCTTTCTCTCGGCAATCTATTTTGATAATCATCTCGTCGTCGTGTCAATACATAACAATATACTTGTGTGTTTATGTTGTTATATAGTGTGCGTCGCCCCATCCCCCAATTTACAACTTGGGCCCAGAATGCCTCGCAGGGCTCAATCTCTCGATGAACTTGAATACAAAGTCCTTATTCTTGGCGGTTTCGGTGATGGTGTTCCGCATCGCGAAGCTACGCATCTGGCCGGTTCCCGCGGGGGGCGCACCGCCCTTCTTATCGCCACCACCATTCTTCGTATCAGTCTTAATAGAATTGGTGGGACCAGTGCTGTTAAATAAAACGCGACGTGCGACTTTGCTATTTACCATAATTACAGTTGTTATATAATTATCGTATAAATAAATAAATACTGATAGATCTGCTGTTTAAGCCTTGCAGTTCTTGGTGAAGGGCTGTCTGCCCACACCTCCAGTAAGCTTACAGTTGAAGATAAGGTTCTTATCCTTCAAGTACTGATACTGGGCCGCGCATGTATCGAAGCGAATCTTCGCCAAGCAATCGCAGGTAAGGCCTCCTTGGCGATAAGCCACGGACGTCCAACTGCCGCGACCAATCTTGGGGGCGGAACCGGGCATACTGCCGAAATGGCAACCCTTGCTCGTGAGAGAACTAAGTCTAGAAATCCTGCTGGGACCGCTTAACACCATTTTAAAATACTTAATTATAAATACTACCGATATAAAAAATTGATAGGATTTTGCTTAAATACATTGACTCATATATTATTATCCGTCGTCCGTCGTCCGTTATTTATAATGTTTCGTCAACGTGATGCCGCTGCCGCCTCTGCCGCCGCTACCGCTACCGGAAGTAGTAGTGGATCGGACGCGGAAAGTTCCGAAACCGAAAATATCCTTCTAAATATCGCCGAAGACAGCGGCGGTGACGGCGGTGGCGATTCTGGCATCACCGGAGAAAGCGCGCGAACTGGCAAAAATATATACAACGACGATGATATTATACGCGTTGATGACGGTCGTTATGTCTTCAATCCATACAACACTGAAAATGTGGAAATCACGCTGGCTGAGGTGGAAAGCATCCTCGCGCGATACGGCGTGCCTTCCCAAGTCCATAATTTTGAACTATATCGGCGCGCATTCGTCCATCGATCTTATACAAAACGCCCTAAAGCGCTCAATGATCTCGAAAATATAACATTCATGGACCGCCCAGAAGGTGCGATGCCGCTTCATACGAAATCCAATGAACGCCTCGAATTCGTCGGCGATGGGGTGCTCGAATGTATCACGAAATACTACCTCTACCGCCGTTTTCCTAAAGAGAACGAAGGGTTTATGACCGAGAAGAAAATCGCCATCGTCAAAAACGAAACCATCGGCAAATTCGCGCTCGAAATGGGGCTTCATCGCTGGTATATTATATCCAAGCATTCAGAAGAAAAGAAGACGAGAACCAATCTGAAGAAATTGGGGTGTTTGTTCGAAGCGTTCATAGGCGCGATGTTTCTGGATTTCAACCGCGTCCCGATTCGCGATGATGATAAATGGTTTGAGAAGGTGTTTCTTTGCGGAGCGGGTTTCCAAATCGCCCAAATCTTCATCGAAAATGTATTTGAGCGACACATCGATTGGACGAACCTCATCAAGAATGACGACAACTACAAGAACATTCTTCAGGTGAAAATCCAGAAAGAGTTTAAGACAACGCCGGATTATATTGAATTGTCGCACGACCCCGACGCAGGATACGAAATGGGGTTGTATTTATGTTTAGGACAACCGTTACATGAAGTCATCGGTCATCCATCCGCCGCTATTCCGTTTGGGTCACTCGCTGATGGATTTGCCGGTGTTCATCGAATTTGCGAAGAAAGGGGCGGAAAGGCGTTTATCTTCTTCGCGAGGGCTACGCATAAAATTAAGAAGAAGGCGGAACAAATCACGTGCGAAATGGCAATCAAACAAATCGCGAGAATTGCGAAATAAATATAACGACATATGTTAGTATATTCATATGAATGCCTTACAACAATACAATCTTACAAGTCGGCCTGTTCTCGGGCGACCGGAGGGAGGTGGTGGTAGTGGTGAGGGAGCGGCGGCGATGACGAGTGCCTCCGAAAGCGGTGTGACGATTCATTTTTCTCGTAAATTACCGAGACATGTATTGAAAAAACCAAAGGGGGTTTCGGGGTATGCGACGATGATGCGGGAGCGTGAAGATGAGTTTAAACCGGAAATGCCAGTGGAAGGAGAAGGAGAAGAGTCTGGTGCTGCCGCCGCCGCTGCGCCCGTGATTAAAAAAAATACAGGCGGTGTCGTTGTCGATAAAATTCATGCGTCTGATATTGACCGTGAGGCAATTATGGCGAGATTTGCCGCAGCCCGTCGCGGTGTTATTCCTCAATCATTTTCTAGTAAATTCTCTGCGATCGAACCCGCCGCCGGCGCCGATACCGTTCGGCGTAATGATTTGGAGCCAGAATTAGGTATTTCGGGTGAAATGGAGTCGTCGTCGTCGTCGTCGGGCGCACCTATCAAATTGGGCAAACGCGCATTTTTGCCATCGGATGAACCCGTAAAACGAAGTAAGGCTTCCGCTGCGCTTGCTATCGCTGAAGCGAATGAACCAGAAGAGTTTGAAGAAATAAGGCAGCAGCAGCGACCAGAACTCGGGGTCGATGTCGATGTCGCGGGTGAAGAAGCGACGACGGCAGCCGCGGCC
>Ga0209296_1003422_pt1 | contig 10813 bp, 11 predicted proteins | sample S_130206_EF_Meta_FD_187319 | JGI IMG/M metagenome (GOLD analysis project Ga0209296, IMG submission 187319) | Freshwater microbial communities from Lake Simoncouche, Canada to study carbon cycling - S_130206_EF_MetaG (SPAdes) (version 2) | ecosystem: Environmental > Aquatic > Freshwater > Lake ...
CGTAGAAGCGTGGCACTAAGTTCACTAATGTACTTTTACCACCGCCAGACGGCCCTACAAAAGCCACCGACATCCCAGCAGGGATATCTAAGTTAATTCCCCGCACAGCCCACCGCTCATCATTTTTATAGGAGAAGCCCAACGCTTCAAATCGAAGATGCCCTCTGAGTCGTGCAGCTTGTCGCGCTCCAGTTGAGACTTCACTCGGGGTGTCTAATAATTCGAACACGCTCTCAGCTGCTGCTAATCCGCGCTGTAAATTCTCTGCAACACCAGTCACACGCTTAATCGGTGCAGTTAACATTAACATAGCAGCCACAAACGACAAAAAACCACCTACAGTGGATTCATCAGCGCGTGATTGTATCGTTACCAAATAAATGATGAGCGCTAGGACTGTGGCTGCAACCATTTGCACAATGGGCACATTGGCAGCACCTGCCAATGCCTGCTTCATACTATATCGCCTCACCCAATTAGAATGCGCATTAAAACGCTGCATCTCGTATTGCTGACCACCAAATAGTTTCACTACTTTATGCGCAGACACACTCTCTTCAATTACCTGCGTAATATTGCCCATTGCCCTTTGCGTATCCCGGCTTGAATTACGTAAGCGCACATTAATCACTCGAATAATGTACGCAATAATCGGCCCCATAATGAGGCTTAATAAAGTTAGTTTCCAATTTAAATACAACAACCATCCCAATAACCCAGCAATAATGATGGAGTCGCGCACCACCACTGTGACCACACTGGTTGCTGCTGCGGTCACTTGCGTCACATCAAAGGTTAACTTAGAGATTAAATTACCTGTCATATGATCATCATAATATCGAGTAGGCAAGCTCAATAATTTTGCGAACATCTCTTCGCGCAAATCCATCACCACTTTGTTACCCACCCAGCCAATGGCGTACGTGCCTACAAATGAGGACACTCCGCGCACAAAAAAGATCAACACAATGAGTATGGGCGCTAGCGTAATCACCATATTGTCTTTATGCACAAACGTGCCATCTAACATGGGCTTGAGTAGCGCTGGGAGTAAGGGCTCTGTGGCGGCAGTAATCGCCATGCCGATTAAGGATAATGCAAAGGTGCGCCAGTATTTTTTTACATACTGCAACAATCGCAAATACAGTTGTAAATTTGTCATTTCATTCATGACGCGCACTGTATCAGGATTCACTGCTAACGTCTGCATTGGAGCAATGCCTCATGCAGCACGTCAGCAGTGCGCCCTTATCTGAATAATTGCACGTAACTTATTGATTTACATGCAATTCAATGAACATCTACGGCTCCACCCCAATATCCTTAACTGCTACTTCGGTTGATAGATTAGGCTCAGAAATATCTCTGCCTTAGGCGTGTTGTAGCCATACGCTAACTGGTAATCAGCATTAAAAGCATTTTGAATTTTCAGTCGCGCTGTCCAATCAGAATCGATTTTCTTACTGCCATACAGATTAAACACCGTATAGCTTGAAAGATTTTCCGTGCCATCCACCCGTCGACTCGACGCGTAGACCTTGGTCCCCACCTCATAGCCTGCATCCCACTGACGGCTCACATCCATGGACCCGTATTGCTTCGCACGGCGCGACAATTGCAAATTAGTTTGCACATCGCGCGGATCTTGAGACACCGCTGAAAACCGTACGCTATATTGTTCCCAATGTGCGCTTGCGGTGAGTTCGTAGCCCTGATTTTGCACTTTAGGTACATTGGCATAGGTGGAGCTCGCGTTGGTGTAGACAATTGCATTATCAGTTTTGGTCTCAAAGCGCACCAATCGCAACAAGGCTTTTGGGTGGCTATAGACTAAGCCGGCCTCTGTACTGCGATGTGTTTCCGGATTTAAACTGGTATTCCCACCATAGCCAAACAATTCGCCAGCTGCGGGCGCACGAAATGCCGTAGAAATGGCGCTGGTTAACTTCAACCCCTCAGTGAGGTAATAGCCAATTCCCAGCAGGCCCGTATCGGCCCGACTACGCTTATTGCTGCCCGAGCCCGTTGCTAGAATATCGTCATGCCGAGCGTTCACTTGAACATCAAACTGCTGAAAACGATCGTTATAGCCCACAAAATACCCATCAGACTCGCGTTTTACGGTGTCGCCATAAGACGTATAGTCAGCTCGCACGGTCTCTGTGCCAAAGTTCAGCAGACCGCTGCCCAACTGATAACGATTAAACCACCGGCTTGCGACCTGATTACCCTCTGAATACCCCCCATTATCGGTCGACAACTGCACACCATTTTTATAATCTTTATATTGCAAGGTCGACTGCGTGACATCTAGACTGGTTTTCCATTGATCGGTCAGTTGATAACTCCCAAATAGACTCAGATCATCGCTGCTGGTTTTAAACACATGCGTATCGGTTGTATCTGCGGCACTGGTGGCATACAAATCGTCATAACTAAACCGATTCCGCGCTACATTCACCCGCGCTCCTAATTCTAGGCGCGTATTGACTTTGCGAATCAAGCTGGCAATCAAGGCCTGATTCGTCGTGCCGTCATTGTCAGGGTTGGCGTAGGGTTGCTGGGTAGTATTCACCGCAGAAACACCAGTAGTGCGGTACTGCGATGTGGCAATATTAAAACGATACTGCTCGACCTCGCCGCCATAACCCACACTTACATTTGAGGTGTTGTGCGAACCCACAGTCATACTGGCGTAGACTTTGGGTGTACCCACACCTTGGCGCGTGGTAATACTAATCACCCCGCCAATTGCCGCCTCACCGTACAAAGCACCGGCATTACCGCGTAAAATCTCAATTTTTTCAATTTGGCCTAGCGGCAAATCAACCGCCTTCACCGTGCCAATACTATCGACTTGCGATTTCACCCCATCCACATAGACGGCCATGCTAATGCTGTTCTGACCTCTTAAAAAGAACGAGGTTACCGCACCTGGGCCGCCGTTGCGGCCAAACTCAAACCCTGCCTCGCCTTGGAGCAAATCTGCCAAGGTTGCAGCCTGCGCCCGCTCAATGTCTTTACGGTTAATCACCGTCACCGATGTCAACACATCGGCCAAGGACTGCTCAATTCGCGAGCCGAGCACTACAACTGGATTCAAGGTTTCATCGGCAACACCACCGGCCGCTTCCACCCCACCACTCAGGGCTAGACCTGCTACCAATACACCCTGTAATACGCTTAAACCATAGCGCTTGCTATGATCTTTGTCTGAATCACACTGCATGAGAATCTACCTCGGTAAAGCGTGCCCGCCGCACGCGTGATCTATCCGGAAGCACAGTCACGCGAGGAAGCACGGCCACGAGCGCAGGCAGATTCACCATGGTCAATCTAATAAATAGATGCCCTAGGAGTAAATCCGACGCTTCGTCAGCTGACCGCCCTGCGCGGCTCTACCTGACACGAATAATGGGCCGGTCTCCGGGCTAACAATCACACCATCGCCGCCTTCCCATGTCGAACTCAACACAGTGGCTTTTGACGCGGGTTGCATGCTCACCATCACTGCATGCGGATTGCTTACCGTTGCGGGGGCAGCACAGGGTTTGACTCATTGAGTCGCACCTGTTTCCCGTTTAACTAAAGTCCTCGCGGACCTTAGCACCCATCACTCCACCCACTCCAAAGGCTTGCGGGAGCGATTGAATTGAGTGGAACGGATTATACGGCCTTAATTTCATTGCATTTTTATTATTTAAGATCTGATTTGGTTTAATAGTGAACGATCACTTACAACCATCTTATTGATACTTTATGTTTTAAACTACATTCAGTATCATCTATTAGTAGTTGACTTCAATCAATATTTTATATTATATTGAAATCATGGAAGCCGAACTCACCTCTTTAGAAAATAAAATTACTCAATTTATTGAAGTCAATGAACACTTGCGCGAAGAAACCCTTAAACTTCGCCAAGAGATCGCTTCTATATCGCAACGCAATAAGCAGCTGGAAGAACGCATTACCCTGGCTAGCTCGCGCTTAGAACGTATCGTTGAGCAACTGCCTGAAGAGAATACATGAGCGCCGAACCTGCAGGATTACAAATCACCATCATGGGTCGCGAGTTTCGCGTGGCCTGTTCTGAGGCTGAGCAAAAGGGATTGCTCGAAGCCGTTGAATACCTCAACGAACGCATGCAAGAAGTCCGCGATCGCTCGAGCGTGATTGGGCTAGACCGCATTGCCATCATGGCGGCACTCAATATCACCCACGAATTCCTCACCATCAAAGTCGGTGGCGTTGATATTGCTGAGACCCGTCGCCGCATGAAGCGGATGGAAGCATCGATCGACCAAGCCATGGCGCGCCAAAACAAACTGTTTTAAACCACCCGCGCTGTGTAGCACCCATCGTCCAAGCTTGACCTCAAAATAACCACTCGTACTGTTGTCTGCGCCACTGGAAGCCAACAATCGCGCACTGCACTGCGGATGTGATACTCTGCAAGTGACGATCTTCGTAATCTCTTAGTCTCTTAGTCTTTTAGATTCCCCTGCGGTGCGGTTGTGGGCCATATATTCTTTGGACCAATAACTTTGCATAGGTTATCAGCCCAAGCAGTCTCGGTGTGCGCGTCCCTTGCGGATGTACCTAAAGAGGCTCGGTTGGTGACCGCCTTGAACCTTTGGTTCAGGATGCTGGTTCACAAATGCACAGGCGGGGGACCCCATTCTCGATACACAGCGTTTGATACACATGCTTGATCACGACTATCATTACTACCAACACTACCAACACTACCAACACATCCAACACTTTCATCGCAATCATCACCATCCACACCCCACTTCATTCATACTGAATATGCGCTACTGGCTCATTAAATCCGAACCCGACGTCTACGGCATACACGATCTCGCCCGCGACGTCACCACCCCCTGGACAGGCATTCGCAACTACCAAGCGCGTAATTTTATGCGCGACCAAATGAAGCCTGGCGACCAAGCCTTCTTCTACCACTCCAACTGCAAAGAACCGGGCATAGTTGGCGTTGCCGAAGTCGCCTCACCCGCCTACCCCGATGCCACCCAGTTTGACGCCAAAAACAAATACTTCGATGCCACCGCCAGCCGCGAAGAGCCGCGCTGGGTCCATGTCGACTTCCGCTTTGTGCGCGAAACCACCGCCATCACCCTCAATCAACTGCGCACCCATCCCGAACTGGCCCAAATGCGCATACTCGCCAAAGGCAACCGACTCTCCATCACGCCAGTTGACCCGGCGCATTGGCGCTTTATACAACAGCTGATAAAGGCATAAATTGCCTCACGCCATACAGGGCTAAGGACTGCTATGTTTGAATGGTGGTGGGCATATCTTGCACTTGGTGCATTTGTCGGCTTCTTTGCTGGCCTACTTGGCATAGGCGGGGGTGCGGCCATTGTGCCAATGCTGGCGTTTATCTATACCGCCAAAGGTTTTGTGCCGGACCACGTGGTGCATTTGGCCCTAGGCACCTCAATGGCCTCGATACTATTTACCTCCGTCTCCAGTGTCCGCGCACACCACCAACACCGCGCCGTACACTGGCCCACCGTCGGCCGTATGGCGCCTGGTGTGATTATCGGCACCTTTGTTGGCGCACTCATTGCCAGCAGCCTGAACGTGCGCCTACTGACCATTGTATTTACCCTACTGATTTACTACCTGTCCTCACAAATGTTCTTTGGGCGCAAACCCCAACCCAACCACCTACCAATGACCACACTCAGCGCCAGCCTCACCGCCGCAACGATTGGTGTGATGTCTAGCCTCACCGCCACCGGTGGCGCAGCCTTAGTGATTGCCTATTTAGTCAAACGCGGCACCACCATTCACAACGCCATCGGCACAGCAGCCGCGATTGGCTGGCCGCTGGCTGCTGCCGGCACTGCAGGCTACATCATCAGTGGATATTCTGTTGCGGGCTTGCCCCAATACAGCATCGGCTACATCTACCTGCCCGCACTGGCCGGCATCGTCACCGCCAGCATAGTACTCGCCCCCGTAGGCGCACGCCTTGCGCACCGCACATCGGGCACCTTACTCAAAAAAATATTCGCGTTAATCTTATTCCTACTGGCGACAAAAATGCTGTGGCGCTTTTTGTAAGCAATCCGCCATAGGTTAGCATTTGCATAGCCCTATTTATCGCTTTAGATCGATCTACCTTTTAGATTAAATGTCATCGATATTCACGCTGGCCACCGCATTGCACTATTGACAAACCCTGCCGTATGTAATAACTTTGTAGCAACAGGAGTGATGATGCAAATCAATATTCGTAAAATCGGCAATAGCAAAGGCATCGTCATACCTAAACCAATGCTTGCCCAAGTCGGACTAGATGACCAAGCAATGGCTGATGTCACTATTGAAAATGGTGCCATCTTGTTAAGAACGCCTGCCAAACCCTTACGCACTGGATGGAGCCAAGCGGCCAAAGCACTCAATGCCGCGGCTCAAGATAGCTTGGTATTGGGGGAGTTCTCCAACACTGACGATACGGATTTAGTTTGGTGAGGCGCGGTGAAATCTGGTTAATCAACCTCGATCCCACCGTTGGCAGTGAGATAAAAAAAGCACGGCCCTGCGTCATCGCATCCCCTAAAGAACTCAATGACAACCTGAGAACTGTCATAGTGGCCCCGATGACATCCCAAGGATTTTCAGCACCTTTTCGGATACCCATCACACATGGTGGCAAAAAAGGATGTGTCTTATTAGATCAAATCCGAACGGTAGACAAAATCCGACTGGCAAAAAAACTGGGCGTGGTTTCCCCAAAAACCCTATCTGCGATGTTAGCCACATTACAAGAAGTCTTTGCTGAATAATAAATATACGCGTTAATCTGATTCCTACTGGCGACGACAATGCTGTGGCGCTTTTTGTGAGCGCCTTAGGGTGCCGATAGCCTGATATGGCCTACAAACCAACAATATAATTTCACGCACAACCGTATCAACTATAAAGTTTATTTTCATATTTATATCAAAATAAACATCATTAAATTAATTACATTTGATCAAAATTGAATTTGATTTCAATTTAATAGTGTAAATGGATCAGGCATAGCGTTTAAGCGTGCGCTTACGCCTTGCGATCGAAACAAATCGCGGGGCATCGTCAGTAATGGGTGCTATGCGGGGCGGGCGGGCTTGCATACAATGCGTGCGTAATTATGCAACCCTTTGCATAAAAATTGCCTTGTCTGTGTCGGTAAAAGGTGGGCATACGTTAGCCATCTAACCCATAACTTTTTTATATTTATTAACGAGATTAAAGAGCCTCATATGAGCCAACACGTTCAAGCCTTTGAAAGTCATGGAATCCACAATACTTTATCCGAACTTCAAAAAACTTTAGTGGACATTAATCAATCCGTCGCTCCAGAAGATCACGTTGCGTATCTAGCACGTACGAATAAACTCACCAAGTCTGTTCAACATCTCATTCATGCAGCAGATCCTGATCTCACATCGGAATCAGTACTGAATAGTGTTAAAGAAAAACTCGATAAAGCACTTGATTTTATTAATGACTATAAAAACCAAGGCCCACAATCTAAGGATATTAATTGTTTAAAAGATGCCTCGGAGCGTGTAGTTGAAGCCTGTCTGCTAAGTGCACCCCTCACGCTTACTTCATATCCAATAAATTCAGAAGCTCACTTAAGCAGTTTAAATACCTATAAATTACAAGCAGAAAAGCTACTGACTACCAGATCGGATCAAGTTGAAAAATTTGACAGCTTTTATAAAAAACTTTTGAAGATACAACAAATCCATTCGACTGGCAACGTAGAACCTAGTTTTGAAAATAAACTTAAAACATTAGAAGCGGAATATAAAACAAAATTCGATACCCTTTATACGAAAATTAACGGCCTTGTCGACAGTGCAACTAATGTTGGATTAGCCGGAGCATTTCAAGATCTTAAAGACAAATCAGGCATTGCCAAATGGATATACCAAGGAGTATTTTATTGTTTATTATTTGTAATGATAGTTGTCGGTATTTATTTTGTTTATACGCTTAATCAGATTAAAGATTTAAAGTTGGTAGATATTCTTTTGCATCTATTACAAAATCTTCCACTTTGGGCAGTTGGAACATGGCTAGGATTTAATCTCAACAAGCGTGCAAATGAAGCAGCAAGGTTGGAACAAGAATATGCTCATAAAGCGGCGGTTACCAAATCGTATCAAAGCTTTAAAGACCAAATGGACAAGCTTACAAATAACGACACTGAACTCCATACGGATCTAAAATCAAAGCACATTCAAGTGGCAATTGATGCAATCGGCTATAACCCATCGCAAATCTTAGACAACAAACACGGTGAGTTACCACCATTCTTGGCGCTGCTACAAAAAAACCCAGAGTTACTTTCAAAACTTGAAAAACAATTCACCGTACTTCTTGAAAAACAATTCACCGTACTTAAAGACCAATAACTGACCTCACGCTTCGTAGCCCAGCCACACCCCTCCACGTGTGGCTGCCCCCCGCACTACCTCCCCCTTCACCCCTTACACAATCTTCCGACTGCGCAAATCTGCAATCGCCGCCGCATCCAGATGCAAGGCGTCACGCAAAACCTCCTCGGTGTGTTGCCCCAAGGTGGGTGGTGGTAGGTGGTATTCAATTGGTGTGGCTGAAAAACGCATGGGGCTTGCTACCAAGGGTAGCTTGCCCGCTGTGGGGTGGTCGAGCTCGATCTTCACGCCACGCGCTACGACTTGGGGTTCTTCAAACACTTGCGCCAAGTTATTAATCGGGCCGTTGGGCACACCTGCCACCTCTAGCGCATCGACCCAATCGCGGGTGGTGCGTTGGGCGAAGATGTCGTTAAGTAGGCGGGTGATTTCTACGCGGTTTTCTACGCGCTTGCCGTTGGTGACAAATCGCGGATCTTGCGCCAGCGCCTGACAGCCCGCAGCTTCGCAAAACTTTTTAAATAAGTTGTCATTGCCACACGCCAAAATGATGTCGCCATCTTTGGTGCGGAAGGTTTGATACGGCACAATATTCGGGTGCGCATTGCCTAAGCGCCCAGGCGCCTCGCCCGTGGCGAGGTAATTCATGCTTTGGTTGGCCAGGAACGCGACTTGGGTGTCTAAGAGTGCCAAGTCTAGGTGTTGCCCCACGCCAGTCTCGGCTCTGTGCGCAATGGCGGCACACACCGCTATCGAGGCATACATGCCTGTCATCAAATCCACAATCGGCACGCCCACGCGCTGCGGGCCACCGCCGGGTAAGTCGTCACGCTCGCCGGTCACGCTCATTAAGCCACCCATGCCTTGCACCATAAAGTCGTAGCCGGGGCGTTCGCGGTAGGGGCCGGTGTGGCCAAAACCCGTTACTGAGCAGTAAATCAGCCGCGGGTTAATTTTGCGTAAATCGTCATAGCCCAAACCATAGCGGTCTAAGTCGCCAAATTTGTAGTTCTCGAGTAAGACATCGACCTGGGTGGCTAATTGCCGCACCAAGGCTTGGCCTTCGGGGTCGGACAAATTGACGGTCATTGATTTTTTACCGCGATTGGCGGCAGCAAAATACGCTGATTCGCGGGTGTCTGCGCCGGCGGCATCTTTTAGCCACGGTGGGCCAAACGCCCGTGAGTCATCCCCTGCACCCGGACGCTCGACTTTAATGACTTCTGCTCCCAAGTCAGCGAGATTCTGTCCTGCCCAAGGCGCGGCTAACACGCGCGATAAATCTAAAACTTTAATATGCGATAACGGACCAGCCATCATTTTCCTTTGTTGATCAATTAAAATTAAACAATCGTAACAATTAAATAAAAAATAAAATAAAATAAAATATTTTAAAATCAAATACTTACTGTATTTTTTGGCATGCGTATTACGTTACAGATTAGCCAGCTTATCGCCCGGTAAAGCGGGGCGTCTGTTTGGCCAGAAACGCATCGTAACCGATTCGGTAATCGGCGGTGGCAAAGTAATCAAAATTGGCGCGCCGCTCGGCATCAGTCAAGGGCTGTGGTGCCGGCGTTAGACGCCGAATCATCTGCTTATGCCAGCGCGCCACCAAGGGCGCGCCCGCCACTATACGCGCGACGCTGGCCGCCGTCTCGGTAGCCAGCGCCGCATCCGACACCAAGCGCGTGAGCAGGCCTTTGGCGGCGGCCTCCTCTGCACACCATACGCGGCCCTCGACCAATAACTCAAGGGCAACCGCGCGCCCAACCAAAGGCAGTACAGCCGCTAGCTCATCATAGGCAATGGCAAACCCCAAGCGATTAATCGGCACACCAAAGCGCGCGCTGGTAGCCGCTATGCGCAGATCACATTGACAAGCCAACTCCAGACCGCCCCCCACACAGGGGCCGTAGATCATGGCCACTGTTGGATGCCGACAATCGCCCACCGCGCGCAATGCGCCATAGACCCACTCACGGTGATAGACCTCGCCTTGGGCGGCGTTGTTGCGCAAGGTCGCAAATTCGGCAATATCAGCACCGGCGGCAAACGCTTGCTCACCGGCTCCGCGCAACACCACACAGCGCACGGCATCATCAGCAGAGACTTGTTGCATCACCACCGCCAGTTGTTGCCACATGGCTACGGTGAGCGCATTTAACTTGTCTGGGTTGTCGATCAGCACGGTGGCGACCGCACCCTCGCGCTGGAGCCCAATAGCACCACTCGTCATGCCGTTGTTCTCATCATTGTTCTCATCGTTGTTCTCATCGTTGGCTGCTGAAGGTTTAGATCCCGTTTACGGATTTACTTTACGAAATAATATGTATGACCAAAAATCATACCAGCCAGCGCCTGTGTGCATTTAACTTGGC
>Ga0209296_1003425_pt1 | contig 10807 bp, 9 predicted proteins | sample S_130206_EF_Meta_FD_187319 | JGI IMG/M metagenome (GOLD analysis project Ga0209296, IMG submission 187319) | Freshwater microbial communities from Lake Simoncouche, Canada to study carbon cycling - S_130206_EF_MetaG (SPAdes) (version 2) | ecosystem: Environmental > Aquatic > Freshwater > Lake ...
CGCGCCGGTTGTGCCATCGACGCCATCGGCGCCATCAACTCCCGCCGGCTCGCCTCGCCCCTAATTCCAACTCTCCCCCTTCGGCCAATCGGCGCTGCGCTGGCGTTCTGCCATGCAAATCAAGCGCTCCAGATCCACTATCGCATCGCGGACAATGCCCGCGCGCCGAATTGCATTCGGTTCCGCAAGCAATTGATATCGAGCTTCTGCATTGCGAACCAATGCATACCCAGCCACTTCGATCGCTGCATGAGTTGGCACGTCATCACGAGCAAACCAATCGAGCACATGTCGCGCCGCAATGACACGCTCCAAGCGCGGGCGTGCGAGCAATGCATGCATCGCACGGCGAACTCGCAACATGCGTGGACGGTTCACATCGAGCGGCTCAAGCGGCTGCAAATCCGCCATGCGATACGGCCGCGATTCGTCTGCTTCATGCATCGCAACGATCTTTGCCCGCGCAACTCCGTGCAACATGATGTCATGACGGCCATCCGGCAAGCGCTGATGCTGAACGATCCGACCCACGCACACCACCGGGCGGAGCGCGGGCGCGCCTGCATAGGAATCACGCCAGCCTTCACCCGCAAAGGTTGCCATGGCAATCGGCGCGGCGTGGTCAAAATCCCCTGTCAGCGAAGCGCCCAGCGCATCAACCACCATGCTCCGGTAGCGCGGCTCAAACACGTGCAGCGGCTGCAATGCGTGCGGCAGCAACGACACCGTGGGCAGCGGGAAGAGCGCTATCGGCTGCGAGAAGTCAACTGCATCGGCGTCGAACATGCGCTGAATAGTAGGCAGACCAAGCTCACGGCGTTCGAGTGCGAAGTTCAATACAACCCTCGCCACTCTCGCGCCGAACATCCCGGCGCCGGCTGACTACCTCGCGCCATGCGTCGAGCACACCAAGCCGATCCAACGTAGCCACCGCGGTGCTCCCCAAGAGGTCGCATTCTGCCGCAGGAACCAAGCCGTCGGAGAGAATCTTCATGCGCCGCCACAGTTCCCGGCGCTGGCTGCGCAGTGGGTTGGAGGCGTCCACCAGTCGGTCGTGGGTGGCCCGCTCTTCTTCACCCATAAATGCAATCGGCGGCGCTTCAAGTACAGCGGTGCCGAGGCGGCCCCACTCTTGCCAAAAACCAGCCAGATCTGCCACGGTTGCCGAACGCCGCTGCATACGCGGCACCACAAATGGCAAGCCAAAGAGATCAACATCCGCACCACCTGTGGCTCGGCGCAGGTCAAGCAATCGGCGCACGTTGGCGAGCGCATCTTCATAGCGATCAAATCCCATGGTGTCGCGGTACGTGTGCGCGCACGCCGCATGCAATTCAACGCTGACAACATCAACGCCCGCGTCAACCATCGCACTAATCACTCCAGACGATGCCAACAATTCCGTACGCACATGCACTGCGCGCACTCCGGCATGCTTTGCCATACGAATAAACGTCGGAAGCTCTTGATGACGCATCGGATCACCTAATCCAGCAAAGCTGATGACCACATCCCGTGCATCAATCAACTGTTCCAGAATGCGTTCCATGAGCGCATGTGTCATCGGTGGTCGCTGAATGGTTCCATAGCGATGCGGACTGGCACTGCCGTTGGCAAACCGACCGGTGCACAACTCAATGAGTAAGTGCTGCGGAGCAAATGTCGGCAGCGCTGCATATTGCCGCTCCAGTGCTGGAATAATTTCTGTCCACCCCGGAAAGGCACTGCCGCGTTCCGGCAGGATCGGCTCCAGCCCACGGCGCATACGCAACTTCGAACGCGGCGAATCAAAGATGGCGCGCACGGTGGCAATGCGTGCCGCAAACGGCGCATGCACCACCCAGCGCGGCGAGCTGCGCAAGTCGTAATTCCACTTACCGCGCAGACCAGCCATGGCCCCCACCGTTGCGCCCGGGCCTCGTTCCGCCAACGAACGCAGTGCATCAACACCAGCGGCGCACGGAGAAAGCCCCGGCGGAGCGTCGCCAAAGACCACGCCCCGGCGACCAACCGCCTCAAAGCGAGTGGCTACATCCTCAATGCCAGCGCCTCCATCAATCAGCACCAACGGCCAGTCCGCGCCGATGATCATGGCTCCGTCAATGCGACGCGCCGCAAGGCAATCAGCGATCGCTTCCGGAGCCAACATCTCATCAAACACGGTGGTTCCACCGATGCCGCCGCCCCACAGAGATTCGCACCACAATCGACTGGCAGCAATGGATTGCCACTCCGGCCCACGCAGTGGGCACGTGCACGCTTCCACTTCTACCGGAACGCGTACACGAACATTGCCTATCAGTTCCTTCATGGCGTCCGGCGCATCCGTCAGAACAATAATCCGCTCAATGCACTGCGCGCTCGCCATGCGTTCAATGGTGCGCACCAGTACCGGCCGCCCACCAAACTCGCTATCCAAGTGGCGCGGCACTCCGGTGCCACCAAATTGCGAATCAGCAACAATGAGTCCAACAATGGAGCGCGCCTGACGCGCCGGACCAACATCAATATCAATGCGCGGCGCAGGTAAACGGCGCGGCAGTGGCAGCGGTCGACGAACCACTGCATGGCGCAAAAGCACTTCGCGGATCGGCATTTCTGTTGCGTCGGCAACTACTCCCGCGCCCGCATCAAGAACCCGCAGCCCAGCTTCGCGATCGGCACTCACAAAGGCGCGCACGCGGCGCATGGCCGAGTCATGAAATTCACGGCGCTGCATACCCAGGCGCCACTCCAGCGTTGCAAGTGTGGTGAACGGGTTGAGTTGCGCGCTCCACGCGGAATCCAACGCGGTGCCACGGACATGCCACACCCCATCAAGCCCAAGCGGATCCACGCCGACTAATGCCACGGGATCACAGCCAATATGTCGAAGCAATCGATGCGCACGCTCCTCCGCACGACCAGCGCCCAATGAACCAAACTGCGCGGAGTCACTACCGCCTTCACCAGTGAGGCGCATCGGCCCATTCCACCATCGTGACGCCGCTGACTCCAGCACTGCGGGAGCAAAGAGCGTGGTGCTGGAAAGTAGGCGCGCAGGAAGTTGCCCAAGAATTGCCTCTAAGTCCGGCTCCTCAACACCAAGCACCACCGCATCCGGCGCAATCCCCGCAGTAACCAGCGGTCGAAGTGCCCCGGTCGTACACACCATGATGTACTTACTGCGCGGCCCAGGATCAGCAAGCGCAGAGAGCGCCTGCGCCAGTGATGGCCCCTCGGCTACCAATATTCCCAATGAACCAGTGCACGCTCCGGAAAGATCCGCAACTCCATCAAGATGCTGGGCAGTGGGAACCGAAGCCATGACCGCTATAGGCTACGAGCGCGGCAGACTGAGTGCAGGAGGCCGGTCGCCACGGACATCCCTACTGTGAACATTGAACTTCCATCCACACCACTCTTCACCGCGCTCTTTGCCGAAAGCCCATGGACGCTGGCCTTTCCCATACTGGTGGTGGCCGCCGCGCTCGCATGGTGGGGTGCGCGCACCGACCGCGTCCGCGCCATCCTGGCAGGCGTGGCCATGATGTTGTGTGCGGCCGCAATTCTTGCACTTGCAGCAGTACAAGTATCGCCAGGCGAACACGCGCGCGAAACCGTTCAAGCACTGGTCGCGGCCGCAGAGTCCGCCGACCTGCAGCGATTTCAGGCCTGCTTCGCACCGGATGCATCGATGCACTACGGCGGACCGGAGAGCCCGGGTAATGACTTAGAACGATTGATGCGCGCAGCTGAAAGCTTAAAGGGCAAACACCGGATCGAATCAAATTCCGTCACGGAACTTTCCATTGCCACCAAGGATTCCGAATGCGGCGTCGTCTTGCTTGGCTGCCGCACCACTACCGCTTCCAGCTATGCAGCAGTCCCCACGCGCTGGTGGATCGAAGTCCGCCGCCAAGCAAACGGCGAGTGGCTGATTGAACGACTCGCGTGGATCGAATTGCTGAATCAAGTGCCCGCACGGGGCACGCTCTGACGATCACTTGCCCTGCACAGCAGCGGCAATCTCACGAACCGCACGCTCAATTCCAGCCGCATCAACATCGCGATGCGTCACTGCACGAACGCGCTGCGGATCGAGACCCATCATCCGAACACCCCTTGATTCCAAGCGCGCACACAGGGCCTGCGCCGTTCCGATCGCAGGATCAACGTGGAAGAACACCATGTTGGTGGGCGTTTCTTCGGGACTGACATGCGGGCGCAAACCACGCACGGCAGAGATTCCACGCGCAAACGCCTTCGCATTCGCATGGTCTTGCGCCAATCGGTCCACGTTGTGCTCCAGTGCAAAGATCGCCGCAGCGGCAAGCAAACCGCTCTGCCGCATACCGCCTCCAAACATCTTTCGAAATCTCCGCGCGCGCTCAATGAACGCTGCTGGGCCAACAAGGGCGCTTCCGACCGGGCACCCCAGTCCCTTGGAAAAGCACACACTCACCGTATCGGCATGCTTGGCGAATGCGTCGGCCGAGTAACCACCAGCAACGCACGCGTTAAAGAGGCGCGCGCCGTCAACATGCACGTGGAGACCGTGGGCATGCGCCTCACGCGCCACCCGCTCCCAACGATCCATGCCCCACACCGTTCCGCCCCCGCGGTTCTGCGTGTTTTCCGCTACCAGCATCTTGCTCACCGGGTGATGAATATTGCGCGTGCGAACGGCGGCAGTCACATCATCAGCACCAAACAAGCCACCGTCACCGCGAACGGTCCGCACCATGGCGCCACTCAACGCCGCTGGTCCGCCGGTTTCGTAGTGAATGATGTGACTCTCTTCATGGGCAATGATTTCATCGCCGGGGCCACATGCCACGCGAATCGCCAGCTGATTGGCCATGGTTCCACTTGGAACGAACACTGCTGCTTCTTTACCCAAGCGCGCAGCGATCATTGCTTCCAAGCGCGCAACGGTTGGCTCATCGCCAAGCACGTCATCCCCAAGCGGAGCGGAGCGCATCGCATCCCACATCGCCGCGCAGGGCTGGGTGACTGTGTCCGAGCGAAGGTCGACCGAATGTTCAGCGTTGTTATGCATACCTGTCACTCTTCTTTGATTACGCGGCGCGCATCAGAAATTCAAAGCATGCATGTCGGCCGGAACAAACTTGCCGTCCTTGCGCACAATCTCTCCGTCAAACGCCACCGTTCCGCCGCCGTATTCCGGGCGCTGAATGCACACCAAATCCCAATGGATTTCGCTGCGATTGCCATTCTCAGTCTCCTCATAGCAGCGGCCCGGCGTGAAGTGGAAACTGCCGGCGATCTTCTCGTCAAACAGGATGTCCTTCATCGGATGCATGATCAGCGGATTGAAACCAAGCGCAAACTCACCGATATAACGAGCACCCTCGTCGGTATCAAAGATCGCTTCCAGTTCCCTCTGATTCTGATCTGCCCAGCACTTCACCACCCGTCCCTTGGAGAATTCCAAGCCGATGTTCGTGAAACTGATGCCATTGAACAGCGTGGGCGTGTTGTATTGCAGAATGCCTTCCACACTGTCGCGCACCGGCGCAGTGAAGCATTCGCCATCCGGAATATTGCGCTCGCCGCAGCACGGAACCACGCCAATTCCCTTGATTGAGAAGTGCAGATCGGTCTTGCCTGGTCCCTTGATATGCACCTTGTCGCACGCCTGCATGCGCTTCTTCAGTGGCTGCACGTCGCGGTCCATCTTTGCGTAATCCACCAGGCACACATCAAAGTAGAACTTCTCAAAGTCCTCCGTCGACATCTGCGCCAACTGCGCCATGCTTGGCGACGGCCAGCGCAACACCACCCACTTGGTGTGGTTGACGCGCTGCTCAAAGTGCACGGGCTTGGCGTACAGCTTGCCAACAAGTTTCATCTGCTCCGGAGCAATGCCACTCATCTCACTGACATTCGCAGCGCCGCGAATACCCACGTAGCACTGCATGTGCTTCATACGCTCCAGGTCGCATTCGCCCCAGATCCGCAGACCTTCCTCACCGCTCTCCTTGTTGAGGGCACGCATGACCCGGTTGGATCGAAGCGTCACGTGCGGATGACCGCCCGCCGCGCGCGTCGCTTCCACCATGGCCACGGCCATGGATTCCGGAGCATCAAAGAGCTCAAGGAGCAGATGCTCCCCAGGCTTGACCTGGCAACTGTGGCGGACGAGGAGTTCGGCGAGCTTCTGGTGGCGATGGTCCATGGGGGCGAGCATCGTATGCCGGGACACACCCCCTTCTTGACGAAATATTTGCATGGACTCTTGCAGGACTTCCGTATAGTTTGGGAGAAATGCAGCGAATCACCTGCCATACCGGTGCCACGCTCATCGAGGTCATCACGGCCTCGTCGGTGGGTGTGCTTCTCCTCTCCGTGGCGGTTCCCGTTGGCCACGCCATCCGCGTGGCAGGGACCACCGAACAGGACGCGGCACAGCAGCAGACCATCCATGCCGCCATGGTTCGCGATTCCAAGGGCAACCCCGGCGAGCGACTGCCCACGCCAGGACTCCTCAACCGACTGCCGTACAACGGCCAGCAGGTTCCCGGCGAGGGTGGCGAGGATTACGCGCAGAACAAGACCCAGAACCTCTACTCCGCGTGCATCGCCCGCGGGCTGTTCGGGCCGCAGATCCTGATTGGCGCCACCGAGGTCAACCCGGTGGTCGAGACGTACACCGCCTACAACTACAACGCGTACCGCCCGGACGCCGATTCCTACTGGGATCCGAACATGCAGGCGAAGATCGACGCATTGCCCGGCACCGACAAGTGCCACACCTCCTTCGCCCATCAGCTGCTCTGCGGCCTCCGCAAGGAGGTGCATTGGAGGGGCACCGCGGACTCGAATCGCCCGCTGATCTCCACGCGTGGCACCAGGAATGGGGTCAATTCCGGCGACAGTTACGTCCGAAGCCCCACGCTGCGCCTGCATGGCCCCCCCGACAGCTGGGAAGGCAACGTCTGCTACGGGGACAACCACGTTGAGTACACAACGTCGTTCTACCCGCCGCGGTCCACCTGCGGCTGCGGCACGTACAACGCGGGAGTCGTGACGCCCGACAATCTGTTCCGGTGCGCAGGCACGACGCCAGGCGAGTTCATGGGCAGCGGCTGCGTGGACGTGGGCCCGAGCGGCGCCCTCAATCAGTGGGCCGGCGTCGACGCCATGCTTGGCATCCACCCCTGGAGTGCGACCAGGTACATCGTCATTCCCTACTACGACTCCGTGAACGTTCCGTAAGCGCGCACGGTGTTTTCACATCATCACGGAGCGCCGGGGCTACGGCAGATTTCGTGGTCTCCGCGTCGTGGTCTCCGCGTCGCCACGCGTGCCGACGGTCACGGATTGCACGGACCCCACCCGGCCAGCAGCAGCCCCAGGTCGATTCCATCGACGATCCCGTCGGCATTGATGTCCGCGCGACCGAATGCCGAGCCGAAAGCGCTGAGCAGCAATCCGAGGTCCGAGCCCCCGACGCCGCCATCGGCGTCAAGGTCGCACGTGCAATTGCTCGCCGTTGCAACCGCGAAGGTGCCGCTGACGCAGAGCTCCCTGGCCGGCGCAAGGTCCGAAGGCGGCACGGATCGACCAGTCAGGATCCGCACCGATCCATCTGCGAGCAGCACGGCCGATGTGTCATAGGCCGCCGTGATCGCCTTCACGGGCGGAAGATCGGCGGGACCACCCCACACCGTGCCATTGGCGCGGAGCGCAATGGTGAACGCCCGGCCGCATGCGATCTGGACTGCGCCGACCGCGTCCGTTGCCTGCACCGCGCCCCACTGCACCACCGTCCCGTCACCACGCAACGCTGCGGACACGCGTTGGCCTGCCGCTAGCTGAACCGCACCGGTCGCACCGGCGGGGACGTCGCACTGCCCGAAGGCATTCCAGCCCCACGCGCGCACCGCGCCAAATTGATCCACCGCGAGCGAGTGCCGATCTCCGGCCGCGATCGCCCGGCAGCGCGGAAGCGATGCAGGAACCGTCGCCTGGCCATCGCAATCGGAACCCCAGGCGAACACTTCCCCGCCCGTCGTGAGGGCCATCGAGTGTGCGCCGCCTGCGCGAACCATCGCGATGGGCACGCCGGCGAGCACGACCGGCACGTCGCACTGCCCTGCTTCGTTCGTGCCCCAGGCAACGATGCCTCCGGAGCCGATTCCGAGCAGGTGGGACCAGCCTCCCGAGAGGCCGGACGCCGAGCTCATGGCGCTCGGCACGGGTTGCTGGCTGAACGCGTTCCCGCCCCAGGAGGCCACGGTCCCATCCGCGCACCGCGCCACGGAATGGTCCTGGCCGCACGCCACCTCGACGACCCCCGAGAGGGGCGGAGGCGCGCACTGGCCGACCTGGTTCGCACCGAAGCAGACGATGGTCCCGTCGTTGCGCAGGGCGATCGTGTGGCGATCGCCCGCCGCGACGCTGACGCAACCGGAGAGCCCGGCGGGCGGCGAGCATTGCCCGGAACCGTCGTAGCCCCAGCAGACCAGCGACCCATCGCCGGTCACCGCCGCGGTGTGGAACGATCCCGCGGCCACGGCGGTGCACGCCGGGATCCCCACGGGAACCCGGCACTGGTACTCGAAATTCCGACCCCAGCACACCACCTCGCCGTTCTCACGAAGCACGGCGTTGTGCTGGAACGACGTGGAGATCGCGATGCAGTCGAGCAACGTGGTGCCGCTCGGCAAGGCGTCCTGGCCATACCTACCGTTGCCGGTACTCGACGGCAACGAGCCACAGACGACCGCATGATTGGACCGCAATGCAAGGATATGTTCGGTCCCGACGCGGACGTCGAGGTAGGGACCGGACGTCAGCACCCCCGAGAAGACCCGGTTGCCCCAGTAGCGGGCTGCGCCGGTGGAGTCGATGCCGGCGGAGTACTGCAAGGAGGTCGCGACGCGCGCCCATGGCGTCACCGTGGTCGGTACGTCCAGCGCACCCCACTCGTTATGGCCGAAGCCCGTCGCTCGCCCGGACGCGTCGACCACCAACGTCGCATCGCTCCCGGCGGCGATGGCAACTGCCCCGGACGCCGGCAATCCTTGGATGTTCCGCCAGTATCCCCAAGCCCGCAACGAGTCGGCGCCGTGCACGCACGGCTGCCACGGCGCCAAGGCGAGTGCCATCAACACCAAGAGATCCGGCTGAGATTGGCGGCCCCGAAGCTTCATGCCAAACAATACGGCAATCCTGAATCGGTCAAAGTATTTCGTGTCACAATTTGCGAGAATTCACCCCGAGAAGTGCCCGCATTGCCTCCACCGTGAGGTCTTCAAACCGATCGATCACTCGTTCGGCCGCAGCAAGTTCCTCGTGGGTGTGCCCTTCGCTGCAGATCGCAATGCACGGCATGCCGGCGGCGTGTGCGGCCTGGATGCCGGGCACGGCGTCCTCCACCACCACACACCGGCCAGGCGGGATGCCCATCCGCTCGGCGGCCTTCAGAAAGATGTCCGGCGCCGGCTTGCCGTGCTCCACGTCGCGCCCACACACCTCGGTGTGGAAGAAGCGACCGGCATCGAGACCATCGACCGCCACGCGCAGGTTCTCGGGCGGTCCGCTGGTCCCCACCGCGAGCATCCATCCAGCCTCGTGCAGACGCGCCAGCAGATCGCGGCCGCCGGTCATCGCGGGGAAGTCATGCGCCACCATCTCGCGGTACAGCGCTTCCTTCTCATCGGCGTACTGCGCAACAAGCGCAGCATCGGGCGGCACCTTGCCATCCTCGCGCCAGTAAAGATCGATGATCCGATCGTTGCGCATACCAAAGCTACGCACAAAGAGTTCGCGCGGTAGGTTCACGCCGTGCCGCGCACACATGGCATGCCACGAACGCCAATGCGCGTCAAAGCTGTCTACGAGAGTGCCGTCAAGATCAAAGATGGCTGCAAATGGCTGCGTTTGTGTCACACGGTCACTGTACCGCCCGTGCGTACGATGCAATCCATGAAGAACGCATCCACCGTGCTCTTGGTGATCTTCGCTGGCTGCTCCGCCCTGATGGCTTGCAAGCCAATGACTCCACGCCCGGCGGTGGCAGCCCCAGCTCAGCAAGAGGCAGCGCCCGCTGCCACCGCGAATCGTGATCCAGCAACAGACCCCACTCCTGGCGACCCAAACTGGGAGAGCGGATCAGCACTCGGCAAGGCGCGCGACGCAGCCGTGCGCACCAAAGCAAAGTCCGACGCGTATCAGAAGGAAGTTTCCAAGCAGGCCGACGAAGTGTTTAAGAATCCGTGAGCCGGTTGCGCGGGTGACAGCAACGCTGCGCAAGACTGAACGCCGCGAAGCATTGAACAGCACGGAACATTGAACAGCGCGGAACATTGAACATCACGGAACACTGAACGCCGCGCAACCCTCAATAACAGTGCAACAAAAAGCACCGCGCGCGTCCCGATCATCGGAACGCGCGCGGCTTTTTTTCTTCAGCTCAATCGCAACTTACTGCTGCGGTGCGTTCGGCACTTCCAGCAGTTCAACGTCAAAGACCAGCGTCGCCTTCGCAGGAATCGGACCACGTCCACGCTCGCCGTAAGCGAGCATGTACGGAACGATCAACTTGCGCTTGCCGCCGACCTTCATTGAGCCAACGCCTTCGGTCCATCCAGGAATCACGCCGGAGAGCGCGAAGGATGCTGGCTCGCCGCGATCAACGCTCGAGTCAAACTTCTTGCCGTCAACAAGCCAGCCGGTGTAGTGAACTTTGACAACCGCATTCTTGTCAGCAGGAGTGGCGCCAGTGCCCTCCTTCAGGTCCACGTATTGGAGACCGCTGGGAAGAGTGACGATCTGACCTGTAAACGCGTCGCCTGGG